>Ga0315315_10004668_pt1 | contig 12642 bp, 14 predicted proteins | sample M140m3416metaG_FD_203699 | JGI IMG/M metagenome (GOLD analysis project Ga0315315, IMG submission 203699) | Ammonia-oxidizing marine archaeal communities from Monterey Bay, California, United States - M1 40m 3416 | ecosystem: Environmental > Aquatic > Marine > Intertidal zone | place: USA...
ACACAGATTTTGCTGTTTTACTATTCCATAAATTGGTTAAGAAACCCAATAAAAAGAAGGTGTATGATATTATTAAAGAAGCCGTATCTATCGAAAAAGAATTTATTTGCTCAGCGCTACCATGTAAACTTATTGGTATGAATGCTAAGCTTATGTCTCAATATATCGAATTTGTTGCTGATAGATTAGTACAACAATTAGGATTTGATAAAATCTACAAAACAGAGAATCCTTTTGATTTCATGGAAATGATTAGCTTAGAAGGCAAAACCAACTTTTTTGAAAAGCGCGTAGGTGATTATAGTTTAAGTAGCGGAGATAAAAGTATCAATGCTTTTGACATGGATGATGTTGATTTTTAAGTTCCAATTCAGTAATACGTTTATCTTGTTCTTTTACAATTGTAAGTAAAGTATTAATAGCTTGTTTTAAAACTAAAATATTATAACCCGCTGTGAAACACTGTGAATCACAACTGTTTAATTTTTCTACTCTTCTTGTTAAATAACTTATACTCTCATTCGTAACAACTTCTTCCTTATGTATATCTTGTTTTATAGATGATACTAATTCAGATACTACTAATTGGATATTATCTAGTTTATCTACTTTGTTCATTTGTATAATTAAGACAATAAATTTTATATTTGTTAAAGTTTATTGTCTAAGAGTTTCTTTATTATCGCAGAACCAATTATAGGTTTCCTTTAATCCATCTTGGAGAGAAGTAAATTTAAATTCCGGATAATATTTACACAATTTGCTATTATCAACCGTTTTTTTCATGCATCCGTCGGATTTACTAGTATCCCATTCCAATTTATCTACACTAATATCCATAGATTCAGCCAATGTTCCTACCATCTCTTTAATTGTAGTTTCATCATTACAACAAATTAACGGTTCAGTATTATCGTATTTTTTATCTAATAACACATCGCAAATAATTTTCGCAAAATCAGGTGCGTACAGAAATTGACGATATGGTCGTCCTGTTCCATAAACAGTGAATTTTCCATCTTTTTTCGCCTTCTCTCCATGAAAGCGATTCATAATAGCTGGAATAACATGTCCATTCTTAATACTAAAATTATCATGAGGACCATATAGGTTTACTGGTACAACACAAATATATTCAGTACCATATGCCTTATTATGTTGTCGGCATTGAACTTCTAACATTCTCTTAGCATAGGCGTAGCCCTCGTTTGAAGGATGTGGAGGCGATTCGTGAATCATAGATTCATCCATAGGAAATCGACTAGGATTACAAGGATAAATACACGAGGATAGACAAAATATACCACGTTTTATACCATATTTTTTACATACAAAAAGAATATTTTCGTTTATTTTAATATTTTCACTGAACATTTCTACATTAGAATCTAAATTCATAAAAAGTCCTCCTACTTTGGCGGCTAAATGAATAATACAGTCAAAACGATTATAAGCACTTGAGAAAAATGTCATGACCGCCATTCTTGAAGCCAATTCACAATCGGAACGCTTCAAAAATACGAATTCATGTTCTGGATATTGATGTGCTATAGCTTTAATAGAGCTACCTACTAGCCCGTTACCTCCTGTTACTGCGATACGCATTATAATAAACAAACGTGAATTAAAATTTAAATAGTATTTTTTATATTATTTAAATGACAAAATTAGCATTTGTTACTGGTATTACTGGGCAAGACGGTTCTTACTTAGCCGAATTTCTTTTGGAAAAAGATTATAAAGTATTTGGAATTGTTAGAAGAACTTCACTTCTTTATAGTCATACAAGATTAGATCATATTAGAGATAAGATTACATTGCGTTACGGAGACATGACAGATAATTCTGGATTAGCTAATTATTTGTTTAACATTATAAGTAATCATCCTGATTTTGAAGTTTTGGAAATTTATAATCTTGCAGCGCAAAGTCACGTTAAAGTAAGTTTTGAAATACCAGAATATACAGCTAATGTAGATGGAACCGGTGTGATGCGACTATTAGAAATTGTAAGGTCTTTGCCACAACAAATACAAGAAAAGATTAAATTTTATCAAGCAGGTACGAGTGAAATGTATGGGAAAGTTCTTGCTGTCCCACAAGATGAAAATACACCATTTAATCCTGTGTCTCCTTATGCTGCTGCTAAGTTATATGCATATTATATGGTAAAATGTTATCGTGAAGGATATAATTTATTTGCTGTTAATGGGATATTATTCAATCATGAAAGCCCACGACGTGGAGAGAATTTTCTTACAATGAAAGTAGTTAAAAATGTAAAAGAAATCACTGAAGGAAAAAAGAAATTCGTTGAGTTGGGTAACTTAGATTCAAAGCGAGACTGGGGTCATGCAAAAGATTATGTATATGGAATGTGGTTAATGTTACAACAAAAAAATCCAGATGATTTTGTTCTTGCTACTGGAGAAACGTATACAGTAAGAGAGTTTGTTGAGAAGGCTTTTGCTTTTAAAAAATATAAAATTCAATGGAAAGGGGAAGGAATAAATGAGATAGGCGTAGATCAAAATGGTACTATTAGAGTAAAGATAAATCCAAAATATTACAGACCTTGTGAAGTTGATTTGTTATTAGGAAATGCCAAAAAGGCTGAAAAAGAGTTAGGATGGAAAAGAGAGTTTGATACGTTGGATAAGTTAATTGAGGATATGTTTAATTGAAATATGTTTCAGAATTAATATTTTTATCATCAATAAAAAGATCATATGCCGGTTTACCCATTTTTAATTCATGAAATTTACAACCCCAAGATTTTAATTGTTCATATGTTATATTAAACCATAATTTTTGTGTTACAGTACCTCTGGCTGTCCAATAAATTATTTTATGTCCTTCATCATATAATTTATTAATTTTTGTTATACGTGATATATACGGCTTAGCCTTTGAATAGTCCATTTTTCCTTGACATTTTTCAGTATAATAACAAATTGTATCGTCAATATCTATGAATATTTTCATTATACCTATTTAAACAATTCTGTTTAAACATTAATATAATGGTTAAGATAATAGCGGAAATAGGCATAAATCATAATGGTTCTATGGAACTTTGTAAACAAATGATAATGTTAGCAAAAATATCTGGTTGTGATTATGCAAAGATTCAAAAGAGAAATCCGGATGTTTGTGTGCCGGAAAAACAAAAATCAAAACCAAAATCTACACCTTGGGGAGATATGACCTACATTGAATATAAGCATAAAATAGAATTTTCAGAAGAACAAATAAAAGAACTAATTGATTTTGGTAACACTATTGGAATTGAACTTTTCGCTAGTACATGGGATAAAGACAGTGTAGATGTTATGGCAAGACATACAAATATTGGTAAATTAGGGAGTGCCTCTATTAATGATTTGGAATTATGTAAATATGCTAGGGAAAAGTTTGATTTTTTAATTATTAGTACTGGTATGAGTACTGAAGAAGAAATTGCTGAATGTGTTAAGGTCTGTAATCCTGATGTTATTATGCATACTAACTCAACTTATCCATGTCCTCCAGAAGATTTAAATTTGCGGTATATAGAATGGTTGAAAACAAAATATCCAAATAAAGAAATTGGCTATAGTGGTCATGAATACGGTTTAGTAACAACATTTGCGGCTGTTAGTATGGGTTCAGAATGGGTTGAGAGACATATTACATTGGATAGAACAATGTGGGGAAGTGACCAGAAATCATCTATAGGACCAGAAGGAATTTTTAAAATGGTAAGAGGAATTAGAGATATTGAATTAGCCAGTCAATATGAACCTGGACCACGAAAACAATTTGCAGGAGAAAATGCAAAGAGAGAGAGTCTTAGAAAAAAACTATAATAATTTATTTCTTGCTTTCTCCCAATCTTCTTCTGTATCTATATCAATATTATCACATTCTCTCATTTCATAAGCTAATATTTTTCCTGATAACCGACCGGTTTTCAACAAATCGCTTTTAATAATATCTACATAACCATTATGTAAATATGTTTTTGGCAAATACTGTCTACCTATATTATATGGTTCACAAAGACCATTCACATTATTAAATAACGGTATCAACTCATTCTCAGTTTTCGTATACATTTTATAAGGTGTTTTTTCTGTAGGGATTACCGTCCTTAGACTATCAAATTTACTTCCTATAAATTTATTTAAACAATCATCAATCAAACCTTTCTCTCTGCATGGTTGAGTAGGTCTAAGATGTAAAATATAATCCGGTTTGTATTTTTCATTTTCATTTAACCAATGCAAAGCATGTTTTATAAACATTAAATCTGTTGAGTTGTCTTTGGATAATTCTTTTGGTCTCAAAAAAGGTACTTCGGCCCCCCATTTTAATCCTATATCTTTGTATTTTTTACTATCTGTCGATACAACAATTTTCATATCTCCTCTTTTATAATATTCTGTATTTTTGGCTTGTTCTATTGACCAAGCCATTAAAGGTTTATCAATCATCATTTTAATATTTTTATCAGGTAAGCCTTTTGAACCTGAACGTGCTGGTATTAAACATAATATTTTCATATAAATATTATATTTTATAATTATTTATATATATTTTTGAAATATAGTTAATTGATCTTGTATCTTAATATCACTTACTAATTCTCCTTTTACATGCCAAGGAACACTTAAATTGTGTGCTGGAAAAGAATATTCCAAATTATCTATATTACATTGGCTTTTAAAAGTATCATATTCTAATATTTTTGAATATCCTAATTCGTTGAATAGTATTGTTAATAATTTATCAACTGTATGACTTTCATTTAATAATTTGAATATATCTTCGTCATATTCATACGCATCGTATGAAACTAATATATCATGCATTTTTTCTTTATAATTATTTGGCATATATAACGAACCATTATTCTTATTAACATAACTTAAGCTACCTCCTTTCATATTTTCTTTTGCTAATATTTTACAACCACAACAAATGGCTTCATTGATCGTTCTACAACCTCCTTCTGCTTCACAACAATGCATGTATATCTTAGATGATTTATAAAAGTTTGATAATTCTTCTGTTGTAAAACCCTTATATATTGTATTATTACTTTTAATATTGAAAGTATCTATCAAACATATATTCGGATTCTTATTTTCTTCCCACAATTTTAATACTCTCTCATAATAATTTTTATATAAATCTCCCTTTTGTTCTATTATAATAAAACAAACTCTATAAGGCGTATCTCTGCAAAAATTTAATATATATCCCAATAAATCATATGTTTTTTTAATAGGAACCGCTCTGTTACAACATATAAAATCAAAATTTTTATCCTTGTCTTCTATATTGTAATCAATATCATTTATTTTTAATAATTGTCTTATATTTTTATTAACCTCTTTATAATCCGTGTTATTATTAAAATGTTTTGATAATAATTCACTACTCGTTATCGGTATACATTGATTATTTATACAACGACTTTTGGGTATTAAATTGTAACTTAAAAAATCTGGAAATGTTGGCGGATTCATAGAACCACAATGAACAATAATATTATATAAATGTTTTATTGATTGTAAAAAATGATATAATCTATCTCTTTCTGAATGTTTAACAACTAATATCCCCTTGTAATTTTCTGTTTTTTTTAACAAAATATGCATTGTATTATATAATAGTTATATGGCTTAAATATATTTTAATTGTTAATTATATAAATGTTTGAAAATACAATTTTATTAATTATGTTTAATCACTCATCAAATGTAAACAATAAGCAATTCTTGAAAGAATTATATAAACCTTTTTTTAAAACAGTCATTTTTTATTCCGATATCCAAGCAACAGACTCTCAACCCGAAGATAATGAAATAAATTATTTAAATACACATCACGGACATTTTGGACATCGTATATTTAAACATTTCTATTTAAAATACAAAAGCCTAATTGATGATTCAGATGGACTTTTTTATACGATGGATGATAATATTATCAATTTAAATATATTAAATCTTTTCACAAAAAATAAAATAATATATTATAATCCTTGCAATCACAAGTACGTATCTCAACCTACGAGCGAATGGTTTGATTGTGTGTTGCAACCTTTGGAAAAATGTGGTAGTAGTCATCCATCATGGTGGCCAAGACCCGTAGGTAAACCCGCTTTATCATGTTTATTAAAAGATCCAGAATTTTTAAAATACGGTATAAATAAATTCACAGCAAAATTTTCAGATTTCTTTTTTTTACCTAAAAAATATTTGACCGATAAACTATTTAATCTATTTGAACTATTTTATAAACATAAAGTATTTCTTGAAATATCTATTCCTTCTGTAATTCATAATACAGAAAGTGATTTGAATTGTTATTCTATTTTTAATAATGATATTAATTGGGATAGAGCGCGCGATAGAAGTTGTCCAAAATTTAATAATTATAGAAATATCTATCGTTCCATAAATCACCAATTTAATCTATTTCTTCATCCTATTAAATTTAACCTCCAGAGAAATTCTACAACTTATTTAAATCGTATTTTTAATAAAAAAAAATGTATTATAATAACTACTATAAATCCGCCTACAGAAACTATATTAAAACATATTCAATCAAAAGATTATGATGTTATTATTGTTGGTGATAATAAAACACCCGATATATATTATAATCTTGAATGTATTTATTTAGATATGAAAACACAACATTCTCTTTTCCCCGATTTACATCAAATTCTTCCTCAAAATCATTACGGTAGAAAAAATATAGGATATTTATTCGCCATTAAAAGAAATTATGAAATTATATATGAAACAGACGACGATAATATTCCTTTGTCAAATTTTGACAATATATTAACAAATGACATTAAAGCACAAACTATAAAAGAAAAAGAAACACCTTGGCTCAATATTTTTAATTTTTTTAAAGATAATAACAATAATGTTTGGCCTAGAGGGTATCCTATAAGTTTAATTGGAAATTCTAGTAGTTTTGAATTTGAAAATAAAGAAATAAAGCCATCCATTATTTGTGGAATGGTAAAAAATGACCCGGATGTCGATGCTTTATTTCGCTTAACACAACCTCAAGAATATAAATGGAAAACAGACAAAAACATCTTCATATCAAATGAAAATATATGCGTTTTTAATACCCAAAATACATTTTGGATTAATAAAAATTTATTTATTTCTATGCTGATTCCTTCCTCAGTATCTTTTCGTTATTGTGATATTTTAAGAGGCATTATATGTAATATTATTTTAAATAGAACAAATAATCATTTATTATACACTACACCAAATGTTATACAAAAACGTAACGAACACGACCTAGTAGAAGATTTAAAATCTGAACTCTCTATGTACAAACATAATGAAAATATATTAAATATTATCAATAAAGGTGTCAATAATACCGATTCGGTCAAAGATATGTTAAGTAAAATTTATAATAATTTGTATACAAATAAAATTATTAAAAAAAGTGATATTGATACTTTAAATATATGGTTGAAGTATTTTTAATCTCATCATTTACCATGCGTTCTCACATAATGTTCAGGTATCGGTCTTGTAAAAGATTTTGCTTTATTTCTTTTTACTATACATAATAAAGAACTATCACAAGGAACTCCCGTTTTTACTGTCCCACTATCACCCCATATCATCCTATTCATATCCGCATATTGCAAATAATGTTTCCCTATTGGCATTTCTATCCAACGACCACTACCACCCCGCATTAAATATGCCATTTTTAAAATTTCAAAATCATTCGCTCTATAAAATTCATTATAAAATGAAGGAGATAAAGCGTAAAATCCTCTTCCAAAATGTCCTATTAAATTTGAATTATGAAATACTACGCCATCATCTTTAAGCATGTAAAATATATTCTTTAAACAAGCTGGTATATCAAAAACACAATATAAAGTTCCCGGATCTATTATCAAATCATATTTTTTCTCGAATACAGAACCAACTTTATCTTGCAAATCTAATTTATAATCTGGATTTCCATTGATATCAAATGTTTCTACAATATCTAAATCTAATCTTTTTTTAAAATCTTCTTTACTTCCTCCGCTATAATGAAAAGAACAGTCACCCAATATTCCACATTTTTTTATATTCGGGTATTTCTTCTTTAATTCTATTAATTCTATTAAATCGTCATTACCTAATCCCATATAAAAATAAATAGTTACTTATTTTTATATCTTTTTTGATATTATTAACATCCTAGTATAATATGTTATTTTATATCCATCCGTTTTTTCTTGTAAATATTTCTTCATATAATCATATTCTCCTTTATCTGATATCCTTTCAACAGTATCTAAATCTTCAATTATATATATACCTTCTGATGTCAATTTATCAAATAACATATCAAATGTTTTTATTATATCTTTGACATAATGTGATCCATCATCTAAAATATAATCAAATTTTTTATTTAATTCGTCATTATTAAATATTTCTTTCTTTGTACCATCGCCTATTATAACATGTATATTATTATAATTTTCTAATTTATTACATCCTTTATCTATATCTATTCCTACAATTGTTGAATTAATAAAATAATCATTCCAAGTTAATAAAGACGCACCATCTCTTACTCCTATTTCCAGAAATCTTATATTATTTCTATTATTTTTCATTTTATCTTCATAGTGAACAAGATAAGATAATCCATCTTCATGAATATATGCTTTATCTGTCTTATTTTTAAATCCTATATTATGTAATTCCGATTTCGTTTTTTTTAATATACTCGCATGTTCTACAAACCCCATTATAAATTAATTATGTTCATATCTTTATATCATTCTGATATTATTTATTTATACGCATTCATACATAATTGACCTTTACCTTTATGTGGTTCCATATTACCTACATCTGATCTTTCAATTTTTGTGAATCCCGCACGTTTTAATATTATCCTTAACATATCTTCATCATAACCTCCTATATGACTCAAACTTCCTATTTGTTTTTTTTCACCACTGAATAATAAATTTTCGTCATCCTCTGGAGAATATAAATGTGTAGTACAAATTTTCGATATAAAATGACCACCAACTCCCATATCTTTATAATATTGCGGTGACGACCCCCACGTATACGTATTAAATTTATTAATATCCTTATTTATATAAGCATCCACTATCTCTTTTAAATCAGGACATACAGTTCGTAGACACCCACCTTTTCTTAATTTATTATACATTTTCTTTAATATTTTATCTATAAAGCACGGTGGTATATGTTCTATTACGTGAGACCAATATATCATATCTAAATATTCGTTATCGCATGGTATTTCATGCAATATTATATTAAATTTGTTATCGCGAAATCCTAGATTAGTCCAACCCGATAACTGTCTTTGACCACCTATCTCTAAATTTTTTTCAATACTCATTATAAAATATTATCACATATAATATCCATTTTTTTAACGATTTCTCTTATTACTTTCATCGCATTTTTTTCAAAATATAATCCCTCTGTAACCATAGAAAATCCTATATAACCATCGTAATGTTTTTGAAAATCAACAGCTTTATACAACTTTAATGATTCTAGTTTCTTTTTCAAATTACCTTGAAATTGTATATAATATAATCCATTATCACATTGTGAAAAATTTAATATATGTAAATCATTTTTTCTATATGATGTTCTTAATAATGATTTATGATTTATATTTGGTATTTGCAACATACTAAAAAACGAAAATGGTATATTATTTCTATTAGCATAATTTTTTGAAAATCTATGTGTTATAATATGACCCGGATGTTTATGTTCGTCTCCATAATATGAATGTGTTACTATCAAATCTATCTTATTCAAATTTATTATTTTTAACGCTTTATTAAATTCTCGTAATATATTTTCATCCGTTTGTGGCATCCTTTTATATACTGGAGTATCAACATCGGTTATTATATGATATTTTGAATAATTCATATTTTTACATACTTCGTAAAATTGTTCTTTTCTATCTATATCCTTGTAACCTGCAGTTACCGCCTGCATCGAACCTGGTGGTTCTAATATTCCCCACAAATTTATAATATTCACCTTTATATCCCCTAATTTTGTTAGTTCATATAATGTAGAACCAAACCAAATGACCTCATCGTCTGGATGTGCTACTATTAATAATATATCTATCATTTTAGATTATTAATCATTTATGTTTATATCCTTACTAAAAAAAATATTCTGTTATCGCCTTTCTTATTCCTTCTTCTATTACTTTACCCCTATGAATATATGTCGTGTTGGCTAATATTATATCTCCAACATTACCACATACTTCAATCTTTTCACAATTATTATTATTATTATTTAATAATTTTTCTATCGTTTTATCGTGAAATCTTGTATTATAATTTCGTGTTCTTGGTTCTGGATAACCTATATGATGTTTTGATGAATTTGTTATCCAAGTAAAAGGTCCATTTTCACTTTTCACATCCGATAAATACATTATGGTTTTAAATTGACAATCATGATTGTCTCTATGCCAACCAGCACCACTATTTTTAACTTTACCTTCTTCATAAACTAATTTATTTATTAATGTTTTTTTATTTAAATGTGATCTATATGTTTGTGCTATTTTATTAAATAATTGTCTATATGAAAATGTATTCTTTATCAACTCTGAATATCTTTCTGTATGAAATATTCTTTCATCATTAGAACAATCCTCTTTATCCAATATTTCTATTTTATTTTTATGTTTTGAAAAAACCCTTTCATACTCTTCAGAAATTTTATTTATTGTATTTTCTTTATAATATTTTTTAATTAAAACAATACCATAGGTTTTTAAAAAGTATATTAACATATCCATTTCTGGCTCAATATAGTTACAATTTATTAATGGTAATTTGTGATTTTCTAACATACACAAAGTGGCATCTACATATTTATTTTCATGTAACCAATGTAGTATTTTTAATTCACTTTTAGTATCGTGACATTCCGAAACACCTTTATCATTATTACCTTCTGTTATATTTTTTTCATGTTTAAAAGAAAATCCTATAACTGATATTTTATATCCCTTTAATAAAAAATATAATATTGCTTGATATCCGCACCTAGGAGCTTTTAAAAATTTATGTGGACAATTTATTTTTTGTAAAATATTATTACTTTTAACATTTCCACCAGATTCATATTGTTCTATTACTTCCTTATATTCATGATTTGTTACTATATTATATATTTCTTCTAATTTTTGAACATCGCAAAAATTATAATCTCGTTTTAATTGATGTAAAGGTATTCGTCCTGCATCAAAAATATTATATTTAACATGGTTGTTTGTATAAAATATATCTTTTTTTGGATTAATTCTAAATTTAGTACATATATTAATTCTACACACTACATCATGTTTATATAGTATTTCACTAATATTTTTATTTATAGGTTTACCACCATAAATAATTACTGTTTTTTCCATAATATATATTATGTAAAAAATTATTTTAAGTATTGAAACGTGATATTCATATTATCATTAAACAAAATTTTATAACCCTCAAGTTGTAATCTATGTATTAACTTTACTGTTTTATTTTCCGGGTCTTTGTTTTTAAGATACAAATCAAATTCTATACATAAATATCTTGGATATATTTTATCATCTAACATTTTATTTATCACTTCTATCTCTGCCCCTTCTATATCTATTTTTAATAAATCTATCTTATCATGTTTATTATGAATCATCAGATTTTTAATACTATCAACTTCTACCTCATAAAAATTAGTTCCAAACATTTCTTTTTTTAATGATTGTGATACATATTTGGGATTAGTTTGTTGGAAAAATTTCATTTTTGATTGCTCCTTCCATAATCCCTTTTCAATATATGTTATTTTATTAAAATCAACTTCTAAATCTATTATTTTTTCTTTATAATCATTCTGAATATCACCTGAAAATTTCCACTCTTTAGTTTTAAAATACTTTAAAATTTCTTTGTAATGCTCAATAGCCCTCTTTGTTGGATCAATTAGAATTATATTCGAATTATACTTATTAGATAATAACAGATCAAATGAAATATCTTCGCCAACACCTGCGCTATAAACAATACTATTTTCATCTAATTTTATATCATTTGGAATATACCATCCACCATAATTAGTTCCCAGTTTAAGCATCTATAATCTTATATTGTAACTTTATTTAAAGTCATAATAATAAACATTGTGTTAAAGACAAGTTAGTAATATAAATTATATGTTTGTTAAAAATATATATTTATTGTGGCTACAGGGATGGAATAATGCTCCATTATTACAAAAAAAAGTATTACAATCTTGGATTAATTATAATCCAGATTATAATATTATTAAAATAGATTATAATAATTTGAAAAAATTTGATTTAAATATAGATTATATTTATGATAAAAATAAAAAAATTACACCACAAGCATTATCAGATATAATTAGAGTTTCATTACTTAAAAAATATGGTGGTATATGGGCAGATGCTACTTTTTTATGTCTAAAACCTATTAATAGTCTTATTAACAACTATTTATTAGATAATAATATATTTATGTACTATAGACCTAATGGTGGCGCAGAATTGTCACATTGT
>Ga0315315_10004672_pt1 | contig 12633 bp, 17 predicted proteins | sample M140m3416metaG_FD_203699 | JGI IMG/M metagenome (GOLD analysis project Ga0315315, IMG submission 203699) | Ammonia-oxidizing marine archaeal communities from Monterey Bay, California, United States - M1 40m 3416 | ecosystem: Environmental > Aquatic > Marine > Intertidal zone | place: USA...
TGACCCGGATTATAGTTGGGATTGGGATCTAGAAAATAGAAGATAATGGATGAACATGTGAAAAACTTGGTGTGTCTCAAGATCAATCACGCATTAGATATGCTAGTTGATATTGACATACACCCAAGTTCTGATGGAAGAAAGCTGGATACAGCTATTATCTTATTAAATGAGATAAAAAAAATATGTGATGAAACACTTTTATAATAACGCAAAAGAATATTTAAAAATGACAGAAGAAGACAAAAAATACAGACAAGGTAGATCCAAATTTCGGGTGGAACAAACTGAAAGGGTTGCTGGATGGAGCATCATGGGTTGCCTTGTTTGTTTTCTATTAATTAGTTTATTCTCACACTGTGCACTATGAAAGATCAATTATTTGTAGAAGCACGTGTGAAGGATGGTGAATTACATTTCCCTATAAAAGCTTATGAGTTAAAGTTTAAAAACTTTCTCAAAGAGCAGCCTGAAAGTGTAAGGCTAGATATATTCATAGGAGTAAATGATGGTAAGGGTAGTAACCCACAGTTAGCTAGAGTTCATGCTATGATAAGAGAAATAGCTAATGAGATAGGTCATACATTTGAAGAGGTAAAGCTACAAGTAAAACGTAGAGCAGGATTATGCTTTGTTAAAAACAATGTAGAGTTTTGTAAATCCTTTGCTAAGTGTGATAAAGAAGAATTAAACCTTGCTATACAAGCAGCTTTAGAAATTGGAGACTTTAGTGGTATGCAATTAAGATGAGCTTACACCAATCTTTTCTGCAATATCAACTATCTTTTTCCAAGCATCAGTATCAAGCATATCTTGATCTTTATTGCCCTCGTTGATAGCCTTAGCATTAGCTGTTATAGTTTCAGCTAGATCAGCAGGTACATCAACATCAACTTTTTTAACAAGACCTTGTTCTCTAGCTTCATATCTTAGATATTGAATAAGAGACATTAAGAAATACATATGTCTTTGCCACTCATCAGTGAGTCTCATGTCATCTGTTATTTCTTTACCTTCAGCAGTATATGTAATTAATTTTTCAATTTTAGCTATAGTGTCAGGAATCTGCATCTGTTGTGTCTCAGAAGAATCAAGAATAAATTTAGATACAATTTGTTGAAGACCAATAATATATCTAGGATTAATGACTAGACCCTCAATATCTTTATCAAAGTTATAAGAGTCTATTTGCTGCTTTCTGGTATTTTCTGACATAATTATAGTAATTTAAAACAAATATATGGAAAAAATTAGTGTTGACATAGTAAAATTAAGAGAAAATTTAAATGAAAAACTAGAATCATCAGGTTGGGACAAGATGTTATCACCTTATGTGAATGGTTTGAACTTTGACTATATAGTAAATGCTTTAGTAGATAATGTTAATGCAGGTAAAAGATTTACCCCAAAATTTAGAGACATATTTAATGCATTTAAAGAGTGTCCATATGATAATCTTAAGGTTGTCATGGTAGGACAAGACCCGTATCCTCAGCTTGGAGTGGCTGATGGTATAGCATTTAGTTGCTCCAACAAAGGAAAAGCAGAAAAATCCTTACAATATATATTAAAACAAACTATTGGTGATTATACTGACACAGGTAGAGTTATATATACTGCAGAAGAATGTGATTTAAGACGTTGGTCTAACCAGGGTGTGCTATTAATAAATACAGCACTAACTGTAGAAGTAAATAAGATTGGATCACACTATCACTTATGGAAAAGTTTTGATGAATATTTATTTGAAGGATTAAATAGGTGCTGTCCTGATACTATCTTTATCCTTATGGGCAAGAAGGCAGAAGAATGGCAAACCTATTTAACAAATTGTAAAGTTCTAAAATGTGCTCACCCAGCATCAGCTGCATACAGAGGTGGAGAATGGGATTGTAATGATGTCTTTAATAAGGCAAATGAAATCCTAAAAAAGCAAGATAGAACTTGTATAAATTGGTAATTTTTCCTATATTTATAAACCCTAAAACCAACATATAAATGTCTGATTATCAGAAACATAGTGCAATAGAAGCGTTCAAACGTCAGTTCAAAACAGAACATGGTATTGATGTATATGTGTTCTTACCAAAAGAAGCACAATATAAAATAGATCTTAACCTACTTGAACGCTGTACATACAAAGCATTTATCAAAAATAACCCTGATTTAAAACATATAAAGTCTATGAAAGACAGAGTTAGAATCAGAAGATTCATGGGTTATTATCAAGCAATGTGTCAACTAGCTTGGGTAGATGGTCACAGGAAAAACTACATAGCAAGCTATCTTAAAAAGAATCATGCCTCAATAATAAATGCTATTAGACAGGCTGATAACTTCTTCTTTGCAGAAGATAAAGATTTCTTGTATGCTTATAGAGAAATATTAAAACAAATTTTACAAGATGTGGGAACTATTCCAAAGAATCTTAAAGAGAAACTTAAGTCCAAATCAAGTACTGATCCTATTTGGGATGAAGCAAGGCGTTTCATTGCCCAAGACAACTGATAAAGATAAAACTGAATTAGTAAACTTAGGATATTTAAACCTTGAAGATGGACAATATACACTGACAAGAGAAGCCAAGCTTCTGATAGTGTCACTTGATAATTATTTTATAAAAGCTAAGAAGAAGACTGATATCCAACTTATGGGTAAAAATCATGTAGATAAGATAAATGCATACAGAGAGATATTTCCTGCTAAGAAACTACCTAGTGGTAAACCTGCAAGAAATAATGTAAAAGCTCTTGGTGAAGCATTTAGATGGTTCTTTGAAACATATGATTACTCATGGGATGATGTAGTAAATGCTACAAAAATGTATGTTAATGAATATAGAGACAAAGAGTATATGTATATGCAAACTAGTCAATACTTCATATGCAAACAAGATAAGCATAGAGTTAAGCATTCTACATTAGCTGACTACTGTGATATGATACTAGAAGGTATCAACACAGAAGATGAACACTTTAAAGAAAACGTTGTATGAAAAAGACCACAGATGCATGGATTGGACAATATGCAGCCTTTAATGAGGCACTTAAATATATGTATGCTAGATCTACCGGAGAGGAAAAATCTATTTATACACCTTGGCCAAAGTTCAATGATGCTACTACTGATGGTTTAGAATGGAATACACTAACTGTTATTGGTGGTAGACCTGGCTCAGGTAAAACACTAATAAAAGATCAGATAGTAAGGGAATCATTCTTACTAAATCCAAATGATAAGTTCAGAGTTTTAGAATTTCAGTTTGAGATGGTAGGAAGAACCTCAGCTATTAGAGAGTTTAGTTCTATTACAGGTAAAACGTATAAAGAACTATGTAGTGCAGGGTCAATACTTTCTTCAGATGTATTAAATAAATGTCATTTATATGCAAAAGAAAGAGTTAAATATCCTGTAGATATAGTATCTACCCCTATGACTGTAAATCAAATGCGTGAACAGATAGATAGATATATGAATCATCATAAGGGTATACCAACAATGGTAACATTAGATCACAGTATGCTTGTTAAGAGAGCACCATATCAGAATAGTACATTAGATATGTTATTTGAGTTAGGTGAATTCTTTACACAGTGTAAGAGAGACTATCCATGTTTATTCATTTGTTTATCACAATTAAACCGTAACATTGATAACCCGGATAGAGCTATAGATGGCAAGTATGGTAACTATATACTTGAGTCAGATATATTTGGTTCAGATGCTATGCTACAGCATGCTGATACTTTAATAGGTATCAACAGGCCAGCAAAGCAGAAGATTAGATACTATGGTCCTGATAGATATATAATTGAAAATGATAGGACATTAGTATTACACTTCTTAAAAGCCAGAAATGGTGATGCAAGGATGTCATTCTTTAGAGCAAAGTTTGAACAAATGCAAATAGAAGAGATGCTAACTCCAGGACAACAAGAAAGAAGATGATAAATACAAAGAACATAAATAAAAATAAGATGGGACTAACACCAGAGCAACGTAAAGTAAAAGTTGCAAAATTAAAAGAAGAGCATGAAGATTACTTTCAAACAGAAGGTAAGATAAATGCACTATATATACCTAAGATGGCTTACAGGCCAACAGGTAAAGATGACTTACATGTATCATTCTTTCCAAGTGAGCTTGAGAAAAATGAGGATATATATACTGAGTTTGTGAGTATAGATTATGAAAGTGAAGATCCTAAAAGGACTTTATACTTAGTAAAATATAATCCACATTGGAAAGATGAATATGAAATGATTACATCTAGCTCAGGATTTCAAAGACATATCATACCTGTAAGTGAACTGAAAGTTATTAATGATGTAACAAGTAGATCAGGCAGTCAGATTATTGACTTTGCAAATCCAAACTTACCTAATCCTGATGAAAATATAGTTTCAGAAGATAGTAAACTGATTGATAAATTAGAAGATATTAATCAGTCAATAATAACATTAACAAAAGTAATAAATAAATTAATTAAATAATGGCACAAAGTATTTTAGTTATTGCTGATTCAGGTACAGGAAAGTCTACCTCTATCAGAAATTTAGATCCAAAAGAGACTTTCATTATAAATATTGCTAATAAACCTTTACCTTTTAAAGGTTGGAAAAGCAAGTATACACAAATAAATAAAGATAACCCAAAAGGTAATCTTACTTCAGCTGCTACAGCTGCTGGTATCATTAAAGCTATGAAGCACGTTAATGATAAAATGCCAGAAGTCAAAACAATTGTTGTTGATGACTGGCAATATATGAGTTCTTTTGAGTATTTTGATAGAGCACAGGAGAAAGGTTATGATAAGTTCACACAGATTGCAGCTAACTTAGCTATGGTTGCAAAGCTTCCTAAAGACTTAAGAGATGACCTAACAGTTTTCTTCTTAACTCATTCAGAAGATTCAACAGATATCAATGGTAATAGGAAAGTGAAAGCAAAAACAATTGGTAAAATGATTGATAATGCCTTAACTTTGGAAGGTCTATTCTCTATTGTATTATTTGGTAGAGCTAAGAAAAATGATGATGATGGTCTTAACTATGGTTTTGAAACACAAAACAATGGAGAGAACACATGTAAATCACCAATGGGTATGTTTGAGGATTTCTTCATTCCTAATGACCTACAGTATGTGAAAGAGTGCATACAGAAATATGAAGAGTAATTAATTAATAAATAAATTTTAAAAAGTAAATTATGTTAAGTACAAAAGACATGTCTGCAGGGTCAGGCAGTATTAAGCCGGTTCTTGGTCCAGGTAACCAAGTTGTTAGAATCAATTCAATTTCATTTGATCAAACACCATATGATGTAAATGCATACAATATTATATTGCATGTTGAGTCAGAACCAGTACAAGGAGAATTTCAAGGTTTCTTGAAAGATATGAACCAGCCAGATGGTCCACGTTATGAAGGTCAAGTTGGTAGAGTTAGATTCTCTCCTTATCCATACAAAGATGCTACATTACCAAGCGGTAGAGAAGTATCTAGAGATACAGAGGTATTAAAAGGTATGGTATATTTATCAGAGGTTCTTAATAAAAGAGAAGCTCTTGATAAGATTGAGGCACAAACAATTGAAAACTTTATGGTAGAGTGTAATAAATTATTCTCTAATAGTGAATTCTTCAATGCATGTTTGGGTGCACGTGAGTGGGAAAATAAAGAAGGTTATATTAATAATGATTTATTCTTACCAAGAATGAGCAAAGACGGGATTCCATTGGAAGCAGTAGGAAAAGAGAATTCTAGACTTCTTACATTTGACAGTAATAATACTAATCATTTAAGAAAATTAGAGAAAAAGGAAGCAGTAGCAACATCTACATTTGAACCTGCAGCAGCTGCAGGAGATGACTTTGATCTCTAATATAAACCAAAAGAGTGGGCTCAGTTAACGCTGGGCCCATTTCTTTTTAATATATTTGGATCATGTTTAACACTAAAAACTTTGTATTAGAAGGTTCAGATGTTCCAAGTACATGGGTATTTCAGTACTATTTAGAGCTACCAGAAAGTCTGACAGGACAAGACATTAAGATTAAATCTATATTTAATCCTAATGAGAGAACACCAAGCTTTTGCATATATGTAGATAAAACTATAATGCAATATAAGTTTAAAGATTTCTCAACTGGTAAGAATGGAAGTAAGGTTGATTTAGTTAAAGAACTATTTAATCTAGAATTTCATGAGGCTATGAATAAGATAGTACAAGATTATAATATGTACATCAAATCATCTGATTATAAAAATATCAAGATAAAACCAGCAGCTAGATGGAAAGTAGATTACATCAAGGAAAGAGGTTGGACTATTGAAGATAGAAAGTTTTGGTTATCTTTTAGGATAGGTAAAACTATATTAGAAAAGTATAATGTTAAACCTATAGATTACTATAATCTAGTTAAGGAAGAAGAAGATGGTATAAAAAAGTTAAAGATAGGTAGCAAGTGGTGCTATGGTTACTTTGATAAGGATGGTAATGTCTATAAGATATATCAACCTAAAAGTAAGAAGAACAAATTCTTTAAAGTTAAGTCTCATCTTCAAGGGTATGATCAACTTGAATATAATAAACCATATCTTGTGATATGTTCATCACTTAAAGATGCAATGTGTCTCAAAGGTATAGGTTATAATATTGAGGTAATTAGCCCTGACTCAGAAAATACTATGATAAAACCACACATAGTAGAATACCTGAAGAAGAAGTATAAAAAGGTTATAACAGTTTTTGATAATGATGAGGCAGGTAAGCATGCAATTAAAAGGTATCATGATACATATGGTATACATGGTGTATATCCTACACTAAGTAAAGATGTATCAGATGCTATGAAAGAGCACGGACTAAAAGAAGTTCATGCAATGCTTAAGCCTTTATTAAAGGAAACACTAAACAAATAATATGCATAAACATAGATGGTTCATACCAGGTAATGTTCCTAGTAGCAAGAATGGTAGAAGATGGACCGGTAAATATTTTATTGCCAGCAAAGCTGTAGTTAACTATAGAAAGGCTACTAAAGATATATATGCTAAATATGCAGATGATTTTAAAAGTGAAGTAGCAAAACAAAAATTACCAGTAAAAATTTGCTTTGAGTTTATAAGGGGTACAAGACATAAATTTGATTATATTAATCCTGCACAAACAGTACAAGATGATATGGTCAAGCATGGATGGATTGAAGATGATAATGCTGAGTTTATTATACCAGCATTTGAACAATACTCTTATGATAAAAAAAACCCAGGCGTATGGATAGAATTAATAATAGAAAATGGCAAACAAGAATTTTAAAAGAAAAATAATTACAGCTGAAGAGTTTTTTAGACTCAAAGAAATGTTTATGGGTATTGAAGAAGATCAAGCTATAGCAGTACAAGTGTATAAAAATAGTGGATTTGCAGATAAAGAAATTGTAGATCTACTAATGGCTAAAGCATTAGTCTTTGAACCCAGGAGAAAGTTTTGTGATGCAATAAAGTTCACATTTAATCTGCCCTCTAATAATGAAATACATGCTTATATGGAGGAATATGAAGCAGAAGAAGTATACTATAAAATTTTAAGAGATATGGGATATGATAAATAATATTCAAGAGTTAGTTTCTAGAACAACTAAAACATTAATTTTTTCTGAGCCCTTTTACGGGCTCTTTTTGATTGGACTTAATAAAGAATATATTACTACTATACCTACAGCAGGTGTAAGCAAAAGAAATATAGGTGTCCAATTATCTATAAACCCTGAGTTCTTTACAGAGCTTAGTGAAGATCATAGATATGGTCTTATAAAACATGAGATACTACATATTAGTTTCGGTCATATAGTTATGAGAGATTTATATAGTGATAAAAAACTATTTAATATAGCTGCAGATCTAGAGATCAATCAGTATATAGCAAATCATCATTTACCTGAAGGCGGGCTAATGCTTGGTAGTTTTCCTGAACTTAATCTTCCTGAGAGAGCCGGTACTAAAACATATTATGATTTATTACAACAGGCTAAGGAAGATGGTACTTGTCCAAGTTTAGATAACTTAATGAGTCAAATGGATGGTACATCACAGTATTGTCATTGTGGATGGGATGAGATAGAAGATCTATCAGAAGCAGATAAGAAGCTATTACAAAAGCAAATAGAACACCAAATTAAAGAGAGTGCTGAACAAACTCAGAAGAAACATGGTACAGTGCCTGGTGAGCTAGCAGAGCTTATTAATAGACTCTTAAATATAGAACCACCTAAGTTTGATTGGAAAGGTTATCTAAGAAGATTTGTAGGAAACTCTAGTGTAGTATATACAAAAAAGTTGAGACGTAAGTATAATAAAAGATACTCAGCAAATCCAGGACTTAAGATTAAATTTAAGAATCACATCCTTGTTGGTGTTGACACAAGTGGATCTGTAAATAGTGAGGAACTAAAGGAATTCTTTAGTGAACTTACACATATGCATAAAACAGGGCATAAGATTACAGTAGCACAGTGTGACACACAATTAAAGAGTGTTAAAGAGTTTAGTCCAAACAAAGATTGGGAAATACATGGTCGTGGTGGAACTAGTTTCCAACCAGTAATTGATCACTATAATGAAAAGAAGGGAAGATATACTGCCCTTGTATACTTAACAGATGGTGAAGCTTATAAACCAGAAGACTGTCCAAAAAATACCTTATGGGTACATAGCAGCGTTTCTAGTATAAATGAAGAATTACCAGGATTAAAAATTAAATTAAATTAAATAAAGATGCAAGTAAATTTAAATGTAACAGAACTAAAAGGTTTTATTAACCACATTATTGAGAATAATAGATTTTTACAAGAGCAAGGTAAAGGCCCTGTATCAGTAGAAGTTGTAGGTGAATCAGGTATTGGTAAAACATCTACAATTGTTGAGCTAGCAAAGGATAATGATTTAAACTTTGTAAAGCTTAATCTTGCTCAGATTGAGGAGATAGGTGACCTTGTAGGTTTTCCTGTTCGTCAATTCCAAATGTATAAAGAGAAGCAGGTAACTGTAAAAAACACACCTGATAATTTAGCCATGGTAACAGCAACTCAAAGAGCAGCTGGTGCTAGTCTAGCTAATCTAAACACAACGGTAACCAAAAAGGTTGGTCAGTGGGTAGATGAACTTGCCGTACAAGAGTATCTAAAGAATGGATACAAGATGACAGGTAAGAACAGAATGTCTTATTGTGCACCAGAATGGATTGCTGATAAGAAAGAAGGAGGCATTCTATTACTAGATGATTGGAACCGTGCAGATACAAGATTTATCCAAGCAGTTATGGAACTGATAGATAGACAAACTTATATCTCATGGACTCTTCCAAAAGATTGGCATATTATTCTTACAGCAAATCCAGATAATGGAGACTATATGGTAAATAGTGTTGACTCAGCACAGAAGACCAGATATATTACAGCAAACCTAAAGTTTGATGTAAATGTATGGGCACAATGGGCAGAAGGAGCAGGTATAGATACAAGATGTATTAACTTCTTATTGCTACACCCTGAGCTTGTAACACAAGAAACAAATGCAAGATCCATCACAACTTTCTTTAATGCTATTTCTAGCTTTGAAAAGTTTGAAGATAGTCTGCCTATGATCCAAATGATTGGTGAAGGTAGTGTTGGTGATGCTTTTGCATCTATGTTTACCACCTTTATTAATAATAAGTTGGACAAACTTGTAACACCTGTAGATTTATTGACTCATGATAATGAGCAATACATTCTTAATGAGTTAAGAAGTTGTATTGGTAAAGATGATACTTACCGTGCAGATATTGCTTCTACTCTAGCTACAAGGCTTGGTAACTACGCTGTGGTATACTCTAAAGAGAATACAGTAACACAGAAGATCACTGATAGATTGAAGACTCTATCTACTGCAGATTATTTTACTAATGATCTCAAGTATTTAATTGTTAGAACAATCTTTAATGGTAACAAAAAGAAGTTTAATAAATTAATGATGATCCCTGAGATCATTCAAATGACAATGAAATAATATGGCAAGTAAATCAGTATTTCAGAAATATAACTCTGATGCATTGAATCATTTTGATTTGGCAAGTGACTCTATATATGGGGTCATTGCCGGATCAAATGTTGAAGATGTATTAGTTACACAAGATGAAACAACATATACTAATATCCGTGAGATTATTGCAAAGCCAACTGAAACGGATCAAACCTTTATAAATAAGAAGAAAGCTTTTGTTCTTCCTTGTAGCCCAGTATCTAATGATAAGATAAAGGCAGCACTAAAAGAACATAAGATTACTGTAACTAATGATTATACACAGGCAGACTTAATTGTAACTCATGATGACTTTGATGATAAGTTTGAAAATGGTGAAACAATTAAGACTACTAAGATGATGTATAGACTTTGGAATTATGAAGTTACTTCTGGTGATCCTAGTAGTAATCATAGCATTAACCAGATGATTCAGAATTGTGGGCGTCATGTGATTATATGTCCAAAGATTACAAATAACATACGTTATTATGGTTTGGAAGTTGAGGATGGTATATATGATACTTGGGCTATTACAGGTCTTGCACTTAATCTAGCATATGAAATATCTGTTGGTAATAAAAGTGCTGTGTCAATTGAAACTGTGTTACATACATCTGCAACAAGACAAGCTCTAACTGAAGATGTTGTTGACCAAGTTATCAGAATGTGGAATGCAGGAGGAGATGATAGAGAAGTTGCTATGCAGCTACTGACTACACTTGACTACACAACAAATCATCATTTGATGTGGAAGCTAACTCAAGAAATTGGGAGTGTGCATTATAATCACCATAGTAAAGATCTCAACCACTGGATGATAGCTAGTAATTGGCAATTTTATTATGACCAAAATGCAGAATCTATGATACAATGGATGGAAGAAAATGGTCATCTTAATAAGATAAGCTTTAAATATCTAGAACCAATAGTTCGTAAAGAAATAACTATCCATAATAGAGAATTATATGTATTTAAAGTATCAGTTAAAAAAGAATATCAAAAATATTTAATATGAAAAAGTATTATGAAATTAAGATATCTCTTGAAGAAAATTCAATTGCTATGGATGCTAATGGCAACTATGTCATTAGCACCGGCATTGAATTAGTAGACGGAGGTATATTTATAGCAAACACAAATAGCTGGAATATAACAGCTGAAGACTTAAAGTATTGTGATATAGTAGCTAATAAAGATACTATTGATTTACAAGATAAGTCATTATATAGATATCCAAAATTAAATTTACCTAGACAAAAGGTAGATTTACTTAAGGATAAATTCAATTTAAAAGTAGTTAGAAACAAAGACAAAGCAGATTATCATGTTATATCACATAAATTTTTAGGAAGTTTATTTACTAACAATTGGAACACTGCTATATCATTTAAAGATCTTTATAAAGTATTTCAAACATGGAAAGAGAATAACTTACTAGGAGAAACAGCTTTATTAAAGTGTAGAGATATATTAGAGCTTGAAAGAGATGCAATGTTTTTAATCCACAGACCGGGGTATCATTATGGTAGTAAAAGTGATGACTATGATAAGTTTTGTGATAATGTATTAGAACCAGTTTCAGCTGCTAAAAAACCATATGAAACTAATAGAATTTTTTCTGTTAATCCAAGTGAGGTAGACTCATTTAAAGATATGGTTGGCTCTAAAAAATTAATAATGGATGGGCAATTGCTTGATATTATTGATGAAGATCTGGCAGTAATAGATAATACTCAGTATGAGCAAATAGAAAAGATGATCAATAGTAGTGACAGAGATAACAGAAATATGGCGGTAGAAATGATTGCTAATTGTAATATTAACAAATCATTTGACGTTGTTTCTGGTATTTATTGGTGGCACTATGATTGGTTTAAAGATACTGATCACTGGAATAGTGTAAATGTTAAAGCTATGCGTCAACAGATGAAAGATTATGAAGGTGGACATAGTAATAGTGGCATCTGGTCTTATAATGCATACATAGAAAAGCTTGCAAAAGACGGAAAATTAACTAAATTTGCAGTAGATAGGACAAGAGAAAAGCTTATGAAAGATTTCTTAGGTCAGTATGTTGGAAAATCTGCACAAGTCTTTGCAGTAGAATTGGATAATTTAAAACTAAATGACAAATTTGAAAAGCAAGTTATAGATGAATAGAGATCATCAGAAAGAAGAAGAGTTTTATGCTGAAGCGTTTAACTTCAGCTACTCTTCTCTTAATAAATTAATTTTTTCACCCTCTTTGTTTTACAAAGATTATATTTTGCAGGATAGAGAACTAAGAACAGATAAGCATCTTATTGAAGGTAAGCTTATACACTGTTTATTGTTTGAGCCTGAGAACTTTGATAAGAAGTTTAACCTGGTACCGGGTAAGACACCAAGTGATAATGTAAGAAAGGTCTTAAAAGACATGTCCTTACATACTGATGCTAAAACTTTAGTTGACTGTGAAGACTTTATAATTCTAGATTCTTTAAAGGATCTAAACTTATATCAATCTTTAAAAACAGATGAACAAAGGATAGCAAAAATCAGAACTGAGGATAATGAACCTTATTGGGCA
>Ga0315315_10004673_pt1 | contig 12633 bp, 12 predicted proteins | sample M140m3416metaG_FD_203699 | JGI IMG/M metagenome (GOLD analysis project Ga0315315, IMG submission 203699) | Ammonia-oxidizing marine archaeal communities from Monterey Bay, California, United States - M1 40m 3416 | ecosystem: Environmental > Aquatic > Marine > Intertidal zone | place: USA...
CTCTTCCTCATCAATATAGGTGTCGTAAATTCTGTCTATATAGTTTTTTCTTAATTCAGTATCATCTTGAAATTGAGAACCTTGATAATGTTTAAATCCCAAAGCTTCAAAGAAATCCATATCTATAATTGAGGCTCCAGTTGCAACGATAGCATCTACCATATTATACTTTACCAGATCTTTATAAATATTCATACATCCACCAGCAGATGTCGATCCTGCTAGGGTTAAAAAAATTGTACATTCTTTATCCTTTAACATTTCATTATAGATTTTAGCTGCATTAGCTGTTTCCCTTGAAACAAAAGACATCTTTTCCATTGATGAAATAATTTTCCTAGAATCAAATGAAGTTATATCAATATGTTCAATAGGATTTTTTAAAAAATCTTTTTTACTATTATGACCTAAGTTTTTATTTTCTGACATCAAGCCACCAAAGTAGCTTTATTATTGTCTTTTCCATAAAGACTCATTATTGGGTTATCTTCAACTTCATAAATTTCATCAGAATAAAAACCATTAAACTGTGTTCTGAATGTTAAGCCATAAGATCCTAATTGTCCAAGTTCAATATAATCATTTTCTTTGATATTATTTGGAAGAAGGAAAGGGCCTTTCATGTAATCCATACTGTCACAAGTTGGACCAAAAAAGTCATATGCTGTTAATTTTTTTGAAATAATTTTATTAGAATTGTCTTTTATCATTTTTGAAGGAAAAACAATATTAGGAGTTCCTGCATCAAAGAGTGTTCCGTATGTTCCATCATTGATATAAAGTTTCTGTTTTTTTTTTAAATTAACTCTAACAATAGTTGAACCACTTTCAGCAACTAGTGCTCTTCCAGGTTCACAAATTATTTTAGGTAAATTATTTAATTTTAGGTTATCTAAACTTTTTTTAATTTCTTCAAAATAATTGTCTAATGATTGTGGAATTAGGTCAGGGTATATAGTTGGAAACCCACCTCCAACATTAATATACTCTGGGACAATTTTAGTCTTTTTAATTATATTCCCTATTTCGGTAATACCTTTGGCATAAGAAATTGGATGCATACATTGTGATCCAACATGAAAACTTAAACCAATCTTTTTTGAATATTGTCTAACAAGTCTTAAAAGGCCTGCAGCCTCAGAATTTAATGCTCCGAATTTTTTTGATAAATCAATTTCAGCATGTTCATTTGATACTGACACTCTTACAAATAATTCTAGGTCTTTTGCATTACTTGTACTTTCGATAATTTTAATTAGTTCATCTTTTGTATCTAGCGCAAATGTTTTTATTCCATATTTAAAATACGCTTCAGCTATACTTTCTCGACTTTTTACAGTATGCATAAAAGAACATTTTGCTGTTTGGCTAAACTTCTTAACAGCTTTAATTTCTTCAATTGAGGCAACATCAAATTGATCAATTCCACTTTTAACTAGCGTTTTAATAATTTCTGGATGAGGGTTTGTTTTAACTGCAAAAAGAATTTTGCCAGGAAAATTTTTTTGAAAGTAATTCGATGCAGAAAGAATAGAATTCTTTCTGATACAATAAATTGGTTTATCAGGTCTCAGTTGATTAACCAATTCTTCAACTGACTTAAATTTTTGCATTTTAAATGCCCCCCAAAAAAATTTAACAAAAAAAAGTCTTTTTATTTTAAAAAACTTTATTATTTGGAGCAATTAATTCAATAGTTATTCAATGTAAAGCAAATAATGACCTATTGAATTGTGGAAAAAAATCACCATATCCCTTTCATGAAAAACGAGCCAACTTTACAAAATTTAGCTGATTTCGAGAATAAATCTCTTCTAATCGTGGATGACGATAATCCTTTTAGAGAAAGACTAGCTAGAGCTATGGAAAAAAAGGGTTTTGAAGTTATTCAAGCTGAGAGTGTACAAAAAGGCATTGATTCGGTTAAGGCAAAAAAGCTAGGATTTGCAGTAGTTGATTTAAGATTAACTGATGGGAACGGTTTAGAGGTAGTTAAGCAAATCCAAAATTCTAATGCAGAAAGTCGAATAATAATGCTTACAGGTTATGGAAATATTCCAACTGCTGTAGCAGCAATCAAAGAAGGTGCAATTGATTATTTGGCAAAACCTGCCGACGCTGACGATGTTGAAAAAGCATTATTAGCTGATCCTTCAAAAAAAGCTGCTCCACCAGAAAATCCTATGTCAGCAGATAGAGTTAAGTGGGAACACATCCATCGAGTGTTTGAATTATGCAATAGAAATGTTTCAGAAACGGCAAGAAGATTAAAAATGCACAGAAGAACCCTTCAAAGAATATTATCTAAACGATCTCCTAAATAGATTTTCTTAATTTTAAAATTTTTTTAGTTAAAACCGTAAGTAAAACAATTTTAAATGTCTCAGCTAATAAAAATGGCAAAACCCCTAATTGTAAAATTGGTTTATCCCAACCTATAAGTGTTCCTAACCATAACACACCTAGAATATAAATTGTTGAAACAGATAAGATTAATTTTATAAAAATTATAAAATAATTATCATTAAATTTTACAAAAGAGGCTAAAAAACATGCTGTAAAAAATCCAATTAAATATCCCATTGTTGGACCTGTAAAATAAACTAACCCAACTCCTTTTTCAGGAGAATTTGAAAAAACTGGCAAACCTAAAATTCCCTCAAATAAGTACAATCCTACTGTAATTAATGCAATTTTATATCCAAAACTTATTCCTAGAAATAACACAACAAATGTTTGCATTGTCATTGGTACTGGATAAAAAGGAATTTTTATTTTTGCAGAAATAGCTAAAATTATAGATCCTAGGAAAATTACAATTAATGATTTAATTATTTGTGATTGAGTATTTTGCTTTATAAGTTCCATAAAAAATAATACTCTTATTTTAATCTATAATCTATATTTATTTATAATGGATAAAATTCAAAAAAAAGATCATTTCTATCTAATTGATGGCTCAGGTTACATTTTTAGAGCTTATTATGCCTTACCACCTTTGATACGAAAAAGTGATGGGTTGCCAACAGGTGCTGTTAGTGGTTTTTGTAGTATGCTATTTAAATTACTTGAGGACTCTAAGTCACAAGATAACAAACAAAAGCCCACACATTTTGCGGTAATTTTTGATTCGGCTAGAAAAACTTTTAGAAATGAAATTTACAGCGAATACAAAGCTAATCGGTCAGAAGCACCAGATGATTTAGCTCCCCAATTTGAGTATATAAGAAAATCAGTTTTAGCATTCAATTTGCCCTCGGTAGATCTTGCTAATTATGAAGCTGATGATTTAATTGCAACATATGTTGATCAAATTTTAAAAAAAGGTGCAAAAGTAACTATTGTATCTTCAGATAAAGATTTAATGCAATTATATAAAAAAGACGTTCGAATTTTTGATCCTATGAAAAATAAATTTATTTCAGAGGAAGATATAAAGAATAAATTTGGGGTCGATCCCTCTAAAGTAATTGATGTTCAGGCTTTGGCTGGCGATAGTAGTGATAATGTTCCTGGAGTACCAGGAATTGGAGTAAAAACAGCAGCCGAATTAATCAATAAATATGGAAATTTAGATAAACTTTTAGAGTCTGCACATGAAATAAAGCAGAATAAAAGAAGAGAAACGCTTATTGAAAATAAAGACAAAGCTTTAATAAGTAAAAAACTAGTTACTTTAAAACATGATGCACCTTCAAAAATAGATTTAACAGAATTTAAATTAAAAAATATTGATAAAAACAAACTTTATAAATTTTTGAGAGAAATGGAGTTTAATAGGTTGTTAAGTTCTGCAATCTCAGTTTATGGTGAACCACAACTAGATAGTGTCTCAATTAAACCAAAACTTGATGAAAATTTAAGTAAAATTGATAAAAAAAAATATCATTTAATAATAGATCCTAAACAAATCGATGAGTGGATAAAGGAGGCAGAGGAAGCAGGGGAAGTGGCTGTAGACACTGAAACAAGCTCACTAGACCCTCATCAAGCAGACTTGATTGGTGTTTCTTTATGCTCGAGGATTGGTAAAGCTTGTTATATTCCAATAGGTCATAATTCAAAAAAATGTATTAACAAAGATATTGTAATTAAAAAACTTAAACCTCTGCTTGAGGACTCAAGTATTAAAAAGATAGGTCAAAATATTAAATTTGATTTTATAGTTTTATTTAAACATGGAATTAATATCTCCTCAATGGAGGATACAATGCTTATGTCTTATGTTTTAGACGCTGGTAAAAATAGACATAATATGGATACATTATCAGAAATTCATTTAGGTCATAAAACTATTTCATTTAAAGATTTAGTTGGATCTGGAAAAAAAGAAATAAATTTTAGTGAAGTTGAAATTGAAAAAGCCAAAGATTATGCAGCTGAAGATGCTGATATTACATATAGGCTTTATAAAAAATTTTATAAAAGCTTGAAAGATGAAAAACTGATTAATATCTATGAAACCTTTGAAAAACCAATGATCAAGCTTTTAGCTTTTATGGAAATAGAAGGTATTAAAGTTGATAGTAAGTTTCTACAATCTCTGTCTTCTAAATTTGAGAAAAAAATTGAAAGAATTCAAAAAGAAGTTTTTAAAATTTCAAAAAAAGAATTTAATATTGCTTCTCCTAAACAACTGGGAGAAATCCTTTATAATGATCTTAAAATAGCAGATTTAAAAAAAACAAAGAAAGGAAGTTTTGCTACAAGTGCTTCAGTTTTAGAAGATCTAGCGTTTAAAGGACATAAATTTCCACAATTAGTTTTAGACTGGAGACAAGTTTCTAAATTAAAAAATACTTACTCAGATTCTTTACCAGAACATATTAATCCTCAAACAAATAGAGTTCATACGTCTTTCTTACTAGCAGCAACAACTACAGGAAGATTGGCATCAAGTGATCCAAATTTACAAAATATTCCAATTAAATCTGAAGACGGTAAGGATATAAGAAAAGCTTTTGTAGCAAAAAAAGATCATGTTTTAATTTCAGCAGATTACAACCAAATTGAAATGAGAATTTTGGCAGATTTAGCAGATGTTAAAGGTTTAAAAAAAGCTTTTAAAAATAATGAAGATATTCATTCTCTTACGGCTAGCCAAATTTTCAATGTTGATATTAAAAAAGTTGATATTGATCAAAGAAGAAAAGCTAAAGCAATTAATTTTGGGATAATCTATGGAATTTCTCAATATGGATTAGCCAAACAAATTAATGTATCTAATTATGAAGCTGAAGAATTCTTAAATGCTTATTTCACCAAATTTCCAGAAATTAAAATTTATATGGATCAAACGATAAAGTTTTGTAGAAAAAGTGGATATGTAAATAACATCTTTGGAAGAAGGTCGCATTTTATAAATATAAATGATAAAAATTATAATGTTAGAAATTTTCAGGAACGTGCAGCAATTAATGCTCCTATTCAAGGGTCAGCATCAGAGATTATGAGACTAGCAATGATTAGGTTGAATAACAAATTAAATGAGAAAAAAAATCAAAATCTTAAGATTTTACTTCAAATTCACGATGAATTAATATTTGAAGTTCCAAAAGAAGAGGCAAAAAAAATCAGTAAAATTATAATCGAAGAAATGTCTAGCGTCACTAACAGTGAACAACATTCTTTTTCTATACCTTTGACAGTAGATTTGAATATTGGTGATAACTGGGGTGCTCTTCACTGATTTTAATTTAATTGCCCAAATTAGAACAATTTAGTATTTTTATATTCAGGAATGCAAAAACAAACAATTGCTTTAATAGATGATGATAGAAATATCTTAACTAGCCTTAGTATTGCTCTAGAAAAAGAAGGTTTTAATGTTCAAACATATATTGACGGAGAAAGTGCTTTAATTGGACTTACAAGAACTCCACCTGATTTAGCAATAATTGATATTAAGATGCCAAAAATGGATGGGGAAGAGTTATTAAAAAAATTAAGAAAAAAAACTACATTACCAGTCATTTTTTTAACTTCAAAAGATGACGAAATAGATGAGCTACTAGGCTTAAAATTAGGAGCTGATGATTTTGTAAAAAAATCTGGAGGATTTTCAATTAAAGTATTAATAGAAAGAATTAGGGTCCAACTGCGAAAAAAAGATGCAAAAGATACAATTGAAGAAAATAAAAGCATTATATCACACGGTAAACTTAAACTTGATCCCTCACAACTTGAGTGTGAATGGGGTGGCAAACCACTACCTGATAAATTGACAACAACAGAATTTTTACTTGTTAAAGAATTGGCAAAAAGGCCAGGTATAATTAAAGAAAGAGCTCAGTTAATGGAAATAGCTTATAGAGAAGATACAGATATTGAAGATCGTACTATCGATAGCCACGTAAAAAGAATAAGAAAAAAGTTTAAAAAAGTTGATCCTGAATTTTCAGCTATAGAAACAAGGTATGGAAGTGGATATAGATGGAATATTAGTTAATGTTTAATAACATTCTTAAAAACTTATCTATTTTAAAAAAATTTTTATTTATCAATTCTATTTTTTTTACTATCATTGGTTTGTTTACATTTTTGTATATTAAGAATGTGCAACCAAATTTAATAAAAAAAAAATCATCAAACCATATTGAAGTGATCAATAATACAATTGATAACTTAACAAGATTAAATGTAAAATTTGTTGAGGAAGATATTAGGGTTTTTTTATTTTCTACAAGATTCCTTTTCCAAAATCTTGATAGAGTAATATTTTTTGATAATGAATTAAATTTAGTTGGAGACACTGATACCTTAGATCTTGATCCAAGATCATTTTCAACAAGATTGGATACTATAGAATTAGAAATATTAAATGAAAAAAAAACAAAAGAGATAACTGAAAAAAAGAATATAGATATTGGTAACGAATATGCCGTTTCGTTGAATGACGTATTACTCAATTACGCTGGCTCTAAAAATTTTGGAATTCCCTTCACATTTACTCAGGAAGAATTTAATAAATTTAAATTAACTACTATTAAGAATGTAATGCAAAATGGCAAAAATATTGGTTATTTGGCTATTACAGAAAACGCTAATGATATCAAAGCAGCCATTGATGAAAGAAAAACTTTCATAATTAGAACTGCAATAGCTGTTGGAATTGTAATTTTAATCTTTTCATTTGTTTTAAATAGATATTTTTTAAAACCAATTAAAAACTTAGTAAGTTACACAAATATGATTAAAAACAAAAATCCTAAAATAACAAATATTGATACATTAAAATCCAGAAATGATGAACTGGGTCTTTTATCAAACTCATTAGATGACATGACTTTAGAATTACAAAAAAGAATAACCCATGCAGAAAATTTTTCTACAGATCTTGTCCATGAAATAAGAAATCCACTTGCTTCTTTAAAAAGTGCGTCAGAAATTTTACAAGATGCTAACGACGTTGATCAGAGAATTAAATTAATCGATATACTCAGTCATGATGTTCAAAGAATTGAAAGATTAATTACAGATTATTCCCAAATACTTAAGGATGAAGTAGCTTTGAGTAAAGAGAAAATAAAAAAACTTAATATTGAACCAATAATAAAATCTGTCGTGTATGATTTTAACAATATATATGAGTTAAAAAGAGGTATTAAAATTTTTTATAAAAATGATGAAAAAAATAAATATTATATAAATGGTATAGAAAATAGAATTGAACAGATAATAGCCAATCTTCTTGATAATGCTGTTTCATTTAGTGAAGACAACAAAGAAATAATTGTCAAAGTCTCAAAATCAAATGATAATAGAGTGATTGTTAATGTATTAGATGAAGGAGAAGGTTTTAAAGAAAAGGATACATCAAAAATATTCAACAGATTTTATAGTAATAGACCTAATAAATTTGGACAGCATTCTGGACTAGGTTTAAACATAGTCAAAAATTTAGTTAATTTGCATAGTGCTTCAATTAAAGCCTCAAATAGATTAGATCAAAAAGGTGCAATTATAGAAATTATATTTCCCAAGGTATAAAGAGTTCTATTGATTAATTAATTCTTTATTGTTAGAAGACCCCACATGGATGATTTCAAAGTAAAAGATATTTCTCAAGCAGAATTTGGACGTAAAGAAATTTCAATAGCAGAAAGTGAAATGCCAGGATTAATGGCGTTAAGAGAAGAATATTCTGGAAAAGCACCATTAAAGGGTGCAAAAATTATTGGATGTTTGCACATGACAATCCAAACAGCTGTTCTAATTGAAACATTAGTCAATTTAGGTGCTGAGGTAAGATGGTCGTCCTGCAATATTTTTTCAACACAAGATCATGCAGCAGCAGCTATAGCGAAAGCAGGAATTCCTGTTTATGCCTGGAAAGGTGAAACTGAGGAAGAATACCTTTGGTGTATTAAACAGACTATAATAGGAAAAAAAGACTGGAAACCAAACATGCTTCTTGATGATGGGGGTGATCTAACTGCCATAATGCATAATGAATATAAAGAATTATTAAATGATATTAAAGGTGTATCAGAGGAAACAACCACTGGAATTAAAGCTTTAAACAAAATGGAAAAAGATAAATCGCTTCTTGTTCCAGCAATAAATGTTAATGACTCGGTAACCAAATCAAAATTTGATAATTTGTATGGGTGCAGAGAAAGTTTAGTTGATGGAATTAGAAGAGCTACTGATGTTATGATGTCAGGTAAAGTAGCTGTTGTGGCAGGATTTGGTGACGTAGGAAAAGGAAGTGCTGCTTCTTTAAGACAAAGTGGAGCAAGGGTCTTAGTTACTGAGGCCGATCCTATTTGTGCATTACAAGCCGCAATGGAAGGTTATGAAGTAGTTTTAATGGAAGAGGCAATAAGTAAAGCTGATATCGTAGTGACTGCCACAGGGAACAAAGATATAGTTACAGCTGATCATATGAGAGATATGAAAGATAGAGCGATTTTGTGTAATATTGGCCACTTTGATAATGAAATTCAAGTTGAAGCATTAAAAAATTATAAGTGGACTGAGGTAAAACCTCAGGTCCATGAAATAGAACTTCCCAGTAAAAAAAGAATAATCCTTTTAGCTGAGGGACGATTAGTTAATCTTGGTTGTGCAACAGGACATCCAAGTTTTGTGATGAGCGCTTCATTTACAAATCAAGTTATTGCTCAAATCGAATTGTGGAACAATCATAAAAATTATGAGAATAAAGTTTATGTTTTACCAAAACACTTAGATGAAAAAGTTGCAACCCTTCACTTAAAAAAAGTTGGAGCAAAGCTTACAAAGCTATCTAAAGAACAAGCGGACTATATTAGCGTTGGAGTAGAAGGTCCTTTTAAACCTAATGCCTATCGTTACTAGAGGTGATATAATAGATCTTTCTTCAGAAAAAAAAACAAAAGAATTAGCTAATAAAATTTTAGCAAAACTTAAATTAGGTAATATAGTTTTTTTATATGGAGAAATGGGTGTAGGTAAAACTACCTTTGTTAGATACATTATTAACAGTTTACAAAAAAAAAATAAATTAAAATTAACCGAAGTAACCAGTCCCACATTTAATTTACTAAATGAGTACCAGATTAATCAAATCAAAATAAATCATTATGATTTATTTAGATTGAAATCTGAGGATGATTTAAGGAATTTATATTTATTTGAAGATAATAAAAACTCTATTACATTTATCGAATGGCCACAAATAATTAAAGAAAAGCCAAAAAATTTGATAGAAATAAGCTTTAAATATGATGAGAACCATAAAAAAAGATCAGTTCAAATTAATGGGTTAATTTTGTAATTTTCCAATGAATAAATTAGAAAAAATTAAAGGGGATGCATCTTTTAGAAAATTTTACAGAAAAAAAAATAAAAACCTAAGTTCTATTATTGTTTTTGCCAATAAAGAAAAAACAAAAAATCTTCTGATTTATGATGCAATTAATAAAATTTTAAATAGAAATAAGGTTTTAGCTCCAAAGTTATATAATGAAAATTACAACAAAAATTATCTTGAAATCCAAGATTTTGGGGATGATACGATTTTTAATATTTTACTTAAGAAAAAAGATAGAAGATTTTTTTATTTTAAAAAAATAATTAATACTCTCAATAGAATTCAAGCAATCAAAGATAGGAGTATTATAAATTTTAAAAAAAAGACTTTCATAATTTCAAAATACAAAAGAGAAATTTTAATCAAAGAAGCAAATTTATTTTGTGATTGGTATGTAAAAAAAAATTTAATAAAAAAAAATCAAAATGCATTTATTAAAAAATATAAGAAAATAATAAAATATTTGACTCTCAATTTGAAATTAAAAAATGACGTCTTTGTACATCGAGATTTTCATGTTTCTAATTTGATGTTAGTCAATAATCAAATAGGAGTAATAGATAGTCAGGATGCGTTAATAGGAAATAAAGCTTATGATTTAGCATCTTTAGTAGATGATGTTAGGTTCAAAACTTCGAATTCATTTAAAGATAAAATTTATAAATTTTATCTTAGTAAACAAAAAAAATTAAATAAACATAAATTTAAGAATGATTTTGAGATATTATCAATTCTTAGAAGTCTTAAAATCATTGGGATATTTACACGCCTTGCAATAAGAGATGGTAAAAAAAGGTATTTGAAATTTATTCCATATGTTTGGATCTTAATTAATATGAGAATAAATGAAAATAAGATATTTGTAGATCTTAAAAAACTTTTAAATCAAAACTTTAAGGGAAAAATTAGGTGAAAATTAATACAGCATTAATATTATGTGCAGGATTTGGTAAAAGACTAACCCCTTTAACCCTGAATACACCAAAGCCACTTCTAAAATTAAATGATATCACCATGCTTGAAAACTGTATTAATTTGATTTCAAAACTTGGCATCAAAAAGGTTTTTCTTAATACATTTCATCTAAGTGAACAAATCGATGTTTTTGTAAAAAAAAAAAATTTTTCTACAGATATTGAAATAATTCATGATGGTGAAAAAATTTTAAATACTGGTGGAGGGATTTATAATATGATTAATCACTCACAAGACAACGACTTTTTAATATTTAATCCCGATACAGTTTGGGATAAGTCATATATTGAAGAAATAAACGAGATGCAAAATATTTATTTTTCAAACAAAATGAAAAATGTTCTTTTAGTAGTAAATAAAGAATTGAGTTATGATCAAAATTTAACAGGAGATTTTGAATTAAAAAATAGATTATTAAATAAAAACTTTAAAAAAAATTTTATTTTTGTTGGGTGTCAAATTTTGAATAAGAATTTATTTAAAGAATATCAAAAAAAGAATTTCCCTATTTCAGATATTTGGAATGAGTTATTGAACAAAAATGAATTAAATGGTTTTGAGAGTTTAAATAAATTTTATCATTTGACGAATTTAAAAATTTTTAAAAAACTAGAAGATCTTTAGCTCTTACTTTATCAAGATATTCACAATTTTTAATTTGATGTTCATCATTAATTTGAATCATTAAAGGGTTTCCAGTTGGTATTTCTAATTTTGAGATTTGACTATTATTTAATTTAAATAAATATTTACACAGTGCCCTTATAGAATTTCCATGTGCAGAAATTAAGATATTTTTATTTTGAAGTTGGAATTTAATTTCTTCATCATAGAATTTTATAACTCTTTCATATGTATCTTTTAATGACTCTGTATCAGGTATTTTTTCTTTCGGGACATTTTTATAAGTTTCAATGTTAATTGGATGGTATGGACTTTCTTTACTCAATGGGTCTGGTTTAATTTCCCAAGACCTTCTGAATTCATGTACTTTATCAGCTCCAATTTTTTTACTCATTTCTTTTTTATTTAACCCTGTTAGAGCTCCATAATGTCTTTCATTAATTTGCCATGCTCTGACAAAATTTTTTTCATCATTTAACACTTTTTGGATTATTTTTAAGGTATTATTTGCCCTCAATTGAACCGAAGAAAAATAAAGATCAATTGAAATATTTTTCTCTTTTATTAAAGAACCAGCTTTTTCAGCCTCTAATTTCCCATTTTCTGTCAAATCTACATCAACCCATCCAGTAAATCTTTTTTCAAGATTCCATTTGCTTTGCCCATGACGAACTAATATTAAATAATTCATTACTTTAGTTAATTTTTTAATATAAATAAAATCTTAATATATGTTTAAATTTTTTTTTTCATATCTTAAAATAATTTTCTATGTTGCTAATATTGTACTAATTTGCCTTTATATATTTCCTGGTAGTATTTTAGGTTGGTTCTTCTATAGCGACTTAGGTTTACAACCTCAAATTACCTCAAATTTTATAGTTTCATCAAATCATGTTTATGCTTTTTTACTTTTATCAACTTTAGGTTACTTGTCCTACGAAGACCACAAATTAAATTATTTATTTATTTATTTATTTTCAATTTCGATTTTTTTAGAATTATTACATATAATAATTCCTAATCGAGGTTTTGAGTTTTCAGATTTATTTGGAAACATTATGGGGGTTTTATTAACTTATTTTTTTTATAAAATAATTAAATTTTTAAAATTTAAAAAATGAAAATAAATGATTTAAAAAAAATTGTAATCTTAGTTTTTTTTTTGTTAAATGCATGTTCATCTGTTCCAAAAAATATTTCTGATAGCTGCTTAATTTTTGGGGAAAGATATCTGT
>Ga0315315_10004674_pt1 | contig 12633 bp, 9 predicted proteins | sample M140m3416metaG_FD_203699 | JGI IMG/M metagenome (GOLD analysis project Ga0315315, IMG submission 203699) | Ammonia-oxidizing marine archaeal communities from Monterey Bay, California, United States - M1 40m 3416 | ecosystem: Environmental > Aquatic > Marine > Intertidal zone | place: USA...
ACCAATATCTTTTTTATATAATTTTTTGACAACACTCCTCACCTTAATAATATCCCTGACAATAGTAAACTCTTTCGGTACCTTGAAAGATTCCCTAAAAATTGTGATATGTACAGGCGATCCTGTATCTCCCCTAAGGAGAGATACAGCATCCTGAAGTGTCATATCAAGGGTGGATTCATCTTCTATTTTGATAATTTTATCGCCGGATTTAACTCCTACTTTAAAAGCAGGAGTTCCTTCAATTGGAGAAACAACAGTTAATACACCATCGCGAATACTAATTTCAATTCCTAATCCACCAAATTTCCCGGTTGTCTGAACCTGCATTTCTTTATAGGAAACAGGAGGCAAATAGCTAGTATGAGGGTCAAGTGCTTTAACCATGCCTTTGATAGCTCCATCGACCATAGTGTCGCTTCCTACAGGCTCTACATAATTAGACTCAATTAGGGAAAGTATTTCAGAAAATACTTTGAGCTTGTTATAAGTATCCGGTTTAGGTTGTTCTAAAGCTTCATCCGCATAAAGAACTTGTGAAGATAACATTCCAATTGCAACAATAATCAAAAACCGAACAAATACGGTCTTTATTTTTATACCCACCGGTGACAAATTCAAAGTTTTACCTCCTAACGTGTAAAACAATAATTATATAGCAATAATAGAACTTACGCACCTACAACCTTATATCATTAGCATAAAACATTATTAGCTTTGGGTTGACTTAAACCAAGATAATGGCTCAACAGGCTCGCCTTTTTCACGTATTTCCAAATAAAGGGCTTCGCCAACAAGAGAATCCGTTTCCCCGGTTAGCCCAACAATATCGCCAACCTGAACTACTTGATTTGGCTTTACCTTAATCCTATCTAGGTGACCATAAAGGGAGTGATAGTCCTTCCCGTGACCAATAATCACCAAGTTTCCATAACCCTCAAGTTCACCCGTATAGAGGACTTTACCATTGAAAATCGAGCGCACCAAGGTACCTGTCCGAGCCTTGATGTTTATGCCATTATGCACAATAAAAGAATCATACTGCTTATCTTTTTGTCTTCCAAATTTATTAAGAATTTTGCCCTTAACAGGCAGGTCGAGCCTGCCTCTTTTATCTAAAATATCTAGTCCCTCACCAGATACAAGTTTCGACAATAGTTTGGTAATCAATTCATTTAAGTTACTGGAAGCCTTTTTAAGTTCCTTTAGGGTTTGTATTCTAAAATTCTTCTTCTTTAAAATTTTTTTCAGAAAAAGCTTTTTATTCTTTTTTGCATTTTTAAACTCTATTCGCTTAGTTAATGCATTTTTTTCCAGCCTGACAAGTTTAGACCTGACAGCTAGAAGAGATTGTCTTTCAGCTTTCAAAGCTTCAAGCTGATTCTTATAGTCATCCATCAGGCCAGCATCATGCTGAGCAAGCAACTCCATATATTTAATGTGTTGTAAAAATTCACTCGTATTTTTAGATGAAAAAATAATTTTAAGAGGGAAAATAGGACCTTCTTTATAAATCTGACGGAATCTTTTCCCCAATAATTTCTTTTGAATAATTAAGTTCTTTCTCTTTGCTTTGAATTTTTTTTCAAGCTTAGAGAGTTTCTTTTTATTAATCAGGAAATTCCACTGGTATACCTTAAGCTCTCTTGACTTTAGATTTATTTGGTTATCTACCTTCCTTAAATTACTTAGCAGTTGTCCTTCTTTTTTTCCTGCCGAAGAAATAAGCTTTCCCTGTTTAGCTATCTTTTCCTTTAATACAATCAACTCTTTTTTTTCATCATCTAAAAGAGCATTAATTTCTTCAGCACTTTTTTTAAAAGCAAAACCAGTTGAAGCAAAAAATAATAATGCTAAAACAAAACATATAATAAATAAAAATACTTGTCTCATTTCTTATTTAAAACTTGCATATATTGACAAGTGGAAACATAACTAGCCACAAATCCGATCATCATACTTAGTCCTACAAGACTAAATAAAAAAGGCTGAGGAATAAAATGAAACTCCATCCCACTAGCAATGTAATCCGTCGAAGCTTGAAGCTCACTTTTTAAATAATAATAAACAACAAGCATTAAACCAAGTGAAAGCAAGGAACCGGATAATCCCTGAAGTATTCCTTCGAGCAAGAAAGGTATTTTAACAAACCTAGGAGTCGCTCCAATCAATAACATCAATTCAATTTCATCCTGCCTGGAGTATATTGAAAGACGAATAGTATTAGAAACTATCAGTATCAGCCCAAAACTGAGCAAAGCCCCGGTCGCCATAAGAAAAACGCGGCAGAAAACCATAAATTTTTCAAAACGTGCAATCCAGTTTTCACCATATTCAATAGATTCAACACCGGGTTCATTTTGAGTTATGTTTGCAAATTTACTAATATGCAACAGGCGATTATCAGATAACTTGAAGCTAATCCTGTATGAAGATGGCAAGGGATTAAAATCAAAATCAAGTTTCAAACCCAGTTTTTTCTCCTGGCTTTTTCTGAACTCCTTCCAAGCTCTATCCTTAGTAACTTCTTCTATCGATTGAACTATTGAATTTTGTTTAAATAAATTTTCAAGATCTTTTTTATTTGACTGTGTTATGTCGTCTTTTAAGTAAACAATCACTTGAGCCTGTTGATTCCAAGTAGAAAAAAAAGCATTTAAATTAAAAAAAATGATGAGAAAAAAACCTAAAATACAAATAGAAATAGCTATAGTAATAACAGAAATCATAAAAGTCTGGATATTTGAACGCACATTCGCAATTGTTGCCTGAAAACCAATGAGAAGTTCTTGAAATACTGAACTCATGATGAGACAACCTTACCGCGGTTTAAAACAATTACTCTATGATTTCCCAACTTTAAAATATCCTGACTATGAGTTGCAAAAATAATAGTCACTCCATTAAGATTCAATTCCTCAAAAAGCTTTAATATCTCAAGGGAAATTTCTTGGTCTAGGTTACCAGTGGGCTCATCAGCCAAAATAATTGGAGGAGCATTTACCATTGCCCTTGCAATTGCAACACGTTGCTGCTCTCCACCTGAGAGATGGGCGGGGAAAGAATCTTTTTTGGAAGTTAGACCTACATTTTTTAAAGCTTCCCAGGTTTTAAATTTAATTGTTTTTCGATCACGGTTCGTTACTTCTTGAGCAAACGCAACATTCTCAAAAACAGTTTTATTAGTAAGAAGTTTGTAGCCTTGGAAAATAACCCCAATTGATCGTCTCAAAGTATGAATATTTTCAGAGTCAAGCTTACCAACATTAATTCCCTGAACCAAAACTTGACCTTCATCAAAATGCTCCCATCCGAAAAGAATTTTTAGAATAGTTGTTTTCCCCGCACCACTCGGACCAGTTAAATAGACAAATTCTCCTTTTTCGATCTTCAGAGAAATATTATCTAATGCCGGACTAGCGCTACCATATTTTTTTGTAACATTGAATAACTGGATCATACTTTGAAATAAAATTATAGCGGAAAGTTTAAATGATAAAAAAATGAAGAAAGAAAAAGGCGTAGTGTGAGTTCTATAACCTTAAACCCCAGACTTGTCTATAAACTCATCATGTTCACCTGACAGAACAAAATCGGCGCCAAGAATATCCTTTGCAGTATATTCCTTAGGAAGCATTGAAATCATACCAAAGCCATAAAATTGCTTTATTTGATCGTCAGATAGAAGATCAAAGTTAATGTATGTTTTTACAATCAGACGAGATTCAATTAAGTCGTAAGCAAAAACCCCATCCGGACAGGTCAAAAACCCATTATTTTCGCCAAAAGTTGTAAGAGCCGTATTAAAAAAAGCGTCTAACGTAATGATACAGTTATCATGGGACTGCGTCCTTTTACTAAAACGGTCGACACAATGTGAAGTATAAAATACCTGAGGGTGAGAAAAGGATTTAATCAGCTTCCCTTTTTCAGTAGATTCTGTGTGCGTAGGAGAAACAACAGTACAAAAACCATTTTTTGAGAAGTCAATAAGCACTAAAACATCTTTTCCAAAACGTTTAGCGATTTTGCGTGTAGTCTCGCCAACAAACTTCTGTCTCTTTCGAAGAGAAATTTTACCATTGCTTTTAAACTTTTTCTTAAACTCCTCTTTTAAAAATTTTTCTATTTGCACTTTTTTAAAACTGAAGTATCTTTCGTCATTCATTTTTCAGCCTGCTTAATTTTTATTACAAGAATTATACATTATTGAATAAAACAGTTAAAGGAGTGTTTTTGATAAACTATTGTATTTATTATTACTAGCTATATAAACCCAAGAGTTTCCATTCAATAAATAATGCTTACTAGTTTTGCACATATATTGAGGGGAACCATAAAGATGCTATGTTAAAATATAAGTATGAGTCAGACACCACGCATATTCTTAATGCTTCTCGGGGCCACCCTCTTGTTTCACACCACTCTAAACTATATGGATAAAAATATAGCGGATTTTGAAACAGTTCCCCTTCCTCCCAAAAAAATAAAAAAGATTACCAGTAATAATCCCATCATCAAGGTTAACGCAAAAGATAGAAATACTTGGATGCTAGTGGAATTTACAACTGGGAAAACCATGCAAATTTCTGAAAGAGAAGCAGAAACAGATAAAATAAGCCAGACTAACTGGGACCTTGGCTTCAGTCGCACAAAAATTATTTCAAATGGTGGTAAAACCAATCCGCGCGGAAAAACCGGAATTATCAACCTTGGGCTTGTCAATTTTGATGATGTTAAAACGGCCCCAAAAATCGGCTATGCGCAAGACCACCGGTCACTCGGAAATTTAATAAATAAAGAGTTGGCGGGCTGGTACAATTATCGTACTAGGACCCACAATATTGAGTCCAAGAAAAATGTTTACGCACTAAAACTAAACAATGGCATTTTCATGAAAATGAGGATTCTAAATTATTATTGTAGCCAAAAAGATAATGAGTGCCGTTCAATGATATGCACCCGAGAGGAAGCAGCTTGCTTGACTATTGAATATGTTTTATCTCAACCTGGTTCACAAAAGTTTCTTGATACTCTTCATGTGAAAAATATCCAATCACCAAAAAAAGTAATTGAATAAAATATTTCTCACTTTCCTTATTTTAACATTTCTTGTTTCTTGCAATAGCAAAAAACAATTCGAGATGATTCTTATAAAAGATGGCTGGTTTACACTAGGCCTTAATCCTCAAAATACTGTCCTTCAGTTTATGTCGGACAAGACATCATCTCTAAACGCCCAGCCAGAGCAACAGTATTTCTTAAAGGCATTCTATATAGATAAATTTGAAGTGACCTATGAAGAGTTCATTATTTTTAAGCCTCAGGCCAAATACCCAACCCGGCAAATCAATCTACCTGTGAGAGGAGTTAACGAATACGAAGCAGAAGCCTATTGCATTTGGATTGGGAAACGACTACCAACAGAGTATGAATGGGAAAAAGCTGCACGCGGTGGAAACAATCGACTTTTCGTCTGGGGTAATAATTTTGAAAAGGACTTTGCTAATTTTGGTAAACAAGTCATGCCTGTAAATTCACTGGGTAATGATATAAGTAGTTACGGGGTTTGGGGTATGAACGGGAATGTGTCGGAATGGACTTCAAGCTGGTACCACCCCTACCCTGACTCAGATCACCATGATAAAAATTATGGGAAAAAATTTAAAGTCACACGTGGTGGATCGATACAAAAACGAAAGCATGGCTTTATGAAAGAATTCACTATGATCCCCCACAGGAACATTGCGCCACCAGAAATGAGATTCTGGGATACTGGTTTTCGTTGTGCAAAGTCAGTTTGACCACATCTTAGTCTAACGTTCCATCTGTTGAAGGGGAAGTCGACTCTTTTGGGGCAGAAGATTGTTCACCATCCTGGTTTTCCCTAAAAAAAGGTGTCGGCAAAGGAGGCATTGGAGATTTAATATTGCCTGAAATATCCTCTCTTGATGAATCAGCAGGTTTAGAGTTGCCCACAGATTCCGTATTTGAACTGCCGCCATCAACTTCTTTTGTTGACTGCACTGGGTTTCGGCGTCTTCCTCTCTGAGGTCCTCGACGGCTAGGTCGTCTGGTATACTTTCTTTTAGTGGTAGTCTCTGGCTTATTACTTTCAACCCCCTCAGAACTCTCTTCAACTTTAACAGCAAGTTTGGATGATTCATTTTCACTAGTTGACCTAAGCATATCACCTTCACTTACCGATTTAGGGGTTCGACTTCTACCACGAGGCCTCGCTGTTCGGTTTCTACTATTAGATCTAGTAGTTCGGCTTCTACTGGCTGATTGAGACTTTTCAACGGACTCAGAAGATTCCAAAGTTTTATCTTCAGCTTTAGGGCTCTGAACTATATCAGGCTCCCAAACTTCGGATATAGTATATTTAAAGTTTTCATATGTTAAACCAGCTTTTATCTGGAACTGGAAATCAATCATATGTTTAGATTTCAACTCAGCCAAAATGGCTAACTTATGATTCAAAATATAATTTGAAATTTCCGGGGATATTTCCAGCGTAAGAACTTTCACTTTTTTCGAAGCAATGATCTCTTGTATTTTTCTAAGAACATTCAAGATTACGGAATCCACTGAACGGACTAACCCCGAACCTTCGCAAAGTCCGCACTTTTCAAAAACCCCCTCTTTGACAGGGGGAGAAATCCTCTGACGAGACATTTCGAGCAAGCCAAATTTAGAAATACGCGCAAGATTTATTCTTGCTTTATCTGTCTTACACCATTGCTTCATCTGTTTTTCAACAGCAGATTTATTCTTCTTTTGGAACATATCGATGAAGTCAACAACAATAAGACCACCTAAGTCCCTTAACCTCAGTTGACGAGCAATTTCTTTAGCCGCCTCAAGGTTTGTTGTTACCGCTGTTTCTTCCAGGTCTAAACCACCCTTAGTTTTCCCGGAATTAACATCGATAGATGCCATAGCTTCTCCTATATCAATAACAATGGAACCACCAGAAGGCAGTTGAACCGTACGCTGGTAAATAGATTCAATTTGTTCCTCAACATTATATTCAGAGAAAAGAGGTTTTGTTTCTTTATAAAGTTTAACGAGATTTCGGTTACGAGGCATTACCAATTTTATAAAATCCTTTAAGGATTTATAAGCGTCTGTATTATCAACGATGATCTGGGAGGTATCACTACTAAAATGGTCCCTAACAGTTCTGACCACCAAACCTGGCTCCTGATAAATTAAATATGGAGCTGTTACAGATTCATTTTTCTGGGAACTTTCCACCTTCTCCCATATTTTCAGTAGCATCTGTAAATCCTTCTGCAACTCAACTTTGGTCTGTCCAACACCGGCGGTACGAATGATCACACCTAAATGTTCAGGCAAATCCAAGTCAGCAACAATATCCCTGAGTTTTTTTCTTTCACTCTCATCTTCAATTTTTCGAGAAACAGCACTTCCTTGTCCTTGCATTAAAACTAAGAATCTACCAGCCAAACTAATTCCATTTGTAAGCGAGGGACCTTTTGCATCTCTACTCTCTTTTGCCACCTGAACAACAATACGCTGGCCACGAATTAATACGTCCTGAATTCTAACTTTTGCTTTTTTTTCGCCTGTATGAACATAAGACTCTTTTAAAACATCTTTAAAGGGTAAAAACCCGTATTTTTTACCACCAAAATCAACAAATGAGGCTTCAATGGAAGGCTCAACCCTATTAATCACCCCCAAATATATATTCCCTTTAATTTGTTCTCGAGAAGAATGCTCAACGATATAATTATCGATAATATTATTATCAAGAACAACAGCACGACACTCTTCAGAGTGTTGAGCATTGATCAACATAACTTTCTTAGCTGATTTTGTTTTTCTCATTAGAATTTTTCTTCCTGACTTTTTGAGCAGGTAACAACCAACGGTAGGTTTCGAGGCCGGGTAAAATACTCAAAGCTTGAAATATAATAAATTAACCTTTATAATTCAAATAATTAAATAAATTCTTGAAATTTTTTCCGGTTAGAATCACAGGTTATAGGTCTTGGTGAGGAAATAAAAAAATCTGTGTTTTTGGGTTGGTTTTTCCTGTCGGAAAGTCTATAAAAATGTTATTTAAACTCTTTCTAAATAGATCATAAAGTGTGATATTTTTTTTGATATTTATTCCTTATGGGAAATCGAAGCTCACTTATGACTAAAGCTGGTTAATTACAGCGTTAATTATTAATTCATGTTACATAATATCAGTACATCTATAACTATCATACCATCCTTATCCAAATTAATGGAAAGATTATTGATGATTTATATAAATTATAACTATAAAAATAGAGAATACTTTGTAAATACTACATACAAATATAGAAAAAAATAACCAATTTTTAAACTTTAATTTTGCACCAAACAGGACCTCAGAATGCCCAGTATGAACTCAAATAATCCAATAGGAATGACCCAGTTAGGCGAACTAAAGTCTAACGATTTAAGGGGTAAGACTATATTTATACGGTGTGATTTTAATGTTCCTCTACGGTCTACTGCAAAAGGACTATACCGGGTTGCAGATGATACCAGGATTCGACGTTTTTTAGATCTTACTTTCAGAAAGATCCATGAGTTAACGGAAGGAGATTGCCGAATTATTATCGGCTCACATCTTGGTCGACCTCATAAGACAAAAGATCATTCAGGATGGGATGGAATATTCAATATTCAATTTGTTTCGTCTCACTTCGATACTTTGATACGAAGAATCTATGGTGATACATACACAATTTTTCCCCCTGAAACTATTGACTCTCACATGCAACATTCTCTAGAAATCGTTTCTCATAAACGACTACCGCCTGGAGGAATAAAGTTCCTTCCAAACTTGCGATATCTTTTAGATCCTAAAAATACAGACCTATACCGCACTGAATTCATCACTAAATTGGCAGATATTGCTGATGTTTATATAAACTGTGCATTTGGTTGCAGTCATCGCGTCACAAAAAGTATTAAACTTTTACCCCAAATGATGCGTCAAAAAGGGAAGCTGGTAGTTGCTGGTGTTCTTCTCTACCAAGAAATTAACCGAATTGGTAAATTTGCCGGCAGGATATTATCTCAACCTAAAAAGACTTTAGTCGTTGCAGGTGGAGCAAAAATCTCCGATAAGATTGAAGTTTTAAAGCAATTTGTCTTGACAGGAGTCAAAAGCATTTTAATTGGAGGTAAAATGGCCAATGCTTTTCTATTGGCCCAACAACAAAAGGAGTTAATTCAACCTTTTCATACCGACAAGCTTCCGGCAAAATTACTAAGCCAGAAAGTTCAGGAAAACGAGGAACTATTAAAAGAAATAAATCTAGCGGAAGAAATCATCGAACTTGCAGAAATCAACAAGGTTGCATTAATATTTCCCGACGATTACAAGGTTGTATCAGATTATCAAAGTACTATTTTTGAAAATAAAGTTACACCCGATTTCTCTAAGGAACTCCAGCTTGATTTAGGCGAAAAAACCATCAACCAATTTGAGGATCTTTTTAAAGATATTAAGAATGTTTTTTGGAATGGACCTCTGGGTGCATATGATCACCCTGCATGTAGCTATTACGCTGAAGGTTCGCTGGAGCTAGCCAAATTACTATTTCAAATGGCCCTGATTGATTCTAAATTATCTGTAGTGATTGGTGGAGGAGATTCAGCTGCGATCCTTAACAAAATTGGAGTCACTGAATTAAAAAAAATGATCAAGGCACAGATTGAGAAACAATTTCCTTCAACCATAAACCGAAATCAAATATCAATAGACTTTCTTGAGAATGATTCTTATCAGTTATGGAATTACTTTTCTACCAATTTCTTTGTATCCACCGGCGGGGGTGCTTCTTTGGATTTTCTTTACGGATTTTTAAAAGGAAAAGCTAAAGGAGATATGGCTTCTTACCTGCCTGGTACTGCCACATTGATGGAGTTATGTGAATTATAACATGATTGCAAATCGGACAATTTTCCCAAACAATTTTCTAAAGTTTTTCTCAATTTCTCACACTCGTTTATCAAATCGATGTAGCACTTCCGAGTTTCAATCGCCATAGAACATATATTATTGCCTTCAACGTTTTCCTTTCTTTTATTAAACATATCTGTCAAAGACTTTACCTCAGGATTACTTAGCCCCATAATCTCTATATCTTTATCTATTTCAGTAATCCCCTCACCATACTTACCCATTTCCTGAAATTTTTCTTTGCGGCCCGAAGAACCTTTAATTATTTCTCCACAAAGATTCTTACCTTTGTAGGCAAGCCTTGAGATACTTTTTAATATCGTGGTCTTTTTTTCTAGTTGTTCATCAATGATTTCTATATTGGAACAATCATATTCCTGAACTAAGTTTTCACAGACACTATTTATCATAAAACTATCAACTTCCATTCTTTCTTTAAGGGTTGCTCTCCATAAAAGCGTATAGCACGACCGAATTAAATCATCCAATTCAAGCCTATGCCTAACAAGAGGCCGTAATCTAAAGTTCATGTTAATATCAAATATAGTTTCATAAACATTTACTTCTGAGTTCTCATTGATTGTTTCAGGAAGAATCCATGATTGGGTTAGGATATGATTTTCAATTGCTGAAAAAAGATGTTCTGGGTGCACCTTATCAACACATACTATATTATTGCAATGTACTCCATAACTGCATGGCGCACAGGAAATTCCTGCTTGAAAAATTAAATGTCCCGGAGAAAATGGTGCCGTCTCATAAGGATGTGCATGAGCAAAAAAGAGCCCCAAAATTTTTGTACCCAATGCTGCAGCTAAATGCATCGTCCCTGTATCATTGGTGACCAGATATTCGCATTTTTGGAGTACCTCGGCTAACTCACTCAGACTGGTTTTACCGGTAAGGTTGGATATACGATCTTTATTTTTTATTCTACTAATAATTTCTTCTGCAACTTTACTTTCAGACTCGACACCAAGCATCACAATTTTGGCATTGGTTTTTTCTATTAACTTATCCGCCAGCTTTGCAAATGACTGAGTTGACCAACGTCGCCCCTCCAAACTTGAACCTGCTTGAAACCCTATCAAAAGATCTGTCGTAGGTATCAACTTACCCACTAAAGACTTACTTTTTGGTCGTAAGACTTCAATCTCACGGCCTTTAACATCAATACCACCACTACCAGAAAAAATTTCTACCAAATTAAACTCATTATAAAGGCGATTAAAAACCTCTACCCCAAAATATTGCATCCATGGATGTCCCGTCTTACGATCACCAAATCCATTGCAATGAAAACCTACAACATTTTTGATCCCCAAAAACCCCACCATGAGAGCACTAAACTTTGAATGGCTTAAATTTACTAATAGATCATAGTCTTTGCTCTTGATAACCTCCAAGGAATTCTCAAGGTACCGATATATTTTTATCCATGATTGATCTTCCCAATTTTCAATTACTTTAAACTGTTTAAAGTCAATAACGATAGAGTCATCTACATCAGGTATTAGCGGAACAGCGCTTGCAAAATCACTCGTCACAAGAAGGGTAATTTTTGAATTAGGATACTTCTCCTTAAGTCCTTTTATTAAAGGAGTCGTCTGAATCATATCTCCCATTCGAGTCATGCTGAGAATTAAAATATTTTTAGTCACTATCAAGCATTTTCCTTTAAAATCTGGTTTAACATTAAGAACAAATATTCTTTATTATCCAATGTCCCCTCACCCTTATGAATATGATCTATAACTGTTTTCAGAGAAAAAGGATGCTGACCTTTGAACTGTTTTAGATATTGTCCTAGATCAGTACTTTCACCGGCTTTTTCAACACAATAATCTAAAGGATCTCTTTTGATTTTCCCCATAGAATCAAGAGAATCCCTACGGTCTAGAAACACATGAATCAATAATTCTTGCATACGATGCTTCATTGTATGTTCACCTAAGACTCGCTTAGAGGATTTCAAGGCAATAGCATTTCTTTCTTCAGGCCGGGCAAGGTAATAGTCAATTTGATCGCGCATTTGATCCAGAGTATCGAAAGTTATTATTTCTTCACCTACTTTAAACATACGCGATAGATGTTTTCGGTTATCAACGAGTTGGAATCCTCGGCAAGCAGAAATTTCAAAAGTTCGAGGGTTTACAAAATCACCATCTGGATTAATTCCATAATGATAACTAGAAGAATGCAAGTTTAGGTTAATTTTAGCCGAATTATAAATCCTAACAGTTTCCTCTGTTGATATGCGCTTATTATTATTTTGAACTTGTCGACCAAGAGGTGTTTCCAAGTTCCAACCTTCTCCCCAAATCTTAAAATCAAGGTCCAGCAATCTTGGAAAAGACTGAACACGATTATGATAAGCGGCCCCCATGAATGAGACATCGGCTTCATAAAGATCTTTGTCAATATTATTAAAAGGTTTGTGAATATCTGGAGAACAGGCCTGCGGCAGAAAATAACAATCCTTTACTTCTTTAGACCTTAGTTCATCGTGAAAAAGGCCATCTTGCAAAGTGAAAATATAATCATATGATGTTACTATTTCATTCCAGTATGGCAGAGCCCTAAAATCTTCTACGAACCAGAAAGCAATAGGAATCTGTAATTCTCTTAGTTTTTTAATTGCATCTGGTGTGAGCGGT
>Ga0315315_10004675_pt1 | contig 12633 bp, 8 predicted proteins | sample M140m3416metaG_FD_203699 | JGI IMG/M metagenome (GOLD analysis project Ga0315315, IMG submission 203699) | Ammonia-oxidizing marine archaeal communities from Monterey Bay, California, United States - M1 40m 3416 | ecosystem: Environmental > Aquatic > Marine > Intertidal zone | place: USA...
ACTGTCGTGGCTAGATAGTCCTGAGGTAGGTTCGTCAACGAAAAGAACAAGAGGCTCTCTGATGAGCTCTAAGGCAATATTAAGACGCTTTCTTTGTCCTCCAGAGATCGTTTTATCAAGGACTGACCCTACTCTCAGATCTTTTGTCTCCCAAAGACCTAAGCTTTGTAGTGTTGAGTCAACTTTCTCATCAATGGCAATATCTGTTAGTTTCCCAAATGTGAGTTGTGCACTATAAAGTAGATTTTGGCGCACAGTTAATTCTGAGATCAAAGAATCCTCTTGACCGATATGACCTATAGTACCTTTTATTAACTCCGCATCAAGATGTATATCGATGCCATTGAGCAACACCTTTCCAAAGGTGGGTTTAGTGGTGCCATTTAAGACATTTAAAAGGGTTGACTTGCCTGACCCGCTTCCTCCCATTATTCCCACCAAATTCCCCTCTCTCTCTAAGATATTAAATTGATGTAACGCTTGTTCTTTGGGAAAGCTGAAATAATGTGAAACGTCTTGCGCATTAAATGATATTTTCGGCAACTCTGGACTGTCAATAAATTGTCTGACCAAATCACTAAAGAAAACCCTTGATTCATTGACACCCTTCAATACTGAACCAGGAACCATAATGGCTACAGTGCCGTTGGGTATTAACTGGCTGTTTAAATAAACAGAATTGTCACCAAAACACCTGACAAGAAATAAGGTCTCATTTGAGAGTTTATACCCTATAAGTGTCCCAGACTCACCATTAGAATTGTGTGAGTCATTTACATCATTGAGAACAAAGCTTCCTTCTATCTCATCGTTTAATGGCACATCTGTATTCACCAATGAATGAATGCCTGCAACATCTTTTTGATTCAATAAAAAAGACGAACTCACGGCATTCAGGAATTCAACTGAATTCACATGAACATTCGTGACTTTTACAAATTCTAGAAGTCGGAGATAAACAATACATTTATCTCTGTGTGCCAGTTCTTTGTTAATGTTTTCACACGTTCGGAGAAGCTTCGTTGACAGTCTGGCAAGTCGTTTTGCTTCTGGCAATTCCCCGCTGTTGTTTTTTAACTGAAACGTATTTAAATGATCATCATATCTTCCCAAATAATGATCGACAACTTTCTTTGACAGTCTCCCACGCAAATAGCGGCTAGCTGTTTGCCTTCCTATAAGTTCTTCTTTCTCGGTTCTGCCTGACGCAAACAGAGCGAAGAGTTGGGTGAGTGCGTCTAATATACCTGTTGTCATCAAATGTGAAGTTCCAGAAATTCTCTTGTAGATACGCACATGAGCTCAATAAGTTTCCTTCAAGTTTGTGAACATTTTAAACAAACATAAAAAATGAACACCAAAAAAGTCTATTGTCTCTCAAAACACCCCTTGTCAGGACTAAATGTGGACCGAGGATTTCCATCCAAATCAGTCGACACATCTGTTGCTTCAAAAGGAGGTATCGACGAAACACCATTCCAAATCGTACTGTTCCCTTCAAGCCTGAAGTTTCTGTTTAATTCTGATTGAAATGGAGGTGCTTGATCCAGTGAACAATCCGAATCAATGAGATTATATGGAAAATCTTCATCCTGAACATCTAAGGCACAAGATTGAAAGATTGGTGTTGAATAATCACTGGGAACCAAGATGCTCGAGACAAGCTCATCAAAATCATTTAATGAAGCATTATTCCCCCATACAATACAATTTCGGAACTCAGTGTCTAGATGAAATGGCCGATGTTGTATGACCCCGCCAGCACTCTCATACCAATCATTTACAAATACAGATGCGCCTTGTCTAAAAGAACCATTCGACCAATAATTCGCAAAAGTAGAAAGGTGCATGATTATTTTACCTCCCAACGAGAAAGCACCGCATGACTCTCCGCAATCAGTAAATAAATTATTGACCCCTTTGATAAACCCACCTTGTGAAAGCAACCCTACAGCGGACATATTGGAAATTTCCGTATTAGAAATATTCAAAGCGAAATTTGACCCAACAGCAACGCTATCCACCCAAATGCCTACAGTACCATTTTTAAACACAGCATGATTTATCGAAGAATTCGCAGAGCGGTCAAGCCAAACTCCGCCTCGACTTACAGTATAATAGACATTCTCCCCTTCATATTGAAATTCAATGGGGAATTCGAGCCCCCATTGTCCAGGATAATTTGAATAAGAATCTTCTAACCTGTCTCCTTGAAAGACAACCTTATCTTGCAAAGTGCCTTCTATATTGATACTTCCACCCTGCACCCAAATTCCACTTCCTGGATGCACATATACTTCTGCGCCTGCTTCTATGGTCAAAGAACACCCTGGCTGAACGCGAATAGGCCCATAAATAACATGAGGTAAATCACTGCTCCAAATTTCATCACATTCTAAAATATTGTCTGGTGGATTACTGGAATCGAACCAATTTCCTGGTTGGTAATGAAATTCAGCATTTCTTCCATAAGCGATTAATGACACAAATTGATCGGACCCATTTGTCCTAAATCTAATTCTGTCCTGATTAATAAATGCAGATGTACTGCTCGTTGGATCTACAGTAACCTCGACGAAGATATAGAGACTGTCATTAGGCAGAATCGTCACGTCTTGCAGTTGGGTTAATGGATCCCCAGACGCATCAATCCCTTGACCGTCAATATTTATTCTGTAATCACTCCCCAATCCATCTTCCAGCTGAATTTTGTCGATTAACAAAGCTTCATCGTGTGGATTTTTAACAGTCAGGTAATAACTTACAGACCCAATCGTCGTAAAAACGGAATCGAATAAAAGTGTGTCTTCAGAAAATTCTAAAAGAGAATAAGGGTCTGAGGTATAGTTAATCTTTGTACAGCCATTTATCGTCAACATAAATATGACTGCGACAGATAAATATATATAGACAACAATTTTACTCATGATGCAAATATCAGCCTCTTTACTTTAGGTCTAAAATAAGATTTACACCTAAGAAATATTTGGAAGACACATACAAGCGTATTATCCAAGATATCCTTTAAGAATTCTACTTCTACTTGTGTGCTTAAGTCTTCGTATCGCCTTCTCTTTAATTTGGCGGACACGTTCACGCGTCAAATCAAATCGTTCTCCGATTTCTTCAAGTGTCATGGGGTGTTCTCCATTCAGCCCAAAATAAAGACGAATAACATCCGCTTCACGAGGCGTTAGCGTGCGAAGAGAACGTTCAATTTCTTTGCGCAAGCTTTCAGTCATTAACTCATCGTCAGGTGATGGAGAATCTCCCAAACGAAGGACATCATACATCGTGCTAGAACTCTCGTCACCCTCTTTAAGAGGTGCGTCCATACTTACATGACGACCAGCATTCTTCAAGGACTGCTTGACTTCATCTAGAGTCATATCAAGAGATTCCGCAAGCTCTACCGCGGTAGGAGGTCTTTCAAATTCTTGCTCAAGACGCGCAAAAGCCTTGTTAATCTTATTTATCGATCCGATTTTATTTAGCGGAAGCCTTACTATTCTACTCTGCTCAGCAAGGGCTTGAAGAATACTTTGACGAATCCACCAAACAGCATATGAAATGAATTTAAATCCACGGGTTTCATCAAAACGTTGTGCTGCTTTAATAAGTCCTAAGTTCCCTTCATTGATTAAGTCAGGAAGAGAAAGGCCTTGGTTTTGATATTGTTTAGAAACAGACACTACGAAACGCAAATTGGCTTTTGTCAGTTTTTCAAGAGCAACCTGATCTCCAGCTTTAATTTTACGCGCTAATTCAACCTCTTCTTCCGCAGTAATCAAATCAACTCGACCGATTTCTTGGAGGTATTTATCTAGCGACGCGGTCTCCCTATTGGTGACTTGTTTCGTTATTTTTAGCTGCCTCATGTGCTTTATTTATCCTTAATGCCAAACAATACTCTATAACGCAAAATTGAAGGACTTTCGTCTTTCAGCTTCACGGCTTATTAATTACGGTCTCTTCTTTCGCGACGATCTCCTCTATCTCCTCTGTCCCCTCTATCACGACGCGGTCTTTCAGCTGGCTCAACATACCCTTCAGGTTTGTCAAGGATCGCTTTACGACTCAACTTAATCTTACCTGTTTTCGGGTCACGACCTACAACTTTAAACTTTACTTTTTCACCTTCCTTAAGGACATCCTCAACCTTGTCTACACGTTTCCATTCAAGCTCACTTACGTGTAACAAACCATCCATACCAGGAAGAACTTCAACAAATGCACCGTAAGGCATGATTGTTTTCACCTTACCTTCATAAATCTCACCGATTTCAACAGTTGGAGGAAAAGCGATCTGCTTAATGCGCATAACAGCATCTTCGATTGACGCTTTATCTGAAGCAGCAACCTCAACACGGCCTTCGCCATCAATATCTTCGATAGAAATATTTGTGTTTGTATCTGCCTGAAGTTCCTGAATGATTTTTCCGCCAGGTCCGATGATTGCACCGATAGCATCTGCAGGAACGTTGAACGCAACGATTCTTGGCGCGTGCTCTTTGAAATCTTCACGTGGCTTATCTATAACCTTAAGCATCTCACGACGAATATGGTGACGCCCCTCACGTGCTTGCTCTAGGGCTTCTCTAAGAACATCCATGCTTATTCCCTGGATTTTCATATCCATTTGACAAGCCGTGATCCCATCTTCGGTACCGGTGATTTTAAAGTCCATGTCACCTAGATGATCTTCATCTCCGAGGATATCACTTAGAATAGCATACTTACCTGATTCCTTATCAGTAATCAATCCCATTGCAATACCTGAAACGGGTGCCTTAATTTTAATACCACCATCCATGAGCGCAAGTGTTCCTGCACAAACTGTGGCCATTGAAGAAGAACCATTTGATTCGAGTATCTCAGAGACTAACCTTATGGTGTAAGGACATTCTTCAACTGGAGGCAGTACGTGTTTAAGTGCACGTAAAGCTAGGTTACCGTGACCTACTTCTCTTCGGCTTGTTCCGCGTAATGGTCTTTCTTCACCTGTAGAAAATGGTGGGAAGTTATAGTGTAGTAAGAACTTTTCTGTTTTACGGACCAACGCACTGTCTATTAACTGTTCATCTTGCTTGGTACCAAGTGTTAAAGTCGTTAATGATTGTGTCTCACCACGTGTAAAGAGCGCAGAACCATGACAACTAGGCAGATAATCGACTTCTCCCCATATCGCACGTATGTCGGTTGTAGAACGTCCGTCAAGACGAACACCTTCTAATAGAACCAAGTCTCTGATTGCTTTCTTCTCTACATCGTGAAGGTAAGATTTAAGCATAAATGCTTTTTCCTTTCCCTCTTCATCAGAAAGCGTCGATACGAATTCAGCTTTAATGGCTTTAAAAGATGCTTTTCTTTCAACTTTAGATTTACCTTTTTGAGCAGCCTCATACATTTTAGGATATAAGGTATCAAAAACCTTTGCCTTCAGAACATCATCGTGATCTTCATGAGAATATTCACGACTTTCGCCATATTTACCTACTGCTTTTGCCAATTCAATTTGAGCTTCACACTGGGAAGTGATTGCTTTAGAAGCAGCTTCAATGGCGTCAACCATTTCTGACTCACTTACTTCAGACATCTCACCCTCAACCATGACAATACTGTCTAGCGTACCCGCAACCATCAAGTCAATATCGGCCAATTCTAATTCTGAACGATAAGGATTGATAATGTATTCACCATTGACACGTGCGACTCGCACCTCAGAAATAGGACCATTAAATGGCACATCACTTACAGCAATACAAGCACTTGCAGCTAATCCAACCAAACTGTCTGGCAAAACTTCTTCATCTGAGGACATCAACTGAACCATGACCTGAGTGCCAGCATGATAATCAGATGGGAACATCGGACGAAGTGCGCGATCTACCAAACGCATCACAAGCACCTCTGAATCAGAAGGACGAGCCTCACGCTTAAAAAATCCACCAGGGAATCTGCCAGCGGCAGCATATTTCTCTCTGTAATCGACCGTTAATGGGAGGAAGTCTACTTCATCTCTTGCGTTATCACTACTAACTATTGTCGCAAGGAGCATTGTTTTACCACAACTCAGAACAATAGAACCGTCAGCTTGTTTTGCAAGCTTACCAGTTTCAAGGTTAATCTCGCGCCCTTTGCCGAGATCAATGGTTTGGTTATTTACCGTGTAATTCATTTCTTTTTTTTATATCTCACTCTGCAATTTGTTTAATTAACGCAACCAAGCGGTCTTAATATATACCGCTTTTGTTTCATCAAAAATCAAGCCAAGTAATTCGATTTTGAATAACTGAAAGAACACTATGCTCAAGTAATCTTTTACTCGATTTTTCAAACAGTGATCTTGTCAGCATAAAATTAGCGACGTAGCCCTAATTCCTTCACGATAGCACGGTATCTCGTGATATCTTTACTTATTAAGTAATCAAGTGCCTTACGACGTTTCGCAACTAAGGCTATAAGAGCGCGTTGCGTGCTAAAATCTTTTCTGTTACTCTTAAGGTGATTCGTAAGATGATTAATACGATAAGAATACATGGCAACTTGTGCCTCTGGAGAACCTGTATCGGCTGCTCCTTTTCCGTGCTTTTCGAAGAATTCTTTCTTCTTTTCAGTATCTAAATAGTACATGTCGAAATCGTTTGATGTCCGTGATGCGAATAAAAATTTATAAGTGCAAATATACACTATTAAATTAGAATACATGCATTGATTGCACTACCGTTATGTCAACATTGAGTTATTGAAAACCTCAGTTTGAAGTATGCAGCATTCGAATTGCAAAATGCAACTTTGATTTGAGATCTTTTCTATGAACAATGGCATCTAAGAAGCCGTGCTCTAACAAAAATTCTGACCGCTGAAAGCCGTCTGGCAAATCCTTGCCAATTGTTTCTTTCACCACGCGAGGCCCTGCAAAAGCAATAAGCGCATTTGGCTCAGCGATATTCAGGTCTCCTAACATCGCAAAAGAAGCTGTAACGCCTCCAGTCGTAGGATCTGTAAGTATACTGATAAAAGGCAACCCTGCTTTCTCAAGCATCGAAAGTTTGGCGCTTGTTTTTGCCATTTGCATTAAGCTGAAACCAGCTTCCATCATCCTTGCTCCTCCTGACTTTGAAATGCAAATAAAGGGTCTTCCTTTCTTAATTGCGTGATCAATTCCTCGTGCAATCTTTTCTCCTACAACGGACCCCATAGACCCACCAATAAATGAGAAGTCCATACAAGCAATCACAACAGGAATACCTTCAAGTTCACCAGACGCCACCCTTAATGCGTCATTTAAACCCGTTTTATCTTTGGCCGACTCTAATCTTTTTTGATAGGGTTTTGTATCTGTAAATGTCAATGGATCTTCTGAAATCATTTTAGGGGCGAGACTTCGACATTTTCCATTGTCAAATAACAAGGCAAAATACTCTGCACTGCCCACACGTTCGTGATGGTCACAGTGACCACATACCCAAAGCGCATCTTCATGATCTTGAGCAGAAACAACGGTCTTACAACTCGGACACTTGTACCAAGCACCTTCAGGAATCTCCTTTTTCTCAGCCGACTTCGTCGTTATGCCTTCAGTATTTCTTTGGAACCAACCCATGCTTTTTTTTTGACAAAGTTAATCGGGTTAGAATGGATGACCTAAACCTAAATGAATTGCTCCATTTGATCTGGATTCAATGAACCACCTCTCCCCGTCTGATTGAGTTGGATCATGCAATCTCAATGCAGTATCTAAGCGAATGAGAAAGAATTCAAAGTCAAGTCTCAAACCAATGCCAGCACTGAGTGCAATTGAGGAAAATCCTGAAGAACGCAATGATGCGCCATTGTTTTCACCATTTTCATGCTGCCAAATATTCCCCGCATCTGCAAAAAGAGCAACAGTCGTTAATGAGGTCCATTTAAATCGAAATTCAGATGAGACATCAAGACGGTAATCCCCCACTCCACGAAGAACTCCTTGTGTTGAAGATTCTTCAGAATAATTCCCTGGTCCCAATTCTCTGATGGGCCATCCACGAATACCATTTAATCCGCCACCGAAAAACCCTTTTGAGTAAGGCAGTGTTTCTGTCCCTTCACCGACAAAAGCACCCCCAAATCTGAATCTAGATTTGAAGACCATGTCTTCTCTGTTGCTAAATTTATGACTCATCACCCATGCCCCATCAACACGAAGAAATTTGATGACAGGTACTTCTCCTATTTTCACTTCACCCTCATCAGACACGTCCCACCCCATTACTGGAGAAAGGAGTTTACTCGCCACGCCTGACCATTCAAAACTGAGACTCATGTTCCCACCATGACCACCTGCCAATGAATTCCATCCAACTCTACTTCCTGTGAGTGCATAATCGCTGAATCTGCGTTTTAAAACCTCGTTATCTTCAGTCTCAAGCCAGTCTGAAAAATTATCAGATATATCCAGGTTGACATAAGAAAGGTGCAGCAAATCAATCACAATCCTACTCCTTCTCACTGGATTTTCAGTCCATTCAATTCTGTGGCGATAATCAAAAGTCGAACTGTAGTATTCTGGTCTCGACTCACGAGCTACTTGCATGAGCCACTCAGAGTGAGGCTCAGTTGATTTGGGAAGTGTTTCAAGGCGTAAAGGGAAAATCCCGATGGTTCTGTACGACCCTAAAAAACTAAATTCCCCACTGTTTGGAACAATCGAAGAAGAAGTATAAGAAAAAGGTTGCGTAGAAGCGATTGCAGCAGATACCGTCCATGTCAATACATCTCCTCGGCCTGTTGTATTGTTGTCAGTCCAGGTAATTTTGCCAAGAGGACCATATCTCGTGTCTGCACGCGTCATGTCAAACTCAAGGGCAAGGTCATACCTTGGGGCATCTTGAATATCTACTGTGACATCAACAACACCATATTTACGGTCATGAGATATCGGATAGTCTTTTTTTAATTCGACAATTTTTAGAGCAGAGACTCCCGAAAGCCGACGATATGAAGACGCGAATTTTTCGGGGTCAAACCCAGTGCCTTCTTCGAGTGTTACAAGATGATTAAGTATCGGGGACATCAGAGGCTTTGTCATATTGCTTTGGTCAAAAAAGACTGAGCCTATCTTAATCGACTTATGTGGAATCGCAGAGGAAGCATTTTCTAGACGTTGACCACGTAAAATAATTTCTACATTCACGCCAGCATCAAGATTAAAGGTGTCTAATTCAAATTTGACAAAACCTTCATTAAAAGTTGCAAACCCCAGTCTGCCTGCCAATTTGCAAATCCTTTCCCTTTCACTTTGCAGATCTGTAATACTCAATGGTGCACCCTTTTGTAAAAGGCTGCCATCGCTTATCTGATCCTCAGGGAGACCTGAAGTGGTCGTGTTCCACAACACTTTATTTATGACCCACCTTGCTCCCAAATCAATGTTATAGACCGCCTCCCATCCTGAAATATGAGATGAATCAGCTGTGACTTCAACTCGCGCTTGAAGATATCCTTCTTGATTGAGTACTTGTACCATTTTAAGTGACGTACGGTAGTGTTCATCATTGTTGTAATAGGAAGGGGGTTCTCCAAAACCCTCACGAATAGCATAACGAAGCCCCCCAGGACTTTTGTTGCGTTCGTCACGTCTGTTGAGACTGCGAGACAATGCCTCAGGTCGAATCATCTGATAAGCATAAAGTCGCCAAGTAATCCCCCCAAATCTTCTATTTGGTCTTATTCTGTATGATCCTTCAAGTTTAGACATAATCCTGTCAGACAGCTTATCATTGCATTCTATTGATTGAGAGACCAAAAGATGACGCTCGGCAGAAGTGTTTTGTGATAAAGCGTGAAAAGGGAACAGAAGAACTGCAGCAATTATACCCGTAGCTATGTAACTTGGCACCGTGAATATGCTTACAAAAAATGAACGCAACGCAATAAAAGCACTACGAAACCGAGAAAACCGGTTGAATGAGAAGCGTATGGTGGTAGAGGGAGGCAAGTGTGTGATTGAATTACTGAAAAGTTCAATTGAAACAAAGCGAATTTACGTTACGAACGGGATTGAGATTGATGAAATAAGAACTCTCGCAGAAAAAAAATCGATTGAAGTCACTGAGGTCTCTTCTAAAGACATGGAGATTATGTCTAGCATGAGAACAGCACCGGGGGTTTTAGCATTGGGATGTACCGTCGAATTTAGCGCTGAAGATGTTTTAGGAGGCTTGAAAAACATTCAGAATTCTGCAATCCCTACTGTGATGATTTTGGATGATGTTTCTGACCCAGGGAATGTGGGCACCCTCATTAGAACTGCAGATTGGTTTGGACTTGCAGGGATTGTTTGTTCTGCGCGTACGGCAGATATTTGGAACCCCAAAACAATTCAATCCTCAATGGGGTCTGTTTTTCGCATGCCAATTTGCACATCAAATCCGTTAGATGTCATCAAACGATTTGAATTAAATGCCGTCGCATTAGACGCACGAGGAGATAATTTTTTTGAAAGCACGTTGGTTCCTGATGCGATCGTCATTGGCTCAGAATCACATGGTCTGAGTGACGGGTTAATTGATGTTTGTGACGCCACATGGTCAATCCCAGGTAAAGGGAATGTGGAATCTCTTAACGCGGCTATCGCTGGCGCAATTGTGACATCTGAATTGTCACGAAGACTGTCTGCACTTGGCCTTTAAGGTCTGAACCATCATATTGCACCATGTGCGCTCAATCTCCAATTGAGTCCACGTATTTGCGCCTAAAAACGTGACGACTTTTGCGAGTCGTTCTTTAAACTCAACGCGATCCTTTTCTGTGATTTCAATACCTTCAGAATAACGAATGAGTTCTGTGTCTTCTAAATATTCTGCGGCCAAGACTTGATTGGGCCAAATTTTATACCCCTTAAAAATGGCATTGTCTACCAATTCTGCAATAATGCGTTCAGTCCTTTCACCTTCAACCTCCTTCCATGGTATCGTATTGCAAAACGTCAGGTGTACTCTACCTTTCCATCCTGTCATTCCTATCGCCATACTCATCTCGTCTTCTCCAGGCTCTTTATCGTAAGTGCCGTTTTTCTCAATGAATAACAACTCACGAACTTTCATTGCATCACATGGATCCCATTCATATGATATGCTTACTGGTTTAACATTTAATCCATTCCAAGCATCTTCTCCTCCCTCAGAAATTAGCATTCTGATTAAGGCTGGTGATGTTTGGTCACGACCATCTTTCGCCCGACCTTCTTTTTGGGCAAGCCAAACAGACTGACCTTCACGCACCACATGTCTTATATATGAGGCGACCAACAAACTGCTTTCCCATTTCTCCCGAGCTCCGCCTCCACGTTTAACAATAAAACATTTATTCAATCGCACAAGGTTCTCGACCCATTTGTGTGAAAGAAGATTGTCTCCAATCCCAATCTCTGTGGAAGAATAACCACTTCCCATTCTTGCGACATTGACCAGGCATGGGTCCAAAACGATATCTCTGTGGTTGGTGAGGTGTAAAGTTGGTTCTGTGAAATCCTTTTCACACGCGCCATCAGCAAAACTTAATGAGACACCATCGGTTGTCGATTCGATCAATATCTCTAAAAAAGGAAACGTAATGTCATCTTGAAAGTCTTGAATGCTATCAATTGCCTTCATGCCGTCAGCCAATTCCTTGGCATTTTCAGAACCTACCAATGGGGTCAGAAGCTTCGTAAAGTCCTTTGCATCAGTCAATTCATTTGCTGCCTTACACGCTTCTGAATCCGTAAATGGCCTTATATTTTCAAAGTCTTGATTTTGCATTCGCGGGGGCAAGATACCGCTACTACCTTTGTGATTAATATGAGCTTCGAAAAACTTAAAATTACCAAGCAGTTTCTAAACGCAATTCAGGACTCTGGATTCACGGAGCCTACCCCAATACAAGATAAGGCGATACCCCCTATAAGCGCTGGTCAAGATGTCATTGGTATTGCCCAAACTGGCACCGGAAAAACAGCTGCTTTTGCCCTTCCTATTCTCCAAAAAATAAAATATGCGCAGGGGAAGTCCCCAAGGGCTCTGGTCCTTGTGCCCACGAAAGAATTGGTCATGCAAGTTCACGGTGTGTTTGAGTCACTCTCTACATATACAGATTTGAGATGCATTGCATTATATGGTGGTGTGGGTCCCAAGTCACAACTAGAAGCTTTGGCTGAAGGATCAGACTTGTTGGTATCCACCCCAGGAAGGTTCATGGATTTATATCTAAGAAATGGTTTAGATCAAAAAAAGATCAAGACGCTGGTTCTCGATGAAGCCGACAAAATGATGGATATGGGGTTCATGCCTCAGTTGAGGAATATCTTAGAGATTATACCAAATAAGCGACAGAATCTACTGTTCAGCGCTACTTTTCCAGAAAGAGTCGAGAGGTTAAGCGAAGAATTTCTTCTTTGGCCAACAAGAATAGAAGTAAGCCCACAAGCGACCCCGGTAAGTACCGTCACTCAAATGAAGACTTCGGTCCCTAATTTGAAAACAAAGCTCAATATGATACGCCATCTACTGGTGGATCTCTATCCTGAAGATCGTGCATTGGTTTTTGTTCGCACAAAAGAGCAAGCAGAAAGTATATCCAAATTTTTAGAGAGAACAATTGCCGGTGGGGTAC
>Ga0315315_10004676_pt1 | contig 12632 bp, 3 predicted proteins | sample M140m3416metaG_FD_203699 | JGI IMG/M metagenome (GOLD analysis project Ga0315315, IMG submission 203699) | Ammonia-oxidizing marine archaeal communities from Monterey Bay, California, United States - M1 40m 3416 | ecosystem: Environmental > Aquatic > Marine > Intertidal zone | place: USA...
AGACTATAGTATTACATTAGATACTGTTATTATTGATGCTGATGATAGCGTAGGATCTGTAGTTATCACAGCTCTTGCAGATTCATTAGTTGAATCAAATGAAAAAATTATTATTAGGGCTGTTGATGTCCAAAATGCTAGTGATACTGTTAAACAAGTACTCGAGCTTCTTATAACAGAAGACGTCTGTGACTTTATAGATACAGACTTAAGAGGAAATGTATTCGAAGACCTGACGTTATATAACTTATGTAATCCTTACACAATTACCGGAGACTTAATTGTAGCAAACGGTGCTACCTTAACCATAGAGCCAGGTGTTCAGGTTGAGTTTGAGGGGCCGTATTCTATAAGTGTAATTGATGGAGCTAGGTTGGTGTCAGTAGGAACTCAAAAAGATTCAATTACTATATCAGGTATTTCTTGGAATGGTATTGACATCAAGACTCCAGGTTCAGTTATACAATACACTAGAATTATAGAAGAGGGTAGCTCTAATGACGGAGACTTCATGTTAAAATTAACTTCTTCACATATTGATAATTCTCACATATTTGGAGGTTCAAGAGGTATTCAACTTAATGACAGCTCTATTGTCTCAAGATCTAAAATTCATGACATAAGAAACGAGGCAATTAATCTTAGTGAGAGGTCAGTAGCTTACGGAAATATTTTATATGATATAGGCACTGACATGAGTTTTAATGCTGCCGTCTCAGTTAATGGATATTCTTATTTCCTTAATAACAAAGTTTACTCAACACTATCGGATCCTAATATGATTGCTGTAGAGGCACAGTCTAGTGGTATCATCGCAGGAAACACTATAGGGTCTGATAAAGGGATTCACGGTAAGTTTGGAATCCTCGTCAGATATGGAGATCAAGCTCAAGTAGTTGGAAATAGGATTGGTGGTTTTAAGACGAATGTTGTCTTAATTGGAACAAGACCTGAGTTCAAGGATAATACGTTCATGGGTGAATTAGATTCTGAATCTAAGCAGATGAATGTCAGGGTTGCAAGTAATTCGTTAACTGCAGAAAATCAAAATTACCCAGACTATTTAGATAATAATAGCTACGGGGGACGGAATTATGGTAACGACAGACAGGTTGTTGACATGCAGGAAAACTACTGGTCAAATGTAGATTCAAATGAAATTGCTTCTTCAATATATGACTATGACGACAGGGCTGATCTTATTGGAGATATAGACTTTAGTAATGAGTTAGTAGTTCCATCTTCAGATGCTCCTATCTCCCCTCCAAGAAATGTTATTAAACTCACTAACCCTAACGGGGTTGAGTTCAGATGGACTCCAAACGAAGAGGCAGACTTAAAAGGATACAAAGTTTATTATGGTAGACAAAATAACGGAACATTTACTAATAGCATGGAAATTGGAAGTGGGTCTTCCTATGTTCTTGTTGGAGGTAATGTTAATAATACGTACTACCTGACAGCTTACGATACTGACGCTGACGGAGTAGATGATCAGATAGAGGGTCATGAGAGTTGGTTTGCTGAGCCTGCTGCTAGTCTCAAGGTATCTGTGTCTACAGATAATAATAATATCTCTGAACTTACTCAGTTTAACTCTACTGATGTAAGAGTAACACTTTCATCTCCTAGTCCAGATGATGTAACTGTAGACCTATTAACTAAAGGAACAGCGGACAAAGGTGAAGATTATGAGTTGTCATCATCCTCAGTAACTATAAAAGCAGGAACTCTAAGCTCAGATATTACAGTTACGGCTAAGGCAGATGGTAACGATAACGAAGGTGACGAGTCGATTGAGATTTCTATCGATGATAATTCTTCTATTGAGGTAGCGATGAACTCAGGTGTTGCAATAAATATTGCGTCTAATATATGTGAGTTTATTCCTAATTCAATAAGTGGTCCAATAGAAGAAGACCTCACGTTATATAACTTATGTAATCCATACTACATCACAGGTAATGTTGTTGTTAGAGATGGCGTAACATTAACTATTGAGCCTGGAGTTACAGTTGTATTTAGTCCCGAGACTTATATGTCAGTTAACGGTAGATTAATTGCAGAGGGTACAGAGCAAGACTCCATCACATTCACTGGTAGCTACTGGAATCAAATAAATATCCAAAATGCTAGTGGAGGATCTAGCTTAAAGTATGTGAGAATTACTGACGAGTCAGCTGATAACTACCAGACGAAATTAAATCTTAGAAACACTACAATTTCGTTCTCTGAATTTTATAATGTAAATAATGCTATTGAGTTAAGTGATAGTGCTTCTGTTGAATACTCTAAATTCAGTGATATCAAAGGGAGAGCAATTCAAGCTAGTAACTCTACAATTTATGGAAATGAATTCTATAATATAGGATCTAGAAACTCTTATGGAAATCAGGCGGTTGCTCTATACAATAATTCTGTATTTAGAAATAATATTATCCAAGGTATTGTTGGTGGAAATGCAGCAGTTCAAGTTAATGGATCTAATATTATCGTCCTAGAAAATATAATTGGAGATTATAAGGGGTCACAAGGTCTTGTTGGTATAATCGTTACTAATAGTGACAACTCTACTATAAGAAACAATAAAATCGGAGGATTTACCGCTAATCTTGTACTTATTGGGACAAAGCCTACGTTCGCAAGAAATAGTTTTGTGGGTGAGCTCAACTACGCTACCGAGCAAGAGTTCAATGTTGTTATTGGTAATGGTGAAGTTAACATAAGTGATAGCGTCAGATATAATACTAACTTCTTTGGGTCGAATTATCAAGATGAACAAGAGGTAGTGAACCTAAGAAATAACTACTGGGAAAATATCCCTTCTAACTTAGTTGAGAAGAGTATATGGGATTATGACGATGAGATAAATAGGAGAGGAGATGTAAACTTTGATAATAGTCTACTCATACCTGATGACGACACTCCTATCACACCTCCAAAGGGTCTAGTGATAACAGAGAGTTCGCTTAATAATTACTCTTTAAATTGGAATACTAACGTAGAAGATGATATCTCGGGGTATAACTTATACACTGGAACAAGTCTAGACAATAAGGTTGATTTGGGAACTTCAACTCAGACGGATATTCAGATTCCAGATGTCTTAAACTTTAATATAGGTCTTACTGCCTATGATCAAGAGGCAAATGGAGAGAATGACATGGTAGAAGGTCACGAGAGTTTGCCTACAAAAGACTATACTTTAAACACTTTACCTAGAGCTTTTGACGACACATTGAGGGTTCCTGTAAATTCTAGTATAACCCTTGACGAATACCCTGAAAATCAGTCAATATCAGCTGGGTTTGAATTTAATAATAACTACCAAAGTATTGGCGGAGGATTATCTGCTACACCTTATGCAGTAATAGATCAAAATACATTAGTGGCCGGTGAAATCAACTTCACTAAAGATAGATTCGGAAAGACTAATACCGCAGCACATTTTGCAGGTGAAAACTTCTTAATTGTGGAGGGAACTGAGGACTCAGTATACTTAAATGTTGATGATGACTTTGCTGTATCATTCTGGTTCAAGTTAGACTCAATGAGTTTAAACAGAAAGGCAGTACTTATTTCTAAATCTCACGAAGATGACTTTAGTAATTATTCTTGGGAAATTTCACATACACCTTGGAGTGGACTAGAGTTTGGTTATAATAATGACTACATGGGTAATGCACAGAGAATTTATGATACTGAGTGGCACCATATGGCAATCACATACCAAAAGACGCCAGTGTTTGGTACATCTAAATTCTACATGTACCTGGACGGTATTAAAATAATTGAAACTGATATCGATTATAACCTGACACCTTATAACCAACCACTTTATTTAGGTGGTAGAAAAGGACAGTCATGGGATGCTATAAATGGTTCAATGGATGATATAGTGATGTTCGATAAGGCCCTTGCTGAGGAGCAGGTTCTTGCCCTCTATAATTTTGAGTCTACACAAAATATTTTATATAATGATATTGATCTTGACGGTGATATCCTATCTGCTCAGTTAGTAAGTGACGTGGCTAATGGTAGCCTGACACTTAACTCAAATGGAGATATAGCATCTTATACTCCAACTGCTGATTTCAGTGGATACGACGAGTTTACTTACACTGCTAACGACGGAGATAATGACTCTGAAGTTGCAAAGGTATTTATTAGTGTGTCTACACCTCCAACTGGCGTAGATGATTCTTATGTTATTAACGAAGATAGTACGTTAAATGTATCTGTTGAGGCAGGTATCTTAAGTAATGACTCAGATCCTGAAAATGATCCGCTTGAGGTAGTGCTAGTTATTGATGAACAGTATCACGCAGACTATACCTTCACTAACTGGAGATTGCCTTATGAACCTGATAACTATGACAATGACGACTTTGCAATGGTCAATAGTCAAGGTTTCTGGGAGGATGCTGGATATAATATGCAGAACAGATATGTTGTCGAATTTAATGACTTAATAACTTCTGTAGGAGGTACATCTCAACTTTCTTACCTTGGACAGTGGAACGGACACAGTTACTTCATATCTCAAAACTTCTCTAACTGGGAGAATGCTAACTTGCAAGCTCAAAATGATGGAGGTTACTTGTTTATACCTAACACTTATGCTGAGAATCAGTACGTGTCTAATATATCCTACAACTCACCTTTCTGGATTGGTTTCTACCAAGACTTAGAAGCACCTGATTACGAAGAGCCTGCTTCTGGATGGAGATGGGTTGAAGATGGAATAGTATCTACTGGAACAAAAATCAATGGAGATATCACTATAAACTCTGACGGTTCGTTCACGTACGTACCTGATGCAAATTTCTTTGGTGAGAATACATTTAAGTATTTTGCATATGATGGTATACAGTACTCTGACACGACGGAGGTCAAGATAACGGTTAACGCAGTTGACGACCCTCCTGTGGCAGTAAATGATTACTATACAATTCTTGAGGATGATACTCTTAAGGCAATATCTGGGTTCTCTCTTAGTGCTCCGGAGACAGGAATGGTTGTATACTATCCTTTCGATGGAAATGTTGAGGATAGGGGTCCTAATGATGTCAAGCTAAATGTTTATGGAAATCCTGAGCCGACAAAAGATAGATTTGGAAACCTTAACTCTGCATTCTATTTCGATGGAGAGAAAGATTTTATGCTAGGTGACGCGAGTATATTCCCTACAGATAACCAGTCATTCTCGATATCTCTATGGTTCAAGAGTGAGGATGTTGGAAGAGGAAATAGCTTCGCTAGACAGTTATTTGGTTATGGTGGACCTTCACTTAACCTTGGGTTTGATAATCCTGCGCTTCCTTCTTCTAATAGTTTTGAGGTAAGTGGTGGGCAGTTCTACCAAGGTAGTGGTTACAGGTTTAGAACTAAATACTCTTACGATAGAAATTCAATTAATGACCAGTGGCATAATGTCATACTTACTTACACTTCTTCGGATGACACAGATACTGTAGCAAATGATGCTGGAATGATGAAAATTTACTTTGACGGTGAGATGGTTGTATCTAATAACTTAGGAGAAGTAAATAATGAGACTACAGATAAAGTATTTACAATAGGAGCTAACCCTAATCAAAATGGAGACTACGTTTACATCTACCCTCTATACAAGTGGTTTAAAGGTTCTATCGATGATCTTATTGTGTACAATAGGGTTCTTGAGTCTGATGAGATAAACAGCTTGTCTACTACCTCATTCGCGACCGTGCTTGCAAATGATATCGAGGTAGACGGAGAAGACTTGACTGCTTCTCTAGTTGAAGACCCTACGAATGGTGAGGTTACATTATTTAATGCTAACGGAATATTTGTCTATGTACCAGAAACTAATTATTTCGGAAGTGATGAGATGTATTACATAGCATCTGACGGTACTACTCCTTCTGACACTACTCTTATCCAGATAACTATCCTCGAGGTTGACGATCCGCCAGTTGGAAAAGGTGACACGCTATATGTAAATGAAGATGAACTATTAGTTGTTTCTGCGACAAGTGGTGTGCTGAGTAATGATATAGATGTCGACGGTGACGTATTATCTTCTGAGTTAATGAGGGATGTGAGAAACGGAACTCTAGACTTCTATGGTGACGGTTCTTTGACCTATTCACCTCAGCAAGATTTCTACGGAAACGATAGCTTTACATATGTCGCGAAAGACGAGACAAATGTAACAGACAGTGTGAGTGTAGTAATAATAGTTGCCCCTGTAAATGATGCTCCTCTTGCATTAGATGATGAGTATATCCTAGAATCTGGAGATAGTCTTATCATAGTGGTTGACTCACTAGGAGTTTTAAGTAATGACACAGACATTGACGGTGACACGTTATCTGCCTCTCTTGTAGATAGTGTATCTAACGGTACTGTTACTCTAGACTCAAAAGGAACATTTAAGTATGTTACTGATGAAAATAATTTCGTGGGAGTAGACGTCTTCAAATATGCTGCTGCCGATACTGCAATTACAGACACTGCGACTGTTAAAATCACAGTTACTTCGAGACCTGTTGCGGTAGCAGATACATTTGCAATAAATGAAGACTACTGTATGAGAGCTGGCGACTTTGGTGGAAGTGCAAACCCAGCATCTTTCAGAGTATATACAAACTTTATTGGAGGTGTGTTAACAAATGATACTGACATTGACGGTGACTCAATATATGCTACATTAGTTGAGACTACTTCTCATGGAGTGCTGACATTCTATGGTGATGGTAAATTTGAATACTGTCCTGATGCTGACTTCAATGGAACAGATTCCTTTACGTATATAATATCTGATGGGTACCTAATGTCTGACACGGTAACTGTTATAATAACAATACAACCTGTCAATGACTTACCAATTGGAAATGATGATCTATATGGTCTTGTCAAAAATTCAACTCTTTCAATTGCTGACAGCCTTGGAATTTTATCAAATGATTCTGATGTAGACGGAGACTCTATCTACGCTACTCTGCTTGATTCTACAAAACATGGTTCTCTTGTACTTGCTGCAGGAGGTGGATTTACTTATACTCCAGAACAAGATTATATTGGTACTGATGCTTATAAATATAATCTGTCAGATGGATTATTTGTTACAGATACAATTGTAGTAAATCTAATTATCACCTCTAGACCTGTGTCGAACGACGACAGTTACTCTGTAGTTGAAGATAGCTTATTAGTAGTTCTCTCTACTGCCGGTGTGTTAGCTAATGATACTGATGAAGACTCTGATGAACTTACAGCAACTCTAGTACAATCAACTTCTAAAGGAGAGTTATTATTCTCTTCTGACGGTAGCTTTGAGTATAAACCTGAGAACGACTTCTTCGGCTCAGATGCGTTCACATACACTACTTCAGATGGTATATTAGTTTCCGATACTTCTACTGTAACTATAACAGTTTCTGCAGGAAATGATAATCCTACTGGAGTAATTGATGAGTACTCTGTTGATGAGGGAGGAACATTATTTGTAGACAGTATTAACGGTTTACTTACTAATGATACTGACATTGACTCTGACTCACTCTTTGCTAGTGAAGGTGAATCTCCTAACTATGGTGCTGTTACTATAGCAAGTGATGGTTCTTTTGAGTACGTCCACGACGGAAGTAACTCGTCTCTAGACAACTTTAAATATGTTGTATCTGACGACCTAGGTGGTGTTGATACTGTGGGTGTATCCATAGTAATTAACCCAGTTAATGATGAGCCAGTAATAACATCTGGACAGGTACTAAGTGTTCCTGAGAACTCACCTGAAGGAACTCTGGTCGGAAGTGTTAACGTCCTCGATGAAAATATTCAGTCTGACCTTAGTGGTACATTTGATATCACTACAGATAACCTATGGTGTATATCTAATGATACTTTAACAAATAGATCTTTCACAGGAGAGATTGAATTTGAAAAAGTTTCTGGTAATAGCGAGTACACTATAAATATTATCACTTCAAGTGGTAAGAGACTAGAGAATGACTTTAGTATGGGTGGATACTTCACATGCTTCGATGGATTCGATGGCACACCATCAGGATCTCTGAGGTTAGTCATTGAAGGTGATAGTATTAAGATTACAGGAACAAGTCAGTGGGGTGAGACTTATGAGATTTCATCTTTGACCATGGACAATGAGACTCTAGTTATTGAGTGGAATAACTCAGTTGGTGAGTACGGAAGAAGTACAATCACAAGAGACGACGGTATCAAATGGTCTGATGTTGCATCAAATACAGGAACAAATGTTGGGTTCGAGTGGGTTATAAGTTCTGGAAATGATGACGGCGTATTTGAGATAGATAATATCGGTAATATCTACGTATCTAAATCAAATGCTTTAGACTACGAAATTGAGAACGCTAGGACGTTAACATTAACTGCTAATGACGGAGTGTTTGTATCAGCTGAGCAAAGTATTGATATTGACATAACAAATGTATGGGATCTAAGAATTTCTTCCATAGATCAGCAGGATCAGTACTGTGATGAGTTTGGTGGTTCTATAACGATTGAGGTTATAGATAATGAGGGTGATGTCACTGCGGTTTGGAGTAATGGAATAGAGGGTCTCTCAGTTCAAGATCTTCCTACCGGAACTTACTCTGTAGACATATCAGATTCAGTTGGTACTATATCCAAAACATTTGATATTACCTCAGCTCCAATATACGATGGGCTGGACATATGTTACGTGACTTCTGATTCCTTAGATATTACTAAAAACAGAATATTTATCAACGAGGGTCAGAACCCTTACAACATTGCCAAGTTTATAATATATAGAGAGGGAATCTCTGCAAATGTTTACGAACAAGTTGGTGAGATTGATGTTGCCTCAGGCGAGGGGTCATTCCTAGACGATGTCGATAACAGGGTGAAATCTTACAGATATAAAGTTGGTATATTAGATAATTGCGGTAATTTATCTCCTCAGAGTAGTATCCAACACGTGACTAACCACTTGCAAGCTAACCTGGGTATTGGTGGTGAGATAAACCTATCATGGAGTGGATATGAGAGTTCTCTGTTTGTCCCTACTTACCAAATCTATAAGCAGACAAATGGTGGTGACTATGAATTACTTGAGCAAGTGTCTTCAAATACATTAAGCTATACTGACTTTAATATAGATCCTGCTAATTCTTACCAGTACTTCATAGGATTTGAGGCAGATGTGAGTTGTGTTGCTGAAGAAGGAGGAGGAATAGCAATAGAACACCATGACTACGATGATATTGATAACGTGTACATACCTAATTCAATGCTAGAAGAGGGTGCGACATATATCAACCCTACATACGGTAGTAGTTATATTACTAATACTTCTGGATTAAAAGGTAAGAAGGTAATTAGGTCAAGCCCATTCTTCTTAGAGGCAGAACCTCAGCCTTTGACAATAGAACCTATTATTATCCAGTCAGTAGACAGGATATATCCTAACCCTGCGTCTCAAGTATTATACGTTGACTTGGCTGACAATGCTGGAGAGATTGAGAAACTATATTTCGTGGACTTCTCTGGTAAGATATTAGATAATATAAGGTTTAAGCAGACAGGTGATAAAGCAGTGATTGACACTGAGTCTCTACAGTCTGGTATCTACCTGCTTGATGTTACTACTAAGCTAGGTCATAGCAGAGTCAAGGTTATTATCCAAAAATAAATTATTTTAGTTAGCTTTATTATCAATAATAGGGAGATGAGATATATTATTCTGAGCTTTATTGTTTACGTTAGTACAACTTTTTCTGGTCTTGCACTAGATCAGAGGGATACTATTGACTACTCAAGGACAGGAGATTATTTTCCTTATGTTGTACTTACTGAAGAAGACTCAATATTCTATCCTATAAAATATGAAATAGAGCTCTTTGTCAATGACTTATATGATTTAGATATAAAAAATAATTTTTTTACTGCTGAGATAACTGCTGGAATATACTCTGATTATGACAGTATCTTTACTACTGTAAATGATGACGTTTTCCCTCTCTATCCATATGACTATATTTCTTTAGAGACTAAGGACGCACTTTCTGATTATATTGACGGCTGGTACTACTGGGGATATGATGAGGATCCCAAGTATGAAAATTACGCATACGAATTAAATTATAAAAATGTATTTAATCACAAGTGGAATTTGAGAGAGTACCCTTTCGATGAGCAGCTATTAAAGATAGAATTTATAACTCCTAGAGATACTTCGTTTGTGACAATTAAGGAGGCAGATGGTTTCCCTCCATCTTTTAACAAGAACATGGATAATTTTAGAGATGGATATAAGATATTAGATATATCATCAGAAATTTCATACTTTGAGACACCTTATGAGGCAGAATTTGGTCCAGGTGATATTAGGAAAGAGGTAGGGACTAAGGTTACTTTTAATATATTGGTTGACAGGTCAGGTTCTTATCTATTCACAAAATTATTTGGTGGATCATTCTGTGCATTTATAATATCTTGGCTTACATTTTTTATTCCCAGAAAAGAATTTGATTCCAGGATATCTCTTAATCTTGGAGCTATATTTGGTGCAATAGGTAACAGGTACTTTGTTGACTCGTCTCTCGCAAATATTCAGGTGATGACAAAGTCGGATGTGATAAATTATATATGTATCGTCCTTCTCGTGTTCAATATTGTTTTAATTATAGTACAGAGAAACAATAAAGTCACGTGGCCGTTTTTTGAGAAAAGTAAGAATGCACTAGTATTTTCTGCGATGTTATTTATCACACTAATTTTATTAGTCGTATACTGGTAAGCTCCCCTAAAAATTAAATTTTATTGTCTGCTTAATATCCGGGTTTAAGCTCTTTGCCACAGGGCAATTCTCAGCGACTTCAGTAAGTTTTTTCTTCTGTGAATCTGTTAACTCATTATCTTCAAAAGAGAGATCAACTATAATCTCAGATATCATTCTAGGCTCTGCAGACATAACCTTTGTCACTTTAGCAGAAGAATTTGGCATAATAAAATTTCCTTTTTCTGCGCATATACCCATAACTGTTGTCATGCAACTACACAGTGCAGAACTTACTAGATCTGTAGGGGAGAATGCCTCACCTTTCCCGTTATTGTCCGTTGGTGCGTCAGTAATTATAGTATCTCCAGACTGGAGGTGGGTGGAAGATGTTCTTAAATTTCCAACATAATTATTTTTAATTGAATGACTCATTTGCTTAAAATTTTATCTATTAATGGTTTTAAATTTTTTGTCCATACCTCGTACCCGCTGCTATTCATATGAAGCATATCTGTCCAAAAGTATTTTGCTGGAATGTCTCCCTTCTCATCTAACATTATTGACCACGAGTCAAAGTAGTAAGTGTCTTCATTTTCATCACAGAAATTTTTTATTTTCTGGTTTATATCAAGGTATTGTTCTTTAAGGTTCCACCTCGAAGGACTAGGTTTTGGGGCGATATATATTATTGGGATATCTTCTAATTTTGATCTTACCATATCAAATGATATCCTAAAGTCAGTGAAGATATCTTGGAGAGGAATCTCTGAAGCCACATCATTATCTCCCTCGTAAATTACTACCATATCTGGCTCGTGCTTAAGGACTAATTCTTCCATATAAAAATTAAGGTCAGAGAAGATAGAACCTCCAAATCCTCTGTTTAATATATCATAATCAATAAAGTCTTCAGGTAAACTTCTCCAGAACCTTATGCTTGAGCTCCCTGTAAATACTATCAGATCCTTATCGGATTTAATAAATGGATTCTCAGACAGTTTTGATGATATCTCAGAATAAAACCTCTTCGGGTCCGGGTAGGACTCATACCTATTTAGAGAGAGTTCTTGAGCAAAGGCATGTGATACTATAAAGAATGATAGGATGAGAACAATTCGGTTCATTAAATAAACTTAAATTAATTTTTTTAAAAAATTCTAAATCAAAATCTAATTTTTACGTTATAAGAATATTATTAATTTTATATAATGAAAATAAAATATTTTTTGGTACTTATAATTATCCTGTCATCAGAGGTTTGCTTATCACAGAACTCAGAATATTTTGATACTAACAAAGAGGTGTTCTGGGGTATTAATAAAAATTCTTGGGGTGGACTCATAGGCGGTGGAGTCTTAAAGTTCTCAAATAAGGTATCTGACAAGATGTACCAGACTATAGGTATAGAAATTGTTAATATCAAACACCCAAAAGAAAACAAATACTCTTCTGCACTAGGTTATGGAAGGACGTTTGTATGGGGCAAAAAAAATTATCTTTTCTCTCTGAGGGGACAGTACGGTAGAGAGATGATATTAGTTAAAAAGAAAGATCCCCAAGGCATCAGGATAAATGCACAAGTTGCAGTAGGACCTTCGATAGGGCTACTAGTTCCTTATTATATAAAATACAGCAGAAATAACAGGATGGAAATTGAAAATTTTGATTCTTCAATACATACATTTAATAATGTAATTGGCTCGGCAAGTTTTTTTGAGGGTCTTGATGAACTTAAGATTAAACCCGGAATTAATTTTAAGGCAGCTCTTAATTTTGAGTTTGGTAGTGCAAGATCAGCTACTGCAATTGAAGTCGGTTTCTTAGCAGATATTTTTTCTAAGGAAGTATTGATGATGCCAAC
>Ga0315315_10004677_pt1 | contig 12631 bp, 9 predicted proteins | sample M140m3416metaG_FD_203699 | JGI IMG/M metagenome (GOLD analysis project Ga0315315, IMG submission 203699) | Ammonia-oxidizing marine archaeal communities from Monterey Bay, California, United States - M1 40m 3416 | ecosystem: Environmental > Aquatic > Marine > Intertidal zone | place: USA...
CGCTGTTCCAATGCGGGTTGCAAATTTTGGTGTAGGGTGACTTGCTCCACCCGGTACAATACCTGCCCAAGATTTTTCAGAAAGACTTGAAGTATGCTCTCCCAAAAAAACAGTTGTTGACATGCCATCGGTCACACTCCTATGACGAGTAGTAGAATTTCGGTACAGAGGTCCATTCGCAATTTCATCCCAAGATGAAGATGCAGGAAACATTCCCCACGGTTCTTCATGTCCGGAATTCGCAACATAGTGTGACCGTCCAAGTTCAATTCCAGCCGCAAGCGGATTTCCCCCTATGTCTTTGACTACAAAAGATTCCCTGTCTCCAGCAGCAGAAGGGCATAGGAAGAATTGGAATTTTTGAGATACAAGGTTTCGGTTAGCTGGGTGAAGAATTCCCTGGCTTGGATCACTCACACCTGCAAATTGACCTGATACGGATGCCTCTTCAATATATGGAGCTAACTGGAGCCCCCATCCTGTACCGGGGGCGGCATCGAGTGTGCTGTTGTCACGATCATTTCGCGAGGTGTCACAGAGGTATCCTGCAGGAAATACTCGTTTGCCTGATTCATGACTGTGCATAGCGAGCATAAGTTGTCGCAAATTGGAGCCGCACTGCATTCTTCGAGCGCTTTCTCGGGCCTGCTGTACGGAAGGCAAAAGAAGGCCGACAAGTACGCCAATGATCGCAATAACAACAAGTAGTTCGATGAGCGTGAAACCCAGGCGTTTCATGAGATACCTAGTAAGTGCGTGAATGAATAGTCGAGCATTTAGACTAATCAAAAAAAAAGTTTTGACAAGTCAAAATGTGAAGAAGTGCATATCGATACAGAAGTTCAAACTTTTCTACGTGACAACCTCAGCGATGTCCGAGAAGCCACGCTAAAAGACCCTTTTGCAGGTGCATCCTATTTGCAGCCTGTGTGACAACGACACTCTGCCTCCCGTCGATAATATCGTCAGTCACTTCCTCGCCTCTGCGTGCCGGGAGGCAGTGCATGAAGGCGGCATCCGGGCAATTTGACATGAGTTTGGCGTTAACCTGAAAGGGGCCGAATGCCTCCTGACGAATGGCTCGCTCTTTCTCCTGCCCCATGCTCGCCCACACGTCGGTGTAGACAGCAATTGCATCTTTGACTGCAGCAACTGGGTCCTCCGTCTGCTCTATTTGTGCTCCAGGCGCTATCGTCATTATTCGTTGCTTAAAAGATTCATCAAATTGATAATTTCTTGGGGCAGCGAGAATAAAACGCATGCCAAGCAAGCTGCATGCTACCGCAAGTGATCGAGCAACATTGTTTCCATCACCGACGAAGGTAAATGTGAGCCCGTCAAGTCGACCGACATGTCGACGGAGTGTGTAAAGATCTGCAAGTGCTTGACATGGATGACTAAAATCACTGAGTGCATTGATGACAGGTACACTTGAATGTTCTGCGAGTTGCTCAATCGTAGAATGTGATTTCGAACGACAAGCAATGCAATCAACATACTCACTAAGAACTCGACTAAAGTCTTCAACACTTTCTCGAGTTGTTGCAAATCCGGTGTCTTCTCCCAAAAAAAGGCTTGATCCGCCAAGGTGCACCATTGCGGTTTGAAAACTAACACGCGTTCGAAGACTCTGTTTTTCGAATACAAGTGCGAGAACACGGCCAGGAAAGAGTGCATCACGAATACCGGCTTCATATTTCGTTTGGAGATCTTGTGAAATCGAAAAGACGCCCTCTATCTCCTGCTGGGTGAGATCTTCTACAACTAAAAAATTACGCATTAAGACACCATCGAGCTTGGGTGAATGTTGTGCAGTTTGGTTTCTGCCTTAAAAGTAAGTCACGCATTATTTTCTACTGGCAACGTCGAGAATAGCGTCTGTGAGTATCTGACATCCTTCTTCAATTTCAGCTTTGGTTACGGTCATTGCTGGAAGAAGCCGTATCACATTGCCTTGCGTGCAATTTACAAGCAGGTGCCGATCAAGGCAGGCTTGTACAACTGCGGTACCATCAATAGAAAGTTCAATACCGATCATCATTCCTTGGATTCTAATATCACTCACACAGTCACATTTACTTTTCAATGTATTAAGTTGATTATGAAAAAGTTCTGCAGCTTTTTCGACATGACTCAGTAAGTTCTGCTCCTCAATCATTTGTATTGCAGCTATACCTGCCGCCGCGGCAATAGGATTGCCCCCAAAAGTTGCAGCATGCATACCCGGTCGTAGGTGTTTTGCTAGTTCAGGCGACGTAAGCATAGCACCACCAGCAATGCCGGCACACAAGCTTTTGGCTAACGTCATCACATCCGGGGTCACATCTGTATGTTGATAACCAAACCACTTGCCAGTTCTTCCACAACCAGACTGAACTTCATCAAAAACAAGTAGCAGGTCGTTGTCATCAGCAATCTTCCGAAGCCCTCTCAGGAATTCTTTGGATGCCGGTACAATTCCGCCTTCTCCCAAGATTGGCTCGATGAGAATACCTCCGGTCTGCTCATCAACTAACCCAGCAACGGCATCCAGGTCTCCATGTGGAGCAAATTGAAAGCCCGCAACCATTGGCCCCAAACCATCGTGGTACTTAGGTTGCGCCGTGGCAGAAACACTGCCCATCGTACGGCCATGAAAACCACCCTCAAATGTAATGATTTTGTATCTTTTTCCCTCGGATCGTAACCGAACAAGTTTTATCGCAGCTTCATTGGCCTCGGTTCCGGAGTTACAGAAAAATGCCTGCCCTCCAAATGAACGCTCGGACAGGAGTTTTGCCCATGTCCCTTGAGGCTCGATATACCAGGTGTTTGGGACGTGAATCAGTTTCTCTACTTGCTTTTGCACAGCTTTGACAACTGGACCAGGGCAATGGCCTAATAAGTTACAGCCCCAGCCAGGAAATAAGTCGAGATAGCAATGTCCATCAGCGTCCCAGACGCGTGATCCTTCTCCACGCACAAGGCACACATTGAAACGTCGATAATTAGGTATGACATACTGCTCGAATGACCTGATGATAGTTCGTGTCTCTGGTCCAGGCTGTTGAGCATCTGTTGAATGGAGTGCGTCGATTGTTGCCATGAAAAAGCTCTTAGGAATTGTGATTTGTAATGTGAGTTTTAGCGACCAGGTATAGCCTATGAATACTGTTGAACCATCTGGTTAGGTGAGTCAGCAACTAGCTCAGTTCCGACTCCACTTGTTGTGTAAATTTCAAGTAAAAGTGAATGACGAAGACGTCCATCAATAATATGGATTTTTTTGACACCTTCTTGAAGGGTTTCAAGACAGCCTTCAATCTTTGGGATCATCCCTTCAGCGATTGTGCCAGAACGTATTAGTTCTCTTGCCTTGGAAACAGTGAGGGAATGAATGAGACTATCGGGGGATTCCATGTCTTGCAAAACTCCTGGAATGTCACTGAGAACCACGAGTTTTTCTGCGTTGACAGCAGCGGCAACTGCTGTGGCAGCAGTATCGGCATTGATATTCAGCTTCTCACCATCAGTGCCCATCGCCATTGAAGGAATCACGGGGACCTGTCCGGCGTATGAAAGATTATCAATGGTGAGTCGATCAACTTCAGTTATTTCACCAACTCGTCCAAGTTCTATGGGTTCACCATTTTTATCTTGCAGCGTGAGAGGTTTACCAAACAGTACATTTGTAGAGAGGAAATTAAGTGACATAGCCCGGCCACCAAACTCCTCAATGTTCGCAACCAATTCGTGATTAAGTTCGATTGCAAGCACTTTTTCTACTATCTCGAGCGTTTCTGAATCCGTATATCTTCTGCCTTGCACAAACTTAGGGGTAATGCCTGCTGCATCCATTGCGCGAGATATTGCTTTTCCACCACCATGCACAACTATGACTCGCATGCCCAACGTGGTCATGAAAACAATGTCAAGAAGTAAATGTCGTAACGCCTCTGTGTGTTCCAGAATGCTGCCACCCAACTTAATAACCGTGGTGGTGTCGCGGAATTTTCGTATCCAGCCAAGCGCCTCGATGAGCGTATCAGCCTTTTCAATGGCTTGTTGGTGCGTGAGACTAATAAATGGATCGGCCAAAGTGGTGCTCCTCTACCGACAAGAGTCGGTCTCATCGAAACAACCAATTCTAGCCTTTAAAAGCCGTCGTATAAAGGCATCTCATGAAGCAAGAAGCTGAGATTTTGGGTAAAAGCAGGGACTTTAGCGACTTTTTTTCGAGTCTTCTTCTTGTAAAGAAGTACCTTTGGTCTCAGGTTCAAGGAGGATGGATGCAGAGTTGATGCAGTAGCGGAGTCCTGTAGGTGGGGGGCCGTCATTGAAAACATGACCAAGATGTGCTCCACAGCGACGGCATGTTACTTCTGTTCGAATGCCAAATCCGGGCGTGCTTGCGAGCGATCGGTCCTCGTGTTCCGCAACTACCTTCCCTTTGACATCCTCTTTTTTGGTATCAATCGGGGCGTAAAAACTCGGCCAGCCGCAGCCACTATCAAACTTTTCACCCGAACGAAATAACGGTTCACCGCAGCAGATGCAGCGGTATGTGCCAGGAGTTTTCGTGTTCCAGTAGGCACCTGAGAAAGCACGCTCAGTCCCTTTTTTTCGCGTTATTGCAAATTGTTCACGAGTCAGTCGTTTTCTCCATTCGATGTCCGTCTTCGGAATCTCAGTATCTGGGATTTTCCCCTTTTCAATAGGATTCTTTTTTGTGCTGTCAGTCATACGGTTTTCTCTGGATTGATTGTCTTCGTCGGCAAATGCAAAAGTGCTAAACATAATTACCAAAAGAAATGCTAAGGCTGGTAATAATGTCGCAGTGTTTGAAGCCCATAATTTTTGATTTGTAGTCGATGTAATTGCCATGGAGGATTGTCCTTTGCTCTGTTGTCGGTACCTTCATGTTATGAATCGAATGTTAAGAAGTACATAATGTTAAGAAGTACATTACGAGTAATATTTCAAAGAGACACGTTAACGACGTCTCATACTCATTTTCTTTGAGTCGTTTTCGGTTTGTATTCATGGTCACGTTTACGAATAATTTCAGCTTTTAGGATTTTATCCTTTGAAGGACGTGCTTGAGGTCCTTCAGTACGCGTGATTTTTGGAAGAATATCAAATCCTTCAATAACACGTCCAAATACCGTATGGCGTCCGTCGAGGTGTTCAGTTGGGGCAAACGTAAGAAAAAACTGTGATCCACCGGTGTCTTTACCAGCATGGGCCATTGAGAGACTTCCTAGAAAATGTTTGCGTGCATTCGGAAGATCACATTCACAAGCGATTGTGTAGCCGGGCCCACTTGTGCCAGTACCAGTTGGATCTCCTCCTTGTGCCATGAATCCAGGGATAACACGATGGAATGGTGTTCCGTCATAAAAGTGGCTCTCGACAAGGCTGACAAAGTTGGCAACTGTGTTTGGGGCTTCGTTTTCAAAAAGCTCAACAACGATTGTTCCTTTTGTTGTTTCAATTTTTACTCGTGGAAGGTCATCCTCGTTTTTTTCGGAAGCTCGGATAGCCATTTCACCTTCAACTTTTGGTCGTTCACTTTCGATAGTTTTTTTGAGCTCGACAATTTTGTTTGCGTCAACGCCAACGACCTCGGCAGCACTAAGGAATTTCTCAGCAAGTTCAAGTTCAGAAGTTATCATTGCCGCTGTCGCTCCAGCCAGAAGTATTTCTTCATCGGCTTTGCCTACCTTACTCAGTGTTTCTGTCAGCGATACTGCTGTTCGCGGATCATCTGCCTGCATTGCTGATTTCAAAACATCTCTTACTACAGCACATGCTTCTGCGTTTTCAGGGTTTGATAGAACCGCAGCAGCAGCAGTTTTTTCAAGGGCTAGGGCAGCTGTGCGGGCTTTATCCCGAGTAGCATTAAAGCTGCTTTCAATTGCAGTTTTATCTGCATCCGGTTGTTGATACTCCGCCTGAAGCACGGTCAACTCTCCAACAAGTTTTTTGAGTTCCTCTTGCGCGGTATTGAAATTTGCATCAGCTATCGCAAGCGATGGATCTGCCTCTGGCAGTGAATTATCAGTCTCTTGTTTGGCCGGTGCTGCTGCGACAGCAATACGTGTTGGCGATGAATAAAGGAATAGTCCAGCCAATAAGAGTGAAAGGAAATGTTTTTGCACGATCTTTCTCCTTCGATCCATTACGGTAGAATTGCAACTTCGTTCTGGTGAGGAACGATTTAAATGAATTTGTGAATAGTGCTCGTACAATACCATGTCATGACATGTTCAGGTTGTATGAAAATTTATTGTATATATTTCGCGTAGATTACGAAGGTTCAGCTATGGCGTCTAAAACGAATCGCACCAAACAGGAAACTGTGCCTTTTCGTAAAAACAAACGACATTCTAACGATGAGAGTAAAATAGAGGCAGCGAGCTCTCCGAGAATTATAGGAGGAGATTTAAAGGGGCGACGCTTAGCATTTCATCCAGGTGGGCCAACAAGACCGATGAAAGACCGAGTGCGAGAGATGACGTTTGACTTGTTGGGTACTGCGGTCCGAAACGCGACAGCCATAGATTTGTTTGCTGGCACCGGGGCTCTCGGGTTCGAGGCGTTGAGTCGGGGAGCTCAGCGAGCATTTTTTGCGGAACGGCATTTCCCAACAGTAGATTGTCTAAGTCGTAGTAGTCGAGATCTGGGCCTCGTTGATCGGTGCACTGTGATACCAGGTGACGTCCTGTTATGGCCTCGGCGAATGCCAGCCCTCAGTTTTGAAAGCCCTTGGATTATCTTCGTCTCACCTCCGTGGTCATTTTTTCATTCACGAATAGACGAAATCAATGTATTGCTTCAAGCTCTTGCTGGAATTGCGCCTGCCGCGAGTCGCCTTGTTGTAGAGTCAGACGATCAAATGGCAGTTGAAAGGTTGCCGGCCCGGTTTGGGGTCTATGAAACCGAAGGGCCGTGGGACTCACGTTCTATGCCGCCCGCCGTCCTTCATCAGAAGTGTCTCTGAGTACAGGTTCATTTCAAGAGGCATTCGTTTGGAGGTCGATGTTTGCAAAAGGGATAAGCAATACCGAACATATACGCCTGGATTTCAGGCAATTTTCCGGTCCCGCACAAGAAGAAGAGGAAAACGTGATATCCTAGAACGTCGAGAGATAGCTTCTGGCTGCTATTCACATGGTCGTCAGACAGCAGGTTAGTATTCATGTCACGCGCTGTTATGTGAGTCGAACAGCTAAATAATGAAGATTGAACTACGGGCGGTTTAAAAGTTACATTTTCAGCAAATCGTCACCAATAAGTTTTATGGGTTAAGGTTCAAATGGCGTCTAGTTTTTCAGATATTCTTCGCTCCAAGGGAATTATTAGTGAGGATCAACTCACTGAAGCGAACCGGATTGCGGGCGAGTCAGGGAAAATGCTTCACGAGGAGTTGTTGCGTCTCGGGTACGCGAGTCCCGGCAAAATCATGAAGGCGTTAGCGAAGGCCAATGGAATGCCTTTCGTTGACCTCAATGAGACGGAAGTCCCGGAGGCAGTCATTGACCTAGTTCCAGAAAGCGTCGCGCGAGAAAATGCCGTGATGCCGTACCGGGAAGATGGCGGGCGATTGTGTGTTGCAACAAGCGATCCAACAGACATCGATACTCAAGAGAAGCTTCGTTTTATCTTAAATCGTGATGTTGAGATGGCGATCGCGATGAGAGATCAAATAGTTGAAAGTATCAATAAATATTACGGTGCTGGTGATGGAGAGAGTGCAGACTCCATGCTGACGCAAGAATTTACTGATACGGAAATCGACTTTACAGAAACAACTGTTGAGCAGGAAGCAGCCCTTAAAGAAGACGAAGATGAATCTTCTGCTCCGGTTGTCAAACTTGTGAATCTTATTATCACTGAGGCGGTGTCTCTTAAGGCAAGTGATATTCATATCGAACCTTTTGAGGATGAAATCCGTGTTCGGTATAGAATTGATGGACGGTTAGTTGTTCGTGACAGCGCTCCTCGGCGATTGCTGGGGGCAATACTATCTAGAATTAAAATCCTTTCTCGTCTTGATATTGCCGAGCGTCGACGTCCACAAGATGGTCGTATTAAAATTACAACGCAGGACGGCAAAGATTACGATTTACGGATAAGTGTACTTCCAACAAACCATGGCCAGTCAGTGGTCATGCGTTTGCTTGATAAAGACAACATAAAAGTCGGTATTCGGCAATTAGGTCTGTCCGAGGCTGACTTTCGGATTTTTAAAAATCTTATTCGACGACCCAATGGGATTATGCTCGTGACCGGGCCGACTGGTTCAGGAAAGACGACTACCCTCTATGCGTCCTTAAATGAACTCAACCGTCCGGATACAAAGATTATTACTGCCGAAGATCCAGTTGAATATTATCTAAGTGGTATCAACCAGGTTGAGGTAAAGCATAAAATAGGTTTGGATTTTGCTCGGGTAATTCGGGCAATGTTACGACAAGCCCCCAATGTAATTCTTGTCGGTGAAATGCGAGATACCGAGACCGCTCAGATGGGCATTCAGGCATCACTGACAGGGCATCTTGTGTTTAGCACCTTGCATACAAATGATGCGCCGAGTGCCGTTACTCGTATGATTGACATGGGGGTCCCGGCCTATCTAGTGGCTTCAAGTGTTGTTGCTGTTTTAGCGCAGCGATTAGTGCGGGTAAATTGCCCGAATTGCAAACAGCCCCATGAGCCTTTGGAAAGTGAAATTCAGGCTGCTGGTTTTACGAAGGAACAGTTAGCAAACGCGACCTTTATGAAAGGACGTGGTTGTGCCAAGTGTCAGAAGCGAGGTTACAAAGGGCGGATGGGTATTTTTGAATTGATGGTGCTGAATAACAAAATTCGTGAACTTGCCTTCCAAGGTGCTGCTACTCAAGATATTCGTCGGGCAGCTGTGGCAGGAGGCATGCGAATCATGTTTGACGATGGTCTCGATAAAGTTTTAAGTGGCACGACGACACTCGATGAAGTTTTTCGAGTTGCAAAACAGTCAGAATAGCAGCGTGATCGTCGAAGGTACTGCTTTTCACGTCAAAATTGGCGTCGACGTGCATCTTTGTTCCGGTCTATTTTGTCTGCTACTAACCGGATTTTTTGAAAGGGATTATATTGATGAACACCCCTGTTGTTACAGTTTGCCTTGTGAATCATTCAGGACATAGGATTCTGGTTTCAGTGGTTGCTATGTTGACTTTTGCGACCAACCTGCATGCTCAGACGGCACCAGTAGTGGCAGGGCCTGAGATCCAAACAGTGACAGCGGCGAGGCAGGTTCTCGACCAGTTTTTTAATTTGCAAATCGAAGCCATTCCGCCAGCGATGCTCCAGTCATCCGCAGGAGTTGCCATTTTTCCGAATATGGTGAAGGGAGGATTTATACTGGGTGTGAACTATGGCAAAGGAGTACTTCATGTTCGGAACGCAGATCAGTCATGGAGTCCGCCTGTAATGGTGACCATGGGTGGTGGTAGTATTGGTTTTCAAGCAGGTGTTCAGGCCGCTGATATTGTGTTGGTTTTCAAAACACCACAGAGCCTTACAAATATTCTTAGTGGACAAAAGATTACCCTTGGGGCAGATGCGTCGGTCGCAGTAGGGCCTGTTGGCCGTCAGGCAAATGCCGCAACAGATGCTCGTTTAGGCGCTGAGATTTATTCTTACGCCCGAAGCCGAGGCCTTTTTCTCGGTGTTTCCTTAGGAGGTGCTGATTTGTCTATTGATCATAATGCAGACGGTGTTCTCTATGGTCGTTATGGTGTGACTCCAAGCGATGTATTCAATAGCAACGGGATTACTATTCGACCTGAAGTGCAGCAGCTCGTCATGGACCTCAATGCGAAGTCTGGTGTCCCGGGAGGCCCCCAGCCATCAGGAACTCTTCCAGCGGGCCTTCCCAGTGCGAGTGCTCCTATTCCCAATCCTATCCAACCACCTACGTCTCAAGTGCCGCCGCCACCGATAGTCCCCATCCAGCCATCGTCTTAAAAATTGGGCAGAGAAGAAGGTAGGGTATCCATTCTTTACGTGGGCTTGAGCCCAATGATTCCAAGGCGAAAGAGCTGTGGCACACCCGTTGTGAGGAACGTCTCGCAAGCCTTGTCAACCATTTCTCGACGAAGACTATCGTCAGTAATAGGCTTGCCATCTTTTTGAATAGAACGCTTGCTGTCATCCAGCCGGACCAATACTCGTTCTGCTAAGCCTTCTTCTCCAGCCGAGCAGAGTTCATAAAGTATGGCGGCATCAAAGTCGCCGAGCGTATGGCCAGTGCCTGTTGCTACGCTGGCAAGTGCTACGGGCCGACCACTAAGGAGATCATTTTCAAGGACAAACCGATTGAATGGTGAAGAGACATAGAGTTGTTTAGGAATCACTTCTGCTGGTGCGGCAACTGGTGCAGCAGTGACCTCGAACAGGCCCATGGCCACACCGGCATCGACAGCACGAATGATGTCAACTGGCGAATGTTCAGCCAGCTGCGAATGTCTTTGAATTTCTGAAAGTGATAATGTGTCTTGGGACAATGCTGTGAGTAAAACTTCGTAGAGTGGTCCTTGGACTGTTGAGGTCACAACGCCAAGATTAATTTGATGAGGTAATTTGATGTCATCACGAATTGCTCGAAAGTAGAGCCCGTCAATTGAGTCGAGGCGATCTTCCACGCTTTCAGTTATTTGTGGTTGCTTTGAGTAGATGTCCCAGCGGAACGCAGTATTTGCACAAAAATCTTTGTGTGACTCAGTAACAAGCCGATTACTGGTAGTTCGGAAAAGGTCTTGGAACTCCGGACGGACACACAAATCCCAGAAGTTCGTGTGGATGGGAAGGCTTCCGACAAAAGCCATTTCCGCTGAGCCAAACATGGCTGCAACCTCTGAAAAATAAAAACTGGTCCAATGCTCGTTAAGGTATTCATGTGCCAGGTATCGAAGGTCTTGCTTTAGAAGACCATCAACGTAGGCTGCAGCACGAGGGTTATCTTCGAAATACTTCGCCTTCTTATCACGAATGAATACAAGATAATTCAACGCATCACTAATTCTTTGAGTTGTGTCGCCCTGCCTAAGCGCAGCATATTGACGAAGAATTCCCCGTATTGGTTGGAGATGAGCCCAGCCTGGCATTGCGTTGTAACTAACTAAGAGAAGGCCACCTGGAGCAAGATGCTTTTTCGCAACATTTAGTATCTGTTCTCGCACCTCCGGCGAAACCCAGCTAAAGACACCATGAAGGGATATGAATTCAAATGTTCCGAGGTCCTCTGGAAGACTTGTGAAATCAGAATGGATTGCTCGTGCGTTCCTCAAGTCACCTGCCGAGATATTTTTTTCTATTGTTTCAATATGGCTCGGATTGATGTCGATACCAATAAATTCACCTTGTGGATTTGCTGCAGCAAGTGTGGTTAGAGATTGACCAAGTCCACAACCAAGCTCAAGGTAACGAAAGTTGTTAGTTGTCGCCGGAGGAATGACACGATTGAGTGAAGCAGCGTATCGTATCGCTGTGGGTGACATGTGAGGGTAAAATCCAGGAATGTAATCAAGATCAGTGATATATCCAGCTGCAGATGTCATTTGTCACTTAATTTCTTTTTAGTAAAGACTGAAGACCAAATCCCTTGGGGTGGAGATTATACTTGATTCGGACTAATGCCAAGCCTACGACATTAGTTAAGTTGTTCTGGGCGTGGACGAAATAAGCCGGTGGAGAGTACATTTCTTCATGAGCCTAAATTGACTATTCGGAGGATTCTTGTGAGATGCCAAAGCGTGGCTTTATTCCAGAACACTTAGTTTCTGACCTCATGGCAGGTGTTGTTGTTTTCCTCGTGGCATTGCCGTTGTGCCTCGGAGTGCCCTTAGCTGCAAGAGCGCCATTGTTTTCAGGTATCGTTGCCGGAATTGTGGGCGGCATTGTTGTTGGAGGATTAAGTGGGTCTCGCACGAGTGTCTCAGGTGGCTCACCAGCGTTGATCGCTATAGTCTCAGCTCAGACAACGGCTCTTGGTGGATTTGATGGATTCTTGACGGCTGTTTTATTGGCTGGAATTATTCAGGTAGCCTTTGGCTTGCTGAAAGCAGGATTTATCTCCTCATTTTTTCCAACAAGCGTGATAAAGGGACTGCTTGCAGCGATTGGCATTATTATCATTCTGAAGCAACTGCCTCATTTAATCGGCTATGACATCGACCCGATTGGTGAAATGTCATTCAATCAGCCTGACCGTGAGACAACTTTTTCTGACCTGCCGAAGTCAATCAAGTATTTTTTGCCAGGTGCTGCAACCATAGGCATTGGTTCACTCCTTTTAGTCATTGCGTGGGATCAAATTAGTTGGCTGCGGAAAACGCGTATTCCCGGTCCGCTCATTGCAGTAGTTGGTGGTACTGCTGTGAATGTTTTACTCAAGCGTATGGGTAGCCCGTGGGCTATTGGCCCGACTCATCTCGTTTCGGTGCCTTTGCCAAATGGTCCTGATGGATTGTTGGGTCTTATAACATTCCCTGACTTTTCAACTCTCGCTGATTCGCGGGTCTATGTGTCAGCTGCAACGATTGGAATCATCGCTAGCCTAGAGTCACTTTTGGCGATTGAGGCAGTTGACAAAATTGATACACGG
>Ga0315315_10004678_pt1 | contig 12629 bp, 12 predicted proteins | sample M140m3416metaG_FD_203699 | JGI IMG/M metagenome (GOLD analysis project Ga0315315, IMG submission 203699) | Ammonia-oxidizing marine archaeal communities from Monterey Bay, California, United States - M1 40m 3416 | ecosystem: Environmental > Aquatic > Marine > Intertidal zone | place: USA...
AAATGGATTTATAGTATTTGATGATTATCACGTATCTAAAGTTGGTGTACCAGATGAAAAATGGGGAACTGATTTAGCTATTGATAGATTTATTTCGGAAAATAGAGATAAAATAGAAATTATATTTGCTCCTACTTGTTTTACTTTTAAAAATGAAAATATAAAAGAATCGGGAAACCAAGTTTGTATTAGAAAATTATAAAGTATTATTTGTATTTTTGTAATACTTTATAATTTATAGATTATAATTTTTTATATAAAATAAATTCAGTTGAATATTTAGAGTTTTTACTAGCCCAGTTATCATAATCAAACTGTCTTTCCAATGAACCAATAATTAAATACTCACTTAAATCCATATTATTTAAAATAAAGTCTACAGCTTTTTTTACTTCCGGACAGTACTTCAAATCTTGATAATCGTCAAATACTATAAATCCTCCTTTTTCAACAAATTTTTCATAATTTTTAAAATCATTTATTACGTTTTGGAAAAGATGTGACCCATCAATAAATAATATATCTATTTTTAATTGTGATATTTTTTTTATTATATTAGAGCTATCTGACCTTCCTTTTATTATATTAAAATTATAATTATTAACATTATGTTTAATTAATCTATTTTTAAGCAGCTCTTCTTGTGTTTTTCTCTCATTAGGTTTTATTTTTTCTAGTTCTTTGTAAAAGTATTTATAATTTGTATTATATTCAAATAAATCAATACAATATAATTCTGTTTTATTATTGTTACGTAATAATAAACAAGCTGAGTCTCCTAACCATGAACCTATTTCAACGTAGACACATTTTTCTTTTTTTATTAAATTTCTTAGATCATATAATATATGAATTTGATTATGACAGGAGCAGTGTATATTATCATTGATTTTTTCATTTAATAATTTAAATGATTCGCCTTTTTTTATTTCATTTAATATTTCTATTTTTTTTTCTTGTAAAGACATTATAGTATATAAAATGAAACTATAAACTATTTATAAACGAAAAAAACTTATTTTTGGCAAAATTATAATCTAAATTTTTATGGCAGAATTCCCTACCCTGTTTTCTTATATTATAAACTTTCTCTGAAGTTTTAATATCTAATACATTGTTAATTTTTTCTATAATACTTTCTTTACTACCATCCATATCAATTGTTAAATAATGTTCGTTTTCAATCAGGCCTAATTTATCACATAACCCTTTTGATTTTTTTTCTAACAAAAGTAAGGAACCAGAACCCAAAATTTCATATATTTTTAATAATACAAAATTACTATCTGTATGATAAACTCCACTGTAAAAACAAGCTACATATTTATTTAAAATTTGGCTATATGGATTTCCATTTGATGCTACTTGGTTAGCAATTTCTGTCCAATGTGGCTTAAATACATCAATTTTTGTTGGTATATATTTTAATAAATTACTTAATCTATGTCTATCCGGATAGGTTAATGAATCTGGATTAGCACCACTTAATAAAATTTTATTTATAGGATATAAGTTTAATTCTAATTTTGCTAAATCATAACAATAATGTATATGGGGATATGAATGAACATAATCATAATTATTAACTTTTGGAAAAAAACCTCTTTCCATTGATATACTTACTCTAATATTATCAAAGCAGAATAGAGGTGTTATAACCCTTATGTATTCCCCTTTTGAATAATATAACATATTTAAAAATTGATTATGTTTAATAGGATAATTGTATTCCTCAATTGCCCTGTCATAACTTATTTTATCATATCCTTTATCTATCCACATTTTATTTTTCATACCTTCACTTAATGTTTTTCGATTAAGTAAATAAAATGGATCCATGGTGAAAAAATAAAAAATATTATCAGATAAATTAAATGTATTATCATTTATATTTAAATCCAAAAGAGTTTTTAGTATACTGTAATTAAATTTGATAATATCCACCCAATCCTTCCCTACAAAATGAAAAGGAAAAATGAATTTTTTATTTTTTGAACTACGAATAAAATTTATCAAACTTTTATTATCTACATCATCCTCAAAATTCTTTACTGTTATTTTTTTTTTTATTTCACGTAATAATTCATAGTGATTTTTCATCTGGATAAAATATAAATCCCAGTTAATAAGATACACATTCTCAAACATATATATAATATATTACCATAAATTTGTTTTTAATTAGTTTAAATTTTTATTATTTTAGAAATACTATATATATATGATTAATATCTGTATTTACTGTAATCCAAATTACAAAAATAATTTCCGTGTTGGAACAGCTCCAAAAAATTTGGATGTTGTTTCACAAGCTATAATATTATGTAATTCTATAAAACAAAACTGGAAAAGTTTTGACTACGATATAACTTTATTTCATAATATAAATATGAAATGGTCTGAAGAAGATAAAGAAAGAATATCTAAATTACCATTTTTAAACATTATAACAGTGGATAAACCAGATCACCCAGATCTTCCCTGGCAAACTAGAATACCATGTTTCACTCATCCTCTCAAAAGAGAAGGCACACATAGATTGGTATTAGATTGTGATATGGTTGCTCTTAATGAACCTGTATTTGACTTGGACTGCGACTGGCAAGGAATGTTTTCTATAAGTGGTTCTTTACCACACATAACTTATAAAGGATATCCAAATTATCAAATGTGCGATGGAAATTGTTTCGGCGATATTGGTGGAAAAGGTTGTTCAAGAAAGAGGAAAGCTTTTCTCGCTAAGCATGGTAGAACACCAGCTAATGAAGCAAACAAAACAAAAATCAAAAATTTTCTAAAAAAAAATGGATTTGAATTATCAGCTTCATGTTTAAATTATGAAAAACAAAATCTTCAGAAATGTCACCTACATAATGAATATCATCGTAATAAAAATATTGATTATAAAATTTTATATCCTCATTTTAATTTAGGTGCTATTTTACTAAGAGAAAATTTGTGTAAGAAATTCGGAGAAAGTTATAGTCTTGCTTATAGAGTTGACGAAATTGGACTTCCACAACACTGTGCCATAGAATATGTTGGAACTTATATTCTAAAAACATTATCTGATAATTGGAAACCATTTCAACCCGGATTTAATTTTTTATCATCTTGTTTTTCCAGAAAACAAATTAATTCATACCTAACAGAAAGAAAAATTTCTCTCTTACATTATCCTGGAGGCAGGTCTCTTGAAGACAAAAAAACTAGTATATCAAGTATTATTTTTGAAGAATATGAAAAAACTTATGGAGAATCATTATTTAAATTTATAGATGAGACAAAAATAGAAGAACTTAAAAAAAAATTTGGAGATATGAAAATAATAGAAAAACAAAAATTATCTTGGACAGCGTTACAGAAAATAGAAAAAGAAAAAAAAAGACTCTTTATGATTAGACTAATAAAACAACAACAGCAAATAAGTAATATGGGAAATCGAATATTTAATATTAATAATTAGCCAATACTATTATTTTATGTAATTATATAACTTTTCATAAATTAAAATATACATTAAATTCTCTTTTTGCTATTTCTTCTGCGCCTACTCCACAGTAGTGTAGTAATGCTATATTTTTTCTGCCAAATTTATTTATATCATAACATTTCAATAAATAATTTATACCTCTTTCAAATGGTTGCCAATTTCTAGAAGTAGCCAATAAACTGTAAGAAAGTGTATATTGTATAGAAATATGCATAACTTGATAAGGAATATTTCCAAGATTATCACGTAAGTACAAAGGCCAGCTATCTTTTAACACTAATTCATAAGTTGGTCGCCAAAAAGAAATTAATTTTTGAGTTAGTTCTTCTTTAATTAAAACTGCCCCAACATTAAAATATGGATATAATTTTTTCCAAACCGAAGGGTCTTTTATATATGTATGAAATAATCTATATTTTTGATAATTTTTATTTAATATATCATTTATATTGAAATTATATTTATTTACCATATAATCTGTATATTGGTGGTTTATCACATTACCACCAAAACCACACTGCCAATCAACTTCCAAATTAAAATTTGGATTTTTTAGCGCTATCATATCACAATCTAATACCAATCTATGTGTACCTTTTCTTTTGAGGGGATGAATGAAACATGGTATTCTAGTTTGCCACGGAACACTAGGATGATCTGGCTTATCAACAGGAATTAAATTTAAATCTTTAAACACACTTACTCTATTTTTATCTCTATCGCTCCATTTTATATTTTTATTATAAAAACAATAAAAATCATAGTCAAAATTTGTCCAATTTTGTTTTATAGATTTATATAGCACAATTAATTGTGACACTAAATCTATTTTTCTTTTAATAGTATTAATTCTATCTTCATTTGAATAATTAGGATTACAATATACACAAATATTAATCATTTATATTATAATTTAAAAATTAATTTTAAATTTATCTCAAACATTTATTTATATTTAATCTAACCTCTGTATTTTGGAAAATAATCACTATCTTTATTATTAATTGATAATTTTTCATAAATTTCCTCGTTAAGTATATTTTTGTATATCGTATAATCAAATACTTTATTAGAGAGTTTTGTTTTAAATTTACTTAAACTATCGCCATCTTTTAAACCTCCTCCCAAAACATACAGTTTAAAATTATTTTCTATACCATAATTTATTACATTATTATGTAAAAAATTATTACATCCTAGTTGTCTATATTCTAACAGTGAACCTCCAATATGGTAATGTAATAAATTTTTATATTTAAATATAATACAACTAGCACATAATATATTTTCTGCAAATACACAAGCCAGGAAACAATTATTTAAATTTTTATAATAATCTTCGTTAAAATAATAATATTTTATAGAATTTAAATTTTTCATCGTAGTATTATAAACCACTTTAAATTTTTCCAAGTTAGAATTATTATAATCCATTATTTCAAATCTCAAATTATTTTTTATTGCTTTTTTTATCATTCTTCTATTTGATTTACTAGTGTTTATTAAGTAACTATCTTTATTTAAATTTTCTAAATTAATACCATAAAGTTTTCTAGACAAAATAATATTATACTTTAAAATATCTATATTTAAATATGGATTCTGTCTTAAAACCTCAGTTACATAATTTCTATCTTTTGCTTTTTCTCTAAATAAAGGAATAAAATCGTTATAAGTTTCTTTTTTTTCATAGTAATATCCAGAATAACCATACGGTGTTATTAAGTCATAATAAATGTTATCTAAATAAACAATAGGTCTTTTTAAGTAAACATATATTAGATCTTTATATTTACATAATTCCCATTCTGCTTTGTCGGATAATTCACACGCCTTACCATATTCTGGTGTAAAATAAATATCAACATACTTAATATTAGTATTTTTAATTGTAGTTTTATTATAAAACTCCATATAGTAATATTATTCTAATATATTTAAATTACTTTATTTTTAACTAACCAGTTTCTATGGTGTGTCTTATTTGGATTTTTCATTAGTTCCATAAGTCTTATTTTTTTTTCATTATTAAAAGACAATATAAAATAATTATTTTTTTCTATTTTTTCTTTAATCATTTCATCATTACAAGTTATATCTATTTGAAAATGTAATTTTTTATTTTTTTCCATTCTTAATCTATAATTATTTTGTTTTGTTAATATTTTTAAATTAAACATTTTATACTTACTAAAATACTTTGCTGTAAAAAAATTTATTTTCTCAAAATCTTTTTGTGACACGAAAATATCTAGATCTTTTCCAATAGCATATTCACTTGGAAAGTTTTCAGGGTTATATGGAACATCTATCTTTGTAAAAGCATAATCAAAATTTTTTATTTGTCTAATATATTCATTTAAATCAAGTATAAACATTTTAAATTAAGTTATATTTTAAATATAAATATATAATTCAATATAAATGAAAAATTATAATTTTTCTGGATTTATTTGGTCTCCAGCTAAACAGTATGAAAATAATATATTAGAAGATATAAATAAAAAATTTCCTGTATTATTCATTCATAAGTATAAATTTGATAATAAAAATGAATTTTCAAAGTCTATTTTAGATATTTATACTACAGATGATATATCACCTGAAAAAGTTGAAAATGTAAAAATTAAAAATATGTTAAATCATTCTTTAAATTATACATATTTTCAGTTTTATATAAAACATCCTAATTTTAGAAAGAAACAAAAAACAGGTAATGATATTTCTACTAGTGTTGAAGGTATAAAAAAACAAATAAGACAAATTTATAAAACTAAAGTTAATAATTATATTCACGATATTATAATTCACATAAGTGATAATTTTACACAAACAACCCAAATTGACTCTATAATGAATAAATATATCCAATATAAGCAAGAAGAATTCATTAATACCAAACTTTTACTTAGAATAAATTATAAAAGAGCTGATATGCTTGTTAGAAAATATACACTTGAAAGATATTTACAAAATAAGTCGTATAATTTTGATTTTTATAATTTAATGCAGAAAGTAAGAGTTAATAGATATACTCAACCTAATTTTACGAGTTTAATAGAAAATATAAATAAAAATGGATTTAATAATGATTTTCCTATAAAATGTAATCAAAACTATAATTTGGTTGATGGTTCACATAGATTAGCATGTTGCTATTACTATAATATTACTTTTGTTCCTGTTGTAAGAGTTCCATATAAAAAAATTTTATATAATTATCAATGGTTTGTTGACAAACAGTTTCCAAGTAAATTTTTAAATATATTGATGAATGAATATAAAATTCTGACTACTCATCTTATAAATTAAGATTCAAAAAATTCTCTGCTTTTTCCCAATCTTGTAAACTATCAATATCTATATTACTTTCATATCCCATTTCATATGCCAATATATTACCAGATATCATATTTTTTTCTAATAACTTCGGTTTTAGTATATCTACATATCCATTATGTAGATATGTTTTTGGCAAATATTGTCTTCCAATATTATATGATTCAGTTATACCATTAATATTTTTAAATAAAGGAACTAATTCATCACCATCTATTTTATACATTTTATAAGGTGTTTTTTCAACGGGTATAACTGTTCTTAAACTATCAAATTTACTACCTATAAATTTATCAAGACAATCATCTATTAACCCCTTGCTTCTACAAGGTTGCGTAGGGCGCAGTTGTAATATATAATCACAAGTATAGTCTTCATTCATTTTTAATGTTTTAACCGCGTGATTTATAAATTCTATATCAATAGATGTGTCCTGTGATATATTATCTGGTCTTATAAAAGGAACTTCTGCTCCGTATTTAAGTGCGATTTGTTTATATTTCTCTGAATCAGTAGATACAATTATTCTCATTGAACCTTCCTTGTAATATTTTGTATTTTTAGCCTGCTCTATAGACCAAGCTATTAATGGTTTGTCTAATAAAAATTTAATATTTTTATCAGGTATACCTTTTGAACCACTTCTTGCTGGTATTATACATAGTATCTTCATTAATTATTAATTAGTAAATATATTTATATTTATTTATTAATCTAATATATTAAATTTCTCTCCAAAAACTTCTCTCAATTTCTTAATAGCTGCTTCAGTTGGTTGTACAATATTTTTTGTATTCAATATTACCTTATCATTTTTAAAATTCAAGAAACAATATGTTATATCAATATAATTATTTCTATGAAGCCATAATAAAAGATCCACGCCTTCTTCCCAATTGTGCCATCCGCTATCTCTATTGTCATTTTTGTAATTTGTATAAAATGATTCTATTTTTGATTTCTTTTCAACGCTAAAACCAATAACATTAATTGGATGAACTTTTCTTTTTATACTATTTATAACAGCCATCATACCCATAGTATGGGATTGCGAAATTTTTTTGTCATACCCTAATGATTTTAAATATTCATTCGCTTGAAGTAATGAACTTTCATAAACTAATTCCTTGCTACAATTTTTTAATTCTTTTCCATTACTTCTAAAATGAGTATACCCAATTACTTGAATATTATCTATATTTTGTTTATAAAGCTCTAAGAATTCTTTCATTACATTTCTTTTTATAAATTCCGGATTTCCTTTTTTACTAGTCCACCAGTTTGATATATAATTTAATAAATTATCACTTATCTTATAATTAGTATTTTGAAATATTGATAAAAAATGATAGTTGTGAAAATTTATAAATAATCTAATATTTTTTGATTTTAAATTCCACATATTATGTAGAATTAAATTTGTATTGCTAAAATTCAATTCATCTTTATTTGATATTACAAGTGAACTACGCAAGTCTATTGGTTTTGACCCAATTATAAAAACCATTTAATAATAAACCTAACTTTATATTTATATTTTATTTATAATTATTGTATTTAATAATTCATAACCTGCGTTAAAACTTTTTAATTTACTTAATTCTAATCCATATCTTCTTGATTCTTGTTCTATTTCTATATACTTATTTTCAAAACAACTTTTAATAACTTTAATTATTTCATCGTGAGTAGCATTATTTTTTACTTCTATCATTTTACCATTTAGTTCTGGATAATCAGGAGGTATATCTCCTATCATTGTTGACCCACTCATAGGGACCTCCATATATTTTTTCAAAAGAATTTGGTATGACGATGATGTAACTAATGTAAATCTACTTTCATTAATAATTTTTGATAGTTCTTCATTCTTAGGCATTTTATTAACAGCTCCTTTATAATATCCAGGATGAGGAATATGCTTTATTCTTAAATTACTGCGTTGATTTAAAAATTGTAGAACTTCAAAAAATCTTACTCTTAATGGATATGCTAATTTGTTGATAAATCCATACAATAAAATATCATATTTAAATCCATTTTCTAATTTTCGCATTTTAAATTTGCTATCATCAATAAAATAACCCCAATAGTCTATATTAACCCCTTTTTTTTTATAATGGTCGTCTAATTTTTTCTTTTTTTGAGGCTTTAATAGTAAATTAAACTTATATTTTTTATATAATGGTATAGCCGTTTCATAGTAATGGGAATCTTCAAATATCATGTATCTGGGTAATTCAGTCATTGTTTTATTAAAATCTGGCAATGCTATTGTAGTCCACTTTTCCTGTTTAGATAAAAAATAATAAACAATTACTTCTGGTTCCCATTTTACACGCTTTTTTGTTTTTGTTATCCAACTTTTTAGTGTTTGTCCTTCTTTATCATTCATAATTTTTATATTTGGTTTTGTTGATAAAAAATTTAATAAATCGACTCTATTATTACTTGGTTGTTCTTTAAATAGATCCATTTTTGCAATAATTAATATATTTTTCATTTATATTAATTATTACGCGTACTTTTTAAGTATTATTTGAGGGATTAAATCTTCTTTGAATTTATCCAACTTTTTATAACACTTATTAATAGTTACTTCGCTAATTTCACTACATTTATTTACATTCTTTTTACTTACATTTAAATTACACGTTTGTGCTACAAAATATACAATACCGGCTGCTACTGAATGTGGTGTATTTTCAGGAATTAAATTCTTTTGTGATATCTTATGCGCTACGAATAAACATACCTTTGTTAACTCTTTATTTAATCCTAGCTTACTACAATATCGTTCTATAAATGCTGTTGGTGTTGTTTTATAGAAGTGAGTTTTATCACTTGATACATCATCCTTTTCCATTTTATTCAAAAGATTTACAGCATTCTTACACCCTTTTGTTGCTGATGTATTATCCAAATGAAATATACTCGCAATTTCCTTTGCCGTTCGTGGATATTTATGAATACGCGCAGCAATATAAATAGAAGCCGCAATAATACCATCACGATTGTCTCCTCTGAATGTTTTTTCCTCTGATAATTTTTTATGCTGTCTTAACGCTTCATCTACTATAATCTTAGGAATACCAGCATTTCGAGACATTAACTTAATTGTTTCAAATTCATCATATTGTGATTTTTCCTTATAAGGCATTGATTGCCATTCTGTATATCGTCGAATTTTTCTCATTTCATAACTTGATCTACCTCCACATATTACTTTACATCCATATGATGATTCTTTCAATAACGGATTAATAGGCATACCACATCTTGTTGGATCACTCATACTATTATCATCCGCACCATAATATCTCCATTCTGCTGTTTCATCTAAAACATCTTTATAAACCACCGCACAACTTGGATTACTACAAGTTAAAAGCTTTTGTTGTGTATACGATACCGCACTATTACACAAATCACAAACTTCACGTTGACGCAAATTTTGTGATTCATACAATAATTCTAACTTTTTTCCCTTATTTTCTACACTTTCAAAAGCGTTCCAGTACTTTTTTAAGCTCTTCTTTTTTCTCTTTTTCTTTTTTGTCTGTTTTGGACCGAACATTATTAATTTAATATATAATATTTTGTTTTTAATTCAATTTTATAATATATATATTTATCATAAATGGGAGCTCAAAATTCAAAACCTAAAAATAATGAAGAAGATTCTACAAAGCCCGACCCCGAAACCGAAAATATGAAGATTGAAAACGTTATTGATTATACAGCAGCTAAATTTATAACTACTTCATCATTTACAGACATGATTAATCTACATAAACCGGAGTATTGTGATAAATTAGTAGTATTAACAGCTAAAGTTATAGAACGACACCTTAATAATATGGAAATTACTTTCTTAGAACAAAGAACTGAAAATGGTGTTCCTATTAACAAAACAGCTGATGCTAATGTTGTTTATTTAGCCAAAAATGAGCTTGATAAAATAGACGTCCAAAATAAATTTAAAAAGCAACATATGTGTAATTCAATAGCAAAATTTTATGTTAAAATAGCTCACTTATTTGCTTGTATTTCTATGACTATTAATCCCCGATATACATATGTGGATGCTACCGGTAAGGAAATTACTGTTCCGCTTAGCCAAAAGAAAAATATTCCCAAGAATCTAGAAATAAAATATAGTAAATTTAATTTATGTTCTCGAAGAATCAATGCTCTAATGACTAGACAAAATACCGAAAATGGCATTGTTATTAAAATTAAAAATTGTGATATGAATAAAAAAATTAATACTTCTATTGATGGAGTTGAAGTTCCTATAAGTTCTACCGAAGATAAAATGCTTACCGATGAACCTGGTATTCCTGAATTAGAATTATTGTATTATGATGATTTTGACCTAGATGAAGGTGTTTACAAAGGAATGACTCAGGAAACTAGAACTAATGTTTATTTAAAAGACGTTGAAAAATTTTATGCTTCTTTTACAGGAGAACCTTTCCTCCCTAACGATGTAGCTGTTATTATTAGTGGATTACAAGGTGTATCTCAAGAACAAGTAGGTGATTTTTTTCAACCTACTTATGGATATGTTGAAAAAGTTGAAAAAAGAACCAATGGAGATTTTATGGTTAGATTCGGAGATTCTAAAGAAGATAATAAAAGGAAAAAAGATAAAGGAAATAAAGCTCAAAAAAAAGCACTTGGACTTACTGATGTCCTAGGACAACCTGTTAGTATTAAAAAATATGAAATTTCTTCTTTTGCTGAAATTCCACTTAAAGATTTTCATAATCAAGATTTATGTAAAGATACTGAAAGTCCATGGCACAAATCATACAAAGGGCCACAAAGTGATAAATTATTTAATGAATACGCTCAACATCTAAAAAAGATGATTAATGATTCACAAGATATTGAAAAAAGTTTGTTAAGTATTATAAAAGACGTATTTAGTTTTTGGCTTGATCCTAAAAAACAAGAGAAGAAACTTACAATAAATCCTAAGTTAACAAAAGAAAAACTTAAAGAATTAGTTGATAAAACACGTGAAGCTGTTATTAAACTATATATTGGATGCGAAGATGATTTTCAAAAAGGATTATCCATATTTGAAGCAATCATCACACAGAAGATGATGCAGACAGCACAAAGACGGATAAGTAAATTTCAAGATAAAGCAAATACATTAAAAGGAGAAGTTGATGATGAAAGTACTGAAAAAAAGGAACCTGCTATTCCAGAGCCAGAAAAAGCAGCTGAATCTGTTGAAGATATGAGTGATTTTAATAAACCTAAAATTATACAACCTCAAGAAAGTAACCCAGCCGACTCTGCTGCTTCTCCTCCTGATGGAACCGTACAATTGGAAAATAAATTGGCTCAGATAAATCAAAATGTTAATATCAATATTCAACAATCAGAACCTGCCGCAGCACCCGTTGCTGGAGGAACCCGTAAGAGAAGAAAACGTAAAAAGCGTAGAAAAACTAGCAAACGTAGATAATTATATATTAAATTTTTAATAATATATAATTTATTTGTTTTTAATTTTTTGTATTTCATCTTTAATATTTGTTGCTTTTGCTAATTCTTTTTGAATTTTCTTTGATAATTTCATTTTTTCTTTTTGTTCTGATGGACCTGCTATTTTATCTACCATATGTTGATACTCATCCACTAGTTCTGGTTTACTCTGCCAGTTAGGATTTTCTTCCATCCATTTATCAATTGTATCATATTGTTTAATTTTAATTTTATTGATACTACTATTGATCTTTTGGTTATTTTGGTCTTTCTTCCAAGTATCATCCTCTTT
>Ga0315315_10004683_pt1 | contig 12625 bp, 10 predicted proteins | sample M140m3416metaG_FD_203699 | JGI IMG/M metagenome (GOLD analysis project Ga0315315, IMG submission 203699) | Ammonia-oxidizing marine archaeal communities from Monterey Bay, California, United States - M1 40m 3416 | ecosystem: Environmental > Aquatic > Marine > Intertidal zone | place: USA...
ATCCTTCATGATTGGTAAGTCTTTTAATAATATTACCATCCATATCTGAAATAAAAATATCATACGAATCATATATAGGCCAAACATATCTACCATCAACCCTTCTGTCAGGAACATGTGGGCATTTTGCATCTTCTAAATGTGTTGATGCATATATTATAGTACTATCTCCAGGCATAAAATATGAGCATGTAGTCCTTCCTAGTCCTAAACTAACCAGTTTAGGCATCTCATTTTTAAGATTATAGTTGTTAGTATCAATAATATATATCTGATCACAACTTTGCCCCCACGCTTCATTAGTAGCCTGAAATATTAATTTAGAGTCATCAAAACTCCAGTAAGCCTCTGCATTTTCTCCATCAAAAGTTAACTGTTTCATATTTTTAAAATGGGTTTCCTCTGGATAGACAAGGGATTCCAAGGGCAATGTTAATTTTGGAGACTGGGAATGGGATATTTTGGCTAATAAAAGAAATGGAATAAGGAATAAAAAAGAATAATGTTTCATATTTTTGTCAAAAATTTTAAGCACAAAAATAACCTTTTTAATCATGAAAAAAATAACCAATTGTATATTATTTCTAATCTTTTTCAATTCTACTATAATTGCCCAAAACAAGCAAGAAGTAATAGATAAGATGCATGAAGAAGTAAGCTACCTGGCGTCTGATAAATTAGAAGGAAGAGCGACAGGAAGTCCATCAGAAAAAATGGCCGCTGATTATATTAGCTCTAAATTTAAAGAGTATGGATTAATAGCGAAAGGAGAAGATGGATACTTTCAATACTTTGAAGCCAAAATAAAAAAGAATCCTCATGCAGAGGTAGTAGATAAAAAGATAACGGGCACTAATGTAATCGGTTATATAGATAATAAGAAAACTAAAACAATAATTATTGGAGCCCATTATGACCATCTAGGATATGGTCACTTTGGATCACTTGATGATGGAGAAAAAGAAATTCATAATGGAGCCGACGATAATGCTAGTGGAGTCAGCATACTATTAAACCTTGCTCAATACTTAAAAAATCCTTATTTATCATCTTACAATTATTTATTCATAGCATTCTCTGGAGAAGAACATGGGTTATTTGGCTCTTCCTATTATGCTAAAAATCCTACAATAAACTTAAACAATGCAATATTCATGATCAATTTTGACATGGTTGGAAGGTTAAACAAAGAAAAAACTCTTGCCATCAATGGGATAGGAACAAGCAATAACTGGAAAGAATTGCTAGATATATCTAATAAATTTAATTTCATACTTAAAACTTCAGAGTCTGGTATTGGCCCATCTGACCACACATCTTTTTATTTACAAGACATACCTGCAATTCACTTTTTCACAGGACAACATGAGGACTATCATAAACCAACTGATGATGTTGAAAAAATCAATTTTGAAGGCATGTATCTCATATATCAATATGTAAAAGAAATAATTAAACAGTCAACGGAAATAGATAACTTTGATTTTCAGAAAACAAAAAGTGATACAACAATGACTCCAAGATTTAAAGTGACTCTTGGGGTAATGCCTGACTACCTTTTTAACGGAGAGGGGATGAGAATTGACGGAATATCAAGAGGAAAGACAGCCGAAAAATATGGCATACTAAAAGGAGATATTGTAATTAAAATTGGAGATATTGATGTAAAAAACATGACAGATTACATGAAAGGATTAAGCCAATTCAATAAAGGTGACTCTACAATAGTAACATTAAAAAGAAAAGACACAACCATAGAGAAATCTATTATTTTTCAATAATGCTATAAGATGTAAATAGATTAAAAAAGATTAATACTTACATCTATAAGTGTAAGTATTAATCTGTAATGCATATGAATTATTCAACAATATATCTCTTCTCTATTGTCCCGTCGTCAAATAAAAAGAATAACAATTTATTGGTATTAGGCTTTGAATCCCTTCCTAAAACATCTAATATCCTAACCAAACGTTTTGGCTCTAAATCTTTAACAATCAAAACATCAGTAGTTGTAGTATCACAATTATTCCAATAAGGATTTGACGGATTATCTGGCATAACTAACATCTCTGTAGATCCTAAACTAACATTCATAGTGTCATCTAAAAACATAACAACAATATGTGTAACATAATCATATATATATGCTTGATGACATGTACCACATGTATCTAAAAGAGAAGAGCCATTAATAACTCCATTACAATCTACACAGCTATTCCAATAAGGATTTGATGGGTCATCTGGCATAACCAACATCTCTGTAGCCCCTAAAGTAATATTCATAGTGTCATCCAACAATATGACAGCATGTGTTACATAATCATATATATATGCCAGCTGACAATCTCCACAACTATCTATAATAGAAGTCCCATCAACAACACCATTGCAATCTACAATACATCCTGCATTCCAGTAAGGATTTGATGGGTTATCTGGCATAACCAACATCTCTGTAGCCCCTAAAGTAACATTCATAGTATCATCCAACAATGTGACAGCATGTGTTACATAATCATATATATATGCCTGCTGACAATCTCCACAACTATCTACAATAGAAGTCCCATCAACAACACCATTGCAATCTACAATACATCCTGCATTCCAGTAAGGATTTGATGGGTTATCTGGCATAACCAACATCTCTGTAGCCCCTAAAGTAACATTCATAGTATCGTCCAGCAATGTGACAGCATGTGTTACATAATCATATATATATGCCTGCTGACAATCTCCACAACTATCTATAATAGAAGTCCCATCAACCACACCATTGCAATCTACAGTCTGAGCATTTAACTGTAAGACACATAAAATTATTGCAAATAAAAAACCCTTTTTCATATCTTTTTTTTTAAATTATTAAATTATACATGTCGCAAAAATAAGGATTATTTTTATTTAGACTAATTATTAATAGTTACTTTTCACTCCTTCTTTAATCAAGTACTATTTTCTTCTCAACTCTACCATTATGATAAATATAGAACAATGGAGTATTCTTAATATCTAATGATTCTTGACCTAATACATTAATAACCTTAACAAGCTGACTTGGCTCAATAATAGAGGCTTCATTAAATCCTGTAATATTAATTGTAAAGTTAATATTTGCAATACTATCACAACCAACTGAATTAATTAATGTTACTGAGAAATTACCAGAACTTGACAAAACAATACCATTCCAATTAATACTTACAGAAGAAACTAATGTGTCATATGATTCAGAATTATAATGACAACTTCCATCATTAGTATTTGCTAGCGGATTATAATTACACGCAAATGGATCTGTACACCCTAATATGCAATTGCCAAGAAGGTTATTATCAATCCATACTAACCTTTCTCCTATCCAATTTTTAAGATAGTCAATTTCTTCCTGATAGGTGCTGCCAATGTGCGCATTTGGCCAGACATAATTTCCTAGAATATTCCATTTTTGAAAATTTCTAGCACTGGAAGAATCTAAATATAAAGCAACACTATCTATAAAATTAAATAAAGAATCTTGGTGTAAACTTCTATCTCGCAAATACTCCCATCTACATTTTAATCTGTTTTGATAATCAGGATCATCTAATAATCTTTGAAACCAAAATGGGTTATTCTCTACATCTCCACATGCCCCATCTACTTCCCATCCACTGGTCATATCACCACTACAATAATTGGCATTACCAAAAGCTAAGTTGTAATCCCAGAAAGGTCCCATTGTTAGCTTACCTCCATTATTATCCCTATCCTTATGCATATAAGTGCTTAATCGATACCCATCAATATTTCTAGAGAGCTCATTGATAATATATAAATCAATAAAAGAAGCCACATCTATATACTTCGAATAACCTAGTATAGAATCAGTAAAATCTGGCCCGGCTAATGCATACTCAAAACTATCTACAAAAGCCTTAATATAATCCATCTGCTGTGATAACATTACTGATGCCTCAGGGTAATGATATTGAATATATCTTGGGTCTCCTCCAATACTAGGAAAATCAGACAACCAATCTGTACCACCAGTGCCTGTATATTTATCAATTTTGATAATATAGCCTCCTGTCAAACTATCTCCTGCTAAATCATCAATATCTAATTTTGCAATATCTACCCTATCATTATCCCTTTTAATCTTTTCCATTAATATATAAACCCCTCGATAATCACCATCCACCACCAATTCACAATAAACTGTCCTTGGAGAATAATTACCCATCTTTCTTCCCAAATCGAAAGTTAAAAAATTACGCATTAATGATTTGTCACTATATGGAGCGTATAATATCCAGTCATTCTCTACAGGCATACCTAAAAGAGAAACATTATTATTATTTCCAATTGAATCTTGCGTCTCTAATGCATATGCTTTCTTAGGAAAAGATTGCGAACTACTCCCTCGATATTCTATGCTAATTCTACCATCATAATTATTATATGTATCGTGAATATAATTTATGTTTCCAAATCCATTATCAATAATTCCCATGTCACAAAAAATCCTAGGGTCATCCTGTATCGACTGACCATTTGTATTAATTACTACGATAGGCAAATTAGATGAAGTGAAAACTAATGGAGGGACAAACCATGACGGTGTTGGGGAATAATTAGTAGATGTTGCACTAATACCTAATGAAAGAAAGATTCGACCTGTCAAATCAGAAGAAGAAATGTTATCATTATGAACCTGTACTGATAAAATATTATCCCCTTGATTTAAAGTATTGTTCAATAACTGTGTATTAATAATAAATTGAGAAGGATTTCCTCCCTGATACATCTGTGCTTCATGCAAAGATGTAGACCCTTGGTCAAAGAGAGGGCAATCTCCAATACTACCAATATTAGCCCTTGCAATTTCAACGCCATTTAAATATGCGACAAAAGCATCATCATAATCAACATGTAGCACTGATGCTATAATTTCAGAAGTGTCAACAATAAAAAATTCTTTACGCAAATAAAGTGATGTCACAGGACTTATGATAGTGCTATCATCACCATCACCATAACCCACTCCTCCTTGACCCTGCATCCATGAAGAATCATCAAAAGAAAATGTTCTCCAGTTTGTATCTGGCTCAGAATTACCTTCCAAATATTTCCAAATATCATTATCAAAAATTACCGTTTCCCAATGATTAATACTCTGAGAAAAAAGAAAAAAAGGAAAACAGAAAAAAAACAAACTAAATATTCGCATCATATTATAATTTAGTTTTTTATCTAATCAAAAAAATCATATCTAAAAAACTTAATTTTTGTTTTATTTAATTATGGCTTCAAATATATATTACGGGAATTAATTGATGTCAAAACTCCTAAGCCATTCTGAACGTTTGAATAAACAGGTATAACTTCACCACCAAAAACACCTAACTCTCCTTTGCCTGAATGATCATCTAAAGAATTATAATAACTATAAGTATCTTTACTAATATGTGCTAGCCTAATTATTACTGTATCACACCATAATGCTTTCTTATTTAAATCTAACATAATTGTTTTCTGTTCACCATTAAACAAAGCATCTGTAAACAAAACATTATCACCTTCAAAAGTATATCCCTGTTGATTTGGAATAGAACCTGGAAATGAAGGGTCATTTGACATAAAACCAACAGAATACTCATCCTCATACTCATCCTCATACCCATACTCATCTCCATATTCCTTGTTACATGAATATGATTTAATGTGATAATAATTTTGTTGATTAGGATTATCTGTAAAAGTAAACATCAAACTTATCTTGTCCTCACTTGAAACCGAATCTATATCAATATTAAATACTGTAAGATCAAGAGGGATATAAGTTTCTGCTGAAATTGCATCATAATCTGAGTGTGAAACATCTACCCTGTATTCCGCACCTTCTTCAAGAAGAAAATTACCTTTATAATAATACATAGCTAAAGAATTCATATTATAGGAATTATCAATATAATCAACATATATTAGATCTGTCATATCTGCAATTAAATTTTCAACAAAAACACCTCCTTTATACAGAGAAACATTTGCATTTTGAATAAACGCAGGAACTGTAGAAGAAAATGCCCCTGAAGAATGAGAAACAGAAACTTGAGCAATAGTATCTGAATCAAATATGCCATTCAGCACTAAAACAGGTTCGTGTGGCGGAACATCTAAATCAATAACAGTTTCCATGTCACCACATGAAGAAAAAAACAAACTAATTAATAAAAAAGAATTAATAATATATTTCATAATTAAAATTGTATTCTGTAAGAAATTGAAGGTATAATCGGAAATAGAGAAACTTGTTTTGCAACTCTATTATTATTTTGATAATCTAAATATGCAAACCACGGATTTTTTCTGTTATATAAATTATAAGCACCTAAAGACCAGGTACTCTGCCATTTTTTCTTAATGCTATGCTTATTTATTGCACAATCTAACCTGTGATATGATGGCAATCTAGTAGAATTTCTTTGTCCATATGATTCGACAAGTTCGCTAGTAACATTATTATTAGTGTGTTCAGGAATGCCTAAATATACTGCTTGAGGAAAGGTAAGAGCATTACCTGTTCCATATATCCAAGTAGCACCAATATCCCAATTATCATTAAATTTATGTGAAATAACAACTGATAAATCATGTCTTCTATCAAACTTATATGGATACCATTCTCCAAAATTAATATTGTCAAATCTTCTGTTAGTCCATGAAAGTGTGTATCCAATCCAGCCAGTAGTCTTTCCTTTTTTCTTTTGCAAAAAAATCTCAGCCCCGTATGATTCACCTTCTCCGCCAGTCTCAACTGCATTATCCCAAGATTCAGTACTCTCCAAATTAGAATAACCTGCTTTGTATGTAATTAAATCCTGCATAGTCTTATAATACCCCTCTAAAGTTAACTCAAATTGTCCATTATGAAATTGCGTCGTAACGCTACCAGCCCATTGTTGTGATGTTTGTGATGGCACACGATCAATAGCTGGAACCCATATATCACTAGGAAATCCAACTGATGAGTTCGATAATAAATGGATGTTTTGTTGCATCTTAGCATATGAAGATTTTATAGACCAATTTTCATTTAATAAATATCTAACTGAAATTCTTGGCTGGAAACTGTAATTACTTTGGTCTGAAAGTAAACTTGTGAAACTATTATTTACTTGTGATGTATCGCCTAATGCATAAAAGCCAATATGCATACCAATATTTGCTTTTAATCTTTCTGTCAACTTTACATTATCTTCAACATAAAAAAACATCTCATGGGCATTAATATTTCCAGAAAAATTAAGTGTTGTGTCAATATTTATATCTGCATTTGAAGTATCCATTTCTGGAAAATCAACCATTACCTCTAAATCCGTCTCTCCTGGAAAGAAGTGATGATGCGTATAAGAAGCTCCAAACTTGATATCGTGATTGGGATTTGGTGCATAATCAAAATCAATTCTTCCACCTATATCCTCTATACCTGAAAGATATCCGAAATTAATATCTACAAGTTCATTTCCAAACACATTAGATTGAGACGCCGAGAGTCCAAAATCTGTATAAAAAGAGTATCGACTATAAGTTAAAGTAGTATTACTAAAAAGTTTTTCTGAAAACAAATGATTCCATCTTAGCATAGAGGTGATATTTCCATAACCTAAACCAAAATTTAAATCTCCCGATTCTGCACTACCTCCACTTCCCTTTCCAGCGTCCAGACTCCCATCATAATTTACACCAAAAGCATCATTACCCATGTAGGCACTTAAATAAAGTCTATCATTATTGGATATCTTATGATTTATCTTTGCATTTAAATCATAAAAATATAAAGTAAGGTCAGTACTTGGAGGCATAAATGGTTTGACAAATAAATCTGCATAAGTTCTCCTGCCTGCAACTATAAATGATGTTTTATTCTTAATAATGGGTCCCTCAAGTGTGAGCTTTGAAGAAATAAGACCCACTGTTGCGTCACCGGTAAATTCTTTCATGTTCCCCTCTTTCATATCAATCTGAAGAACAGAAGATAATCTACCTCCAAAACGAGCAGGAAAGCCTCCTTTTGTAAGACGAACTGTCTTAATGGCATCTGCATTAAATACTGAAAAGAGGCCTCCAATATGCGATGCATTATATACAGGCACTCCATCCAATAAAATTAAGTTTTGATCAGGGCCACCACCTCTGACATAGAATCCAGAAGTGCCTTCACTTGATTGCACCCCTGGCAATAACTGTATTGCCTTTAACACATCAACCTCACCTAATAAAGCAGGAATACTTTTTATCTGCTGAACTGGTACTTCAATCATTGAAGTTTGCGTTTTCTCTACGATGCTTTTTTCCGCACTAACTACAACCTCTTTTATACTGACTGAAGACAGTGTAAATTCCACATCATAATTTATATTATTTACAAATTGAAATTGCATTTCCTGTTTTTGGTAACCTATAAAGGAAAAAGAAATCTTATAATCACCTTGTGGCAAGGTTAAACTATAGAATCCATAAGTATTTGAAGTCACTCCAACTCCTAAAGCTTTACAATAAATATTTGCCCCTACAATACTTTCGCCATTATTCACATCTGTCACATAACCACTAATAGTATATCTATCTTGAGCAAAGACATTTGACATCGCAAGGAAAAGAAGAAAAAACAAAAAATTTCTCATTAGACAAATAAACAAAATATACTTTAACTAAAGAAATAAAAAATTTACAAAAATTTAATGATAAATTAAAATCCAAATAATAACATTACATCTTATATTTGCACTCTTATACTTTAAATGGTTCATGCAAGTCAAAATCACAAAACATAATGGTGGAATTTACACTCTCTCTTCAACAGAAAAAATTAATACTACTATAGATCTTGCCTGGGATTTCTTTAGCAATCCAAGAAACCTCAACAAACTAACCCCTCCAGGTCTAAATTTTAAAATAACCTCTGGAGATTCCAATACATTCTATCAAGGAAAAATAATAACTTACAGCATACGACTTCTATTATTTCTAAAATTCAATTGGACAACTGAAATTTCTAACATTAAGAAAGGAAAATATTTTATTGATAAACAACTTTTTGGACCTTACAAGTTATGGCATCACGAACATCATTTCACAAAAAATGATGATGGAACGGTAACAATGGTTGACAAAGTAAAATACAAACTATACATGTATCCTATTAGCAAGATAATTCACAAATTATTTGTAAAAAAGGAACTACTAAAAATATTTAATTATAGAAAAAAAATGATTCATGATATATTCCCTAAAAATGACAGAAAAAACATATAAACATCCTCGATTATTTATCTAAAAAATGAAAACACAGGAAGCAATCATAATAGGAAGCGGATTCTCAGGTCTAAGCGCCGCTGCTTTTCTAGCGAAAGACGGTGTAAAGGTTACGGTTATAGAAAAAAATAAAGAACCGGGAGGAAGAGCAAGAATATTAAAAGAAAAAGGATATTCATTTGACATGGGGCCAAGCTGGTATTGGATGCCTGAGATATTTGAAAACTTCTTTAAGGACTTTAAGCAAGAAACAAAAAATTTCTACACCTTGACTAAACTTAATCCTGGTTTTAGAATGATTTTTAAGAACGACCAAATAGATGTTCACTCAGATTTTGAACAAACATGCAAGATGTTTGAGAAATATGAAAAAGGAGGTGGAAATAAATTGAAAGATTTTATTGAAGACGCCAAACTTAAATATAACATTGGAATGAACTTTATATATAATTCCCCAGGAGTTTCAGTCCTTGAATTATTTTCTAAAGAGATTCTTTTAAATATAACAAATTTTGAACTACTAACATCCTACAGAAAACATATTAGAAAATATTTTAATCATCCATATCTTGTTACCCTACTAGAGTTTCCAGTGCTTTTTTTGGGGGCATCAGCTGAAAAAATTCCAGCTCTATATAGCTTAATGGCATACTCCGGCATTAAAGAAGGGACTTTCTATCCTCAAGGAGGATTTCACGAAGTCATTAAAGCTTTAATTAAATTATGCAAAAATCTAGGAGTTAAATTTATAACCAACGAGGCAGTAACGAAAATTAATATAGAAAATAAAAAAGCAATCTCCATCAAAACCATAAGGGGGAAAATAATACCTGCAGATTTTATTGTTGGATCGGCTGATTATGCACACATCGAAGAAAAATTAATTAGCCCTGAATATAGAAACTACTCTAAAGCATACTGGAAGAAGAAAAAATTCTCTCCTTCCTCCCTTATATTTTATATCGGGATTAATAAAAAAATTCAACACCTAATTCATCACAATCTCTTTTTTGATGAAGATATTGCAATGTTTACAAAAGAAATATACGAATCTAAAACCTGGCCCAAAAAACCATTATTCTACATCTGTTGCCCATCAAAAACAGATACGAGTGTAGCTCCTATTGGCAAAGAGAACCTTTTTATTCTCATGCCTATTCCAATAGGAGTTAAAGACACTGAAGAATTACGAGAAAAATATTTTAATCTGATTATTAAACGCTTAGAGAAATACTGCAACCAAGAGATCACAACAAATATTGATTACAAAAGGAGTTATTGTATTAAAGACTTTAAATCAGATTACAATTCATACGAAGGAAACGCATATGGGCTTGCCAACACATTATCTCAAACCGCAAACCTTAAACCTAAAATTATCAATAAGAAAATAAAAAACCTATTTTATACAGGACAGCTAACTGTACCTGGGCCTGGAGTTCCTCCATCACTCATATCTGGGAAGATAGTTGCAGAATATATAATACAATCTATAAAATGAAAAAGCAAAAAGAAATATTTGACTCTATATCACTAGAGTGTAGCAAAAAAACAACAAAGGCATATAGTACTAGCTTCAGTCTAGCTATCAAACTATTAAAGAAAGAATATCAAGATGCTATCTATTCGATATATGGATTTGTACGCCTTGCTGATGAAATTGTTGATAGTTTTCATGATTATAACAAGGCTCAACTTCTTCATGAATTGAAACATGCAACAATTGATGCGCTTGATAAAAATATAAGTCTAAACCCTATCTTAAATAGCTTCCAACATACAGTAAAGAAATATAATATTGAGTGGATGCTAATAGACAGCTTCCTAGAAAGCATGGAGTATGACCTTACAAATAAAGAGTGCACAGATGAATCTTACAAAAAGTACATTCAAGGCTCTGCAGAAGCAGTTGGACTTATGTGTCTTTATATATTTAGCAACAATAAATCAAACCAATACGCTGAGCTAAAACCATATGCAGAGTCACTCGGTTCAGCATTCCAAAAAATTAACTTCCTAAGGGATTTACATGACGATTACAATGAACTTAAAAGAGTTTATTTCCCTAATCTTGACATTAATAAATTTAGTAATACTGAAAAAAAAATAATTGAAGATGATATTGAAAAAGACTTTGCACATGCACTAATAGGAATCAAACAGCTAAATAAAGATGCAAAAAAGGGGGTCTATCTTGCCTATAGGTATTATACAAGTCTATTTGAAAAAATTAAGAAAAAAGATGCGCAAAACATACTAACAAATAGAATACGAATATCTAACATAAAAAAGATGCAGATATTATTGATATCGCAAATCAAACTTATATTAAGCTAATGAAAAGTGTGCTGCTTATAATAGTTTTCAACTTAATCAATTATAATAATGAAATAATGCTAATAAGAAGTTTATATTTAAATGCTTCTAAAAGTGAATATCATTGCAATAAATTTGGAGAGACGATAAATGAGAAAGAAGACGTATCATCCATATTAATTAAGGGCTATGAAGCTTGTTTCTATTTTATTAAATGTAAATTTATTGACAACCCTATAGAAAAAATATCCTATTTTAACAAAGGTAAAAAACTACTTGAATCTCTCATAGAAGAAAATCCTGATGCAATCGAGTTGCGATTTCTTAGATATAGCATACAGAAAAATCTACCTAGAGTATTATTATATTATGATAACATAGAAAAAGATCTTAACTTTGTTTATAAAAATATCGATAATATAAAAGAATCAAAAACAAAAAATTTCATACTATCATCTATTAAGTCTATAAAAAATTAACATTCAAAATGAAAGTGCTTATTGTAATATCAACCTTCTTAATTATGGAATTTATTTCTTGGGCAACACATAAATACATTATGCATGGTCTTCTATGGTTCCTTCATGAGGACCATCATGTTGTCAACAAAGAAAATACTTTTCAAAAGAATGATTTTTTCTTCTTAATATTTGCCATCCCTTCAATACTGCTAATCTTTCTTGGGCATAGCAACTTTACATATCATTTCTTTATTGGCATTGGAATTGCATTATATGGGCTAGCATATTTTCTAATACACGAAGTAATTATACACAGAAGAATCCCACCGCCGAGTAAAACAAATAGTGCATATATTAAAGCAATAAGAAAAGCTCATAAAGTGCATCACAAAAATAGAGGGAAGCATAATGGAGTAAATTTTGGAATGCTAATTGTTCCATTTAAATACTTTAGAGAATAATGTCAACCTATCTGCAGATTCTTTCCTTTTCAATAATCATTCCATTTGTTTTTTCATTTCACAAAAAAATAAATTTCTATA
>Ga0315315_10004684_pt1 | contig 12624 bp, 8 predicted proteins | sample M140m3416metaG_FD_203699 | JGI IMG/M metagenome (GOLD analysis project Ga0315315, IMG submission 203699) | Ammonia-oxidizing marine archaeal communities from Monterey Bay, California, United States - M1 40m 3416 | ecosystem: Environmental > Aquatic > Marine > Intertidal zone | place: USA...
TCCCGATCGGACTGCCCGAACATTCGCAGAAAGTGATTGGCCGGAACGGGTGAAGGGAGCTCGGATGCCCGGGCTAACAGCATTCCTTTGTAACGGTATTTACGTTCGCGGCCCTGCTTTCCGGAATTGACCTTCCGGCCCTCATGCACCGCCTGAAGCAGGTCCGGGGCTGAAACAGTACTCAGGTCAACACCGATGACATTTGTGCGTACGTCCGCCGGGCGTTCACGGTATTCGTCTGGATCCACCACAGCCAAAGTCAGGAATGAGTCCCATAGTTGTTCGGCGGTCATTCGGCGAAGCAGGGGGCCAGGGAAATGATAGGGTTCCCCAGCCTCAATTTGTTCGGTACAGGCCTGCCGTTGATAGGTCTGTGAATTGAAGATTATCCTCATAAACTGTTTCATGTCGAAGTCAATGCGTTTCATCTCTGCTTCGAGGAACGCCATGAGTTCCGGGTTTTCGGCGACGGTTTCGTCGACGATGTCGTCGATTGGTTCGATTTGTCCAATACCAAATGCCCGCTGCCATAGTCGATTGGCAATGGTCACTGTAAAACGAGGATTGTCCTTGGATGTCAGCCAATTGGCGAATGCCTGTCGAGGAGCCTGGTCACTTTGGGTCTGTGCTGGTTGGCCGAACAGCGTCCTGGGCGCAATCTTTTGGCCTGGCTTTGCATTCTCGTAGGCGTAGTCCTTCGGAAGGCGGATTTGTTTTTCTTTGAGATCATTGACGATCTGCATGTTGACGCGAATCAGTCGCTTGAAACGGTACGAATTCCTTCGACGTTCTTCTTCTTCCTGTACGATTTCCTCGTATTCTTCCTGAAGCCTGTCGTTTGGATTGTCTGACCAAAAGCGAGTGTCAGAACCTCCGGTATGAGTCCGCGTACCAAAAGTGAATGCAGCCATCTGATAAAATTCTTTCTGAGTCCAGCGATCAAACGGATGATCGTGGCACTGAGCACAACCGATGCGAGTACCCAGAAAGATACGGACTGTGTTATTCATGTTGTCCAGCGGCATGTTGGCATCGCGCTGCATATATCCTGTGGCAGGATTTTCCCAGATGAGCCCTTCGGCAGAAATCAGCTCACCAACCAATTCATCCCACGGCTTGTTTTCGGCCAGCGATTGCTTGATCCATTGTCGATACGGTTCGCCATCTACAACGCTGTTCAGTCGGTCAGTATATCGCAGAACATCGGCCCAGTAATTGAAACTGTGGCTGGCGTATCCGTCGCTGTTGAGTAAATCATCGATCAATTGAATTCGTTTGGAATCATCTTTGGATTGCAGGAATCTTTGCGTTTGCTGGTATGTAGGAATCGTCCCGGTGATATCCAGGTAAATACGTCTGACGAATTGTGCGTCTGTCGTTTTGGAGTTTGGACTGATGCCATGCCTGCGGTAGTTGGCTTCCACCAGCTGATCGATTCGACTTGCAGCCTGCAGGGCATCCTGCTGTTTGTGGGGAGACACTTTTACGGATGTCACACTGAATCGACGAGGCTCCGGAGCAGCTTCGGATTTTTTGACCGGGCTGGACAGTTGTTTAACCATCGCCCGATCAGCTTTGGATTCTTCACGTCGTCCCAGATTTTTGTAGGCTTGACTGCGACCTTTCCAGGCCATTTGGAATTCCGGTTTCAGTTCAATGGCCATCGTGAAGTCAGTCACGGCCTGCTTAACTTGTTTCTTGCCCTGACGAGCGTAGGCCCGCCAGCAGTAGGCTCCGGCGTGTTCGTCATCCAGACTGATCACTCGATCGAAACTGTCAATCGCTGAATCGAATTGGTTCTGCTCCAGAAAAGCCAGGCCTCGCAACAGGTGGACTCTCAACGAATCCGGTTCCAGCCTGACAGCTTTGTCGAGATCGGCCATCGCGGCCGGCATGTTGCGACTGAGACCGTACAGGTAGGAACGATCGCACAACGCATCAATCAAACCGGGTTGCATTTGCAGAGCTTTATTCAGATCGGCTCCGGCTTTCTTCAGCTGACCATTGATCGCGTAGGCTGCACCTCGACGCTGAAATGCCACCGCCATGCCCGCATCCAGTTCGATCGCTTTGTTAAGATCGGCAATCGCCCTCTTCGCATCACCCTTTTTCGCATATGCGAATCCTTTATTACAGTACGCGGCGGCAAAGGTGCCATCGCTCTGAATCGCGCGTTTCGCGCTGCGGATTGCCTTGTCGTACTCTTCTCTGGCAATGTAGGCATTGGAACGATTATTGTGAGCCAGCGCGTGATCGCTCTGTTCCAGAGTCGCATAGTAAGCACTATTAACAGCTTCCAGATAATCGCCTTTTTGGTAGTAGCAGTACGACTGGTGAGCGAAGGCATCGGCTCGGTCCGCCAGCATTTCCGGTGTGCGACCTTTGAGCTCCGTGACCAGGTCGAACTCTGCCATCGCTTCGTCGTATTTGCCCTGGCCATTGAGTGCGATTCCACGAGTCACTCGTGCGTGGGCGTTTTCAGAATCGCTTTCAAGAATGCTGTCTGCTGCACTCAGTGCCTGGTCCCACTTTGATTCAGTAGTATAGGCCCGGGCTGTCACAGTCTGGGGCGATGGTTGCTTTCTTTTTGGTTCCTGTCCGATCGCAGCGTTGACTGCCAGGCAAATGAATACTGCCATCCAGCGAGTCGTTGCTGTATGAGACCTGATGAACTTTCGGTTCATTGTATTTTCCTCAAATTGACGGCGTCAATGAAATCAAATACCGACCATCCAGCACTATAATCGTGAGAGTAGAAAATGACCAGGCAGGATTGGCAACAGGGAGATCTTTGTGAGGTATAACAGCCAAGACATTTTCTTCTGTATTGTTGCGGAACTGCTTAGATAGACTCGATCACACGGACGGTCGTTCGTTCACGTGCAGACTGAGCCAACGCATCACAAACCTTCTGGGTCTTCAGTGACAGATTCAGCCATTTGTGATCGATGCTGTTGTCTCGAACAAGGTGGCAGAAGGTTTCGATCATGTGTTCTTCCTGTGGACGATGCTGTATCACATGCTCAGCAGCCGTGCCGTTGCTGCCGTGAGTCCAGAATCGTGGTTTATCGTCATTCCAAGGACGAGTGAAATCGTCGCAGACAAGATTCTGTTTTGCTCCGGTGACTTCTATCCAGCGACGTTTGACGGCATCGAACCCGCTTTCAATGGTGGCGACTTTCCTGTCGGTGAATTCCATGAAGCCGTTGAATCGAGTGTCGACATCGTTGTCGTAGTGTGCGCGAGCCATCACCTGTTGTGGCATCTCATTGAACAGCCATAGAGCAGCTCCCACGCAATACCACCCCAAATCCAACAGCGAACCTCCACCGAGTTCTCGTTGCATTCGTACATTGTCCAATGGGAATTCGTCCCAACAGAATGTGAACACCGAAGTCACTTGTCGGAGGGTACCAAGCTGGCCGCTGTCGATAGCATTTTTGATCGCGGTTGCTCTTGGAGTGTGGTACCACATGACTCCGTCTAACAGCACAACTTTGTGTTGTCGGCATACAGCGGCCATTTGTTCGGCTTCGTCCGCATTCCTGGCGAGCGGCTTTTCGCACAACACATGCTTGCCGGCCTCGGCAGCTTTTGTGGTCCATTCCAGATGCATTGACGGTGGCAGAGGAATATAGACCGCGTCGATCTCCGGATCACTCAAAGCGGCTTCGTAGCTATCGAAACTCCTCGGGATCTGGAGATCACTGGCGAAGGCTGTGGCCTTGTCAGCCAGTCGACTGGCCACTCCCACCAGCTCGGTTCCTTCAAAGGCCTGAATGCGAGGCCCAACCGTACGAGCGATTTTGGCGGTGCCCAGAATGGCGAAACGAATAGGTCGCATTTCGGATATTATCCTGAAGATCAATCACGCATCAACTTTGGCGTCCGCCGCGCAGATGAGATCGTAGGCATCGGCACTGGTTTCAGCCGATCGCAGATTGTTGACGAAGTCAGGTAGCTGCATCAGTCGACCAAGCCGTGCCAGAATTTGCAGATGAGTTTTGGAGTCTCTGGCGAGGACCAGGAAAAACATGTCGGTTAAAGCGCGTCTGGGGGCCCCAAATGGAATTCCTGAGACTGTACGGCCGAATCCCACGACGGAATCACTCAGGGCATCCGGCAGTGGATTGCGTGGATGAGGAATGGCGATGCCGTTATCGAAGCCAGTCGACATGACGTTTTCTCGTTGCTTGACGGCTTCCAGTACTGCTGCTGGTTCCATGATTTTCCAGGTTCGGCCGGCAACTTCTACAAGTGCCTGGAGTGTTGATGGTTTGGTACCGGCATCCAGTGGCACCTGGACGGTTTCGGGACTGATCAATTGTGATATTGGGGAGCGGGGATCGAGCTCCAGTGACTGTTGATTTTGTTCAACTCGAGCCAGATCCTGATCGTCGAACACGCGGATTTCCGATTCCAGCCATTGAGTGATCTCATTGCGGTTGAATCGCCATTCACCCGACACACGACGTCCAGGGATGCGGCCTCGACTGACCATGCGCTCGACTTCTCTGCGTTCTCGGCCGAGTTGTCTCATTAATTCGTCAATGGTCATAAAATCACGCGACATTTCATGTCGCCTCAACTGAAGTTTGTGGAGGCAGCTCTCTTGGGAATTCGGACGTCAGAAGTCGTCCGCAAAGAACTCTGAAGAGTCCGCGCCGGTAATTTGATTTGAATCTACCGTGAATTGAGTGCCAAACAGTATCGGATTGTCACGGAATTACAGAAGCGGTAATAAAATCCGAGCGAATGTCGCTCCCTCCGACCCGCTCTGCCAGCGAATGAGGCAATCCAGATGATTCCGTTGCACGCAGAATTTGCCGACAGAATGCAAGAGGACGGGATACAGTCGAAAGTGGTCCGATTTTTCTCAACCGCGGCATTCCGCCGTACTGGCTGGGTAGAACGATGGATCTTGGGACACCTCTCGCCGATTACGTCCCTTCGGATCAGCCATTTCGTTCATTCAGGCCCCTGTATTCGGCAGCAACTGCCGCATAAAACACTGGGTTCTACGCCCCAGTCGGGCTCAGACCGGTATTGATTCAACGAGACCGTGACCGATACGATTCTTATGGTCCTGCTCCCACTGTTGGTGGTTCGGGCTTTCTGATGCAGGTGTGATTTAGGGACACCGGCCAGACTAATCGCATTCGATGGATGCACGGGGCGTGCAAAATCACATGTCTACAAATCTCACTCAATATACGGCTGCATTGCTTCTGGTGTTGCTTAGCGGCTGCCAGGGCAAGAGTCTGGTTAGTGAAAATCCGGTGTTCTCGGATCTGCCTCCTCGAAGGTCACTCGTTAATGATGCGACCAAGGAACGCTCGGGGCAAAACCGTGGTAGTATGAGACAGGTTTCGCTGAGTAAAGATGCGGAACCTTTATCTGGCAATTCGTTAGTGGCAGAAGTCAACGGTCGTCCGCTGTTCGTGGATGATCTTGTTGGCAGTATTCGCCTGACCATCGAAGCTGATGAGCGATACACAGACGCACAACGTCGTCAGATTCTGCTGCAAGAGATGAAAACGCGACTTAAGCAGCGTGTGGACGAAGAAATCATTTTGCATGCTCTCGAAGCAAAAGTCCCGGAAGAGCAAAGAGACGCCCTGCAGGAACATATTGGAAGAGCATTTGAGCAGTTTCTGGATTCCCGCGAGTCGACTCTTATGGCAGAAGGGAAAACCCAGTCCCCAGAAGAGTTGGACCAGTTTCTGGCTCAGGGAGGGCTTTCGATTGGGATACTGCGAGAGACATTCTCTCGTATTCAGATGGTCAACGGTTACATCCAGTCCCTTACAGAACAGGCTCAGGGCGGTGCTCCCGATCGTCTGCAACTACTGGAATACTATCACGAGCACATCGCTGATTTTACTCCCGAAGAACGCCTGCGTTGGCAGGAAATTCGGGTCGACATTCAGCAACAGGGTGGTCGTGAACTTGCACAAAATCGCATGATGGAAGTCATTGCTCAGCTGAAGGCTGATCAAACGAAGTTTGGTTCCATCGCTCGCGAATACTCTGATGCTCTGAGTGCTGAAGAAGGAGGAAACCGAGGTTGGCTGAGTCGGGGGGCTCTCAGAGACAAGAAGCTGGAAGAGGCTCTGTTTGCTTTGCCAAGCGGGGGAGTTACGTCCGTGATCCAAGATCAAGGCTACTTTTCCCTCTATCGTGTCGCTCGACACGAATATGCGAAGCCTCCTTCGTTTGCAGTCGTTCAGGCAGAAATTGAATTGGCGATTCAGCAGAAACGGATGGAAACCGCCAAGAATAAGGTCATGGAAGATCTACGTGCCGCAGCCAGCGTGCGGACGATTTTCGACGAGGATTCAGAATTGTAGTGTGCGATGCAGCCGTCGGATGCCCGAATTTAACCGTTAAACGACGCTCGGGCGCATTCAAAGCCCACAGCCTGGGTTGTGACGGTTTCGTGGCACGCGTAGAATTTTGAAGTGATCTGCACGTTCGTGGCATTCGTTTCTAAGAAAGCTGTTACGGCTAAGGCCGCGGCAGTCGCCGACAATTTTGGTTGCTGCCCAGTCTATTGTTGTTCTTGGATCCACCGGATCCATTGGTACCAGCTGTCTTGATGTGATTCAAAGTCACCCGGACACGATGCGTCTGCATGGAATCACTGCATTTCGCAATGTTGAGCTGCTTTCTCGACAGGCTCAAGAGTTTGGACCCCGCTGGGCCATTCTGGGAGATCTGGAGGCGGAGAGCGCGGCAGTCAGTTTTGGCGACACTCAGCTTCATCAGGGAATGGATCACGCAGAACTTCTGATTCGAGAAACCGACGTCGATACGGTGGTTTCAGCCATTGTGGGGGCTGCAGGTCTTCCTCCCACGTGGGCAGCGATCGACGCGGGGAAACGAGTCGCAGTCGCGAATAAAGAAGCATTGGTCGTTGCCGGCCCGATGATCACCAAACGGGCTCAGGAGACCGGAGCTCAACTTCTGCCTGTTGATAGTGAACACAGCGCGATATTTCAGGCACTCCAGGCAGGTAGAAAACAGGATCTGCGGCGAATTATCCTCACTGCCAGTGGCGGGCCCTTTCGGGGATGGACTCGGGAGCAGATGGCAGAAGTGACTCCGGAGATGGCTTTGAAGCATCCCACATGGGAAATGGGGCCGAAAATCACTATTGATTCCGCGACAATGATGAACAAAGCGTTGGAAATCATTGAGGCTCGTTGGTTATTTGATATTCCGGCAAACCAGATTTCGGTGGTTGTGCATCCTCAGTCCTGGATGCATTCATTTGTGGAATACCAGGACGGGTCTGTAATTTCACAGATGTCACCACCGGACATGCGACTTCCAATTCAGTATGCTTTGACGTTTCCCAAACGAATGGCCTGTCCTGGACTGGATACGGACTGGATGCGGCCAATGAATCTTGAATTTGAGCCACCAGATCTGGATGCCTTTCCAGCTTTGCAACTGGGTTTCGACGCAGCGAAACGTGGAGGAACCTGCGGCGCCGTTCTGAACGCAGCTAACGAAACAGCGGTTGAACGTTTTCTGGATGCTGACATCCGGTTCGATCAGATTCCGCAACTGTGCAAAAATGTTCTTGACCATCACGATTTTGACCCGCGACCGACGTTCGACAGTCTGCAATCTGTCGATCTCTGGTCGCGAAAGGAAGCACAACGTTGGACACATTGATCGTATCGTCGCTGATCACGCTCGCCGCCAGTGGAGTTCTGGCCAGCATCGGCAAAGCGCTGATGGTGGTTCTGGGGCTGGGACTGGTCATCTTCTTTCATGAACTCGGCCACTTTGCCGTTGCCAAGTGCTGCAACGTGCATGTGGAACGATTTAGCATCGGCATTGGTCCGATTCTGTGGAGCCGCCAGAAAGGCGAAACAGAGTATGCTTTGTCTGCTCTGCCATTAGGCGGCTACGTCAAGATGCTGGGCCAGGATGACATGGATCCCAATCAGATGACAAGCGATGAGATTGCAGAAAACCCGCGGTCTTATTCGGCGAAAAAAGTCTGGCAGCGGATGCTGATTATTTCTGCCGGCGTAATCATGAACATCATCACCGGCTTCGGCTTCTTTGCGATCTCCTACAACCTTGGGGTCGAAGAATCGATTCCTGTTGTGGGACTTGCGTTACCAGGAAGTCCTGCGTGGGAAGCCGGAATTGAACGTGGTGATCGACTTCTTGCAATCAACGATGAAGATGTTCGTAGTTTCAGCGACATTCAGCAGATGATCGTGCTGTCGTCCGGCGCTCTGGAGATTCAGGGAAGAACAGCAGATGGTGTTGAGTATACGAAGACTGTGGTTCCTCAACAGGGCAAACAAACTCGGCAGATTGGCATCAACCCTATCAATTCACTGAGAATTTCTCCGAAGGCCGGAGGGGAAGTACCAATTGCATCGCCCGGGTTGCCTGCTTCTAAAGCCTCAATACCGTTTGAGCCTGGTGACCGAATGGTTGCTCTGAATGGCACTCCACTTCAATCGTGGCAGCAACTGTCATTGATGACATCGCGATATGCAGCTGATGAACTTGTGTATTCCGTGGAACGTCTTGAAGGTTCAGAAGATGATGCTTCTTTAAAAACGGTCGATATCACTGTTCCGGCGGCTCCCATGAGATCCATTGGTTTGTGGATGCACATTGGGCCCGTGGAATCCATCCAGGCCAATTCCATCGCAGCAAATGCGGAGATTAAAAAAGGTGACGTAATCCGGAAAGTTGATGACCTTGAGGTCGGAGTCGATATCGATCCGCTGAGGTTGCCAAACTACTTTGCCGATCGAGCAGGCACTGCTGTCCGAGTGACTGTACTTCGTCAAGAAGACGGGTCGATCGGAGAAGTGATGAAAGAACTTACCGTAGAACCTGCCGACAAATCAGGCTGGTCAGAAATGCCACCGCTTTTGTCATCGCCTTTGCCAATTCCCGCGATCGGTGCGGCGTTTCGAGTGAGTACTCGGATCGCCAAAGTCATTGAAGACAGCGAACCGGCGGGTATTGTTGAAGAAGGTAAACAGTTCAAACCTGATCAGAAGATTACAAAGATCATTCTGAGGGCCGTGGCGACTCAAGACGATGAAGGCAGCGGGCAGGAAGATATTATTATTGACCTAACCGGGGATGACCCGAACTGGGCGTACGTCTTCAACATTATCCAAATGTCCCCTCTGCGAAATATGCGGGTGTACATCGAAGAAGACGGCAATGCGAAAGCCTTTTCGGTACGACTGGAAGGACGAGAATTTGAAGAAGACTGGTACCTGCCGATTCGTGGGATAGGAGGATTTGAACAGCTGTCTAAAAAACGGATTGCAGTATCCGCATCAGAGGCTATTCAGCTGGGCGTTCGGCAGACTCGTAATTCCATCACGAATATCTACCTCACACTGCGTTCGTTGGTTCGAGGAGACCTTTCAGCGAAGGCACTCAGCGGGCCTCTCGGAATTCTGAGCATTGGATATCAGGTTGCTGACAGCGGGATGGCACGTTTGCTGATGTTTCTTGGTTTGCTGAGTATCAATCTGGCGGTCTTGAATTTTCTGCCAATTCCGGTCCTCGATGGAGGACACATGGTGTTTTTAATCTGGGAAGGCGTCACACGTCGAAAACCCAGCCCCAGGGTCATCACGATGGCGCATGGAGCGGGCTTGCTGTTTATTATCTCACTATTCGTATTTGTGATGTATCTGGACGTGGTTGTTCGGTTTCTGGGTTTTGGTGCGGAGTAATCCTTGCCTTCGGCGTCTGCCTTAAGCGATCAAGTGTTTATGCGGCGCGGCGGACAATAGTATCTGCGCAGCGTTGTGAATGTATTGCTACCGAGGTGGGCAGGTGGGAACTGTCTTGCTGTGATACCAGCTGACTTCGTTCGACTGCTAAACGCAGGTGTTGCAGTTCCAGACTCTGCAGTGCTTCTAAGTGATCCAGAGAACGTTCGAGCGGCAGGAGGAGCGCACGTGGATTTGGTAAATCAGATTGATGGTCAGAATCGTGCATCCGTGCAGCAATCCCGTGAGGAAAGACAGTCAATGATGATGGTCGTGATCATGTGAATGATCGTGATGATGGTCATCAGCAGGCGGAGTCGTTCCGAATGCCTGCGGTTCTGGTAGTCTGCCGGAATCGGTCAATTTGAGAAAGGCCGATTCGGCGGCTCGGTATACGTCACGTAATGGCACACCGTTGGCCGCCGCCATTTTGGCACAGTCTTCGAATTCCGGAGCGAATCGAGTGTCCTGTCCGGTTTTCCAGGATCGCTTACCCTGCACATCGCCCCAAGGGGTAGTCACTGTCACGATGTCACGATGCTGAGTGCTCCGCTCAAGCTGTTGTCGCCGAATTCCCAGTGTGCCGGTTTCGTCGAACAGAATTGTTTCCATACGATCTATGTTGAGTGGTGTTGTCAGCACGCTCATGATGAACGCCGGCCGGTCTTTTTTCATTTGTACGGGAGTCACATACACGTCCAGTGCGCCCGCCTGCCTCAGAAGTTCGCACGTGTACCCGATCGTCTCCGGGGAAACATCATCCAGATTGGTTTCGAGGAGCGAAACCAGTTCTGTATTGGCATCAGTGATTGTTTCACCGACGAACAGTCGCAGGATATTGGCTCGTTGATTAAATGTCATTGATCCGCAGCCACATCCGATCTGCTCAATCGTCATGGCAGGCATGGGCCCAAATCGGTCTGCCAGGCAACTCACAATGGCAGCGCCAGTGGGAGTTGTTAGTTCTGCTTCAATGGGAACATCCGCCAACGGGATTCCTTTAAGGATTTCCGCCGTGCCGGGAGCTGGAATCGGACAGATGCCGTGATCGATGTTGATGAAGCCTCGGCCGGTTGGCACGGGGTTACAGACAATCTGTTCGGCCCCCAACAGGTCGAATCCCACGGCGACTCCCACGATATCCACAATCGAATCGACAGCTCCCACTTCGTGAAAGTGAACTTTTTCGACCGTAGATCCGTGCACACAAGCTTCAGCCTGTGCAATGGTAAGAAACAATCGATTGGCGATTTGTCGCTGTTGGTCAGTAAGATCTGACTGATCCAGAATGCCACGAATGTCAGACATGTGACGATGAGCGTGCTGTTTCGGATGATCAACGAAGACCTGCGTCGATCGAAATCCGCCTTTGACTACGGTTTCCACGCGCAGGCGGACGTCGGGCAGCTTCAGCGACTGAATTGCCGTTTCGATGGCGTTGCGGTCAACCCCTGCATCAATCAGGGCTGCCAGAGTCATATCTCCGCTAACACCAGTTGCACATTCCAGCCACGCCACACGCATCCGAGGGTACTCCCAGAAAAAAAACAGAATTAGTGCATTTGTACCGTGGCGATGCATTGTGTGACAGCGTTGAGTGCGCGGATTGAAAACAAGAGACCGCGTCTGTAGCCTTGCCACACCAGTGAGCCTTGATTTTTCGGAGTTATTGAATGTCGTCTGAAGAAAACCGTGTTGGACAGGAACGTAATCTGCTTGCGGAGGCTCAAGCCCGTGGTCCACTGGCCACGCTGGGTGTCTTTGTTCGGCTCTCAGGACCAGGCTGGCTGCAAAGTGCAATTACTCTGGGTGGTGGGTCGCTTGCAGGTGCTTTGTTTCTGGGGATTTTGGGTGGCACAAGTTTGATGTGGCTGCAGCTGGTTGCGATCGCCATGGGTGTGGTGATGTTGTCGGCGATCAGCTATGTGACGCTATCGACGGGCCAACGTCCTTTTCGAGCGATTCGGGATCACATCAACCCGGTTCTGGCATGGGGCTGGGTCCTGGCGACGATTGCGGCCAATATTATCTGGTGCATGCCACAATTCGGCCTGTGTTTTGCCGCTGTGCAAAAAAACTTGCTGGGGCCGGACGTCGTGGCAGACACAGATAAAATGAAGTACGGCTTCTCAGCAGTGTTCCTGCTGGCTGCTGCCTTTGCGGTTTATCTCAACGGACAGCAAGGTCGTGCAGCGCGTGTCTTTGACACATTTCTGAAGGTCCTTATTGGAATGATTGTTCTCTGCTTCGTGGCAGTGGTCGTTTTGCTGACCGCGAACAGTAATCTTGATTGGCCAGCCATTCTCAAAGGATTCATTCCTAACCTGTCCCAGTGGAACAAGCCGGCAGGTTCAATGGCCACGTTAATGGATGGATTATCCGATAATGCTCAGGCGTTCTGGAAAGCCAAGGTCGTTAAGGCGCAAAGCGGTGTCATGATTGCGGCTGCCGCGACAGCTGTCGGCATTAACATGACATTTCTAATGCCGTACTCACTGTTGAAGCGAGGCTGGGACCGTACCTTTCGTGGGTTGTCCCGATTCGATCTCGCGACAGGCATGGCGATTCCGTACATTGCTGTTACCAGTTGTATCGTTATTGCATCGGCAACGCAGTTTCACGGCAAAGCCGACGAACAGTTTTTAAGTCCCAATCCGGTTGTCATGCAGGAGAGTCCTGTGTTTGGCAAGGCGAGTGCGATGCTGAAGGAACGCGTTGCCTCTTCAGAAGAGTTCGCCAGACTATCAAAGGCCGAAAGGAAAATACTCAGCCCCCAAGAGCTGACACTGGCAGCTGCTCTGCCGGATGCAGAAAAGAAAATTGTATCTTCTCTTATCAAGCGTGATGC
>Ga0315315_10004685_pt1 | contig 12623 bp, 9 predicted proteins | sample M140m3416metaG_FD_203699 | JGI IMG/M metagenome (GOLD analysis project Ga0315315, IMG submission 203699) | Ammonia-oxidizing marine archaeal communities from Monterey Bay, California, United States - M1 40m 3416 | ecosystem: Environmental > Aquatic > Marine > Intertidal zone | place: USA...
GGTTTTATAAATTAAATACAGAAAAGTTCCACGTAGACACGACTTTCTTTTTCTTTTTTTCAGCTTCTCCAGTTTCTATGTTTTTTATTGTTTTAAACTCCTTGCCACTAAACGTAATTGAAATATCTGCTCTGTGGTAAGAAGGCAATCGATATGCATTTCTGTCACTCCATACCGTTATCAAACGGTTTTCTATTGGATCATAGTATCTTTTTTCTGGCAAAGTAATAGCACTTCCTGTAGCATAAACAAATGCAAAGCCAACATTCCATCTATCCGTAATATCATACTGCAAAACTACCGATAAGTCGTTTCGTCTATCATATTTAGCCGGAAACTCTCTACCTTCATTTATTTCTTCAAAAGTTCTCATTGTCTTAGACCAAGTATAACCAATCCAACCATTAAAAACTCCTAAGCTCTTTTTTAAGAAAAATTCTGCGCCATACGAATACCCTTTTCCAAAAGTTAATTGATTATCTACATTATCATTTATATTATCATCCGGTTGAGAGTTCTCTTTATACTCAACCAAATTTTGTAAATCTTTATAATAAACTTCAATAGAGGCTTCATATTTATTCTTTTTAAAGTTCCTAAAATACCCTGCACTATATTGAATTCCAATTTGTGGTTTCACCAATTCAGAGCTAGGAAACCATAAATCTGTAGGCAAAGAAACTCCAGACATTGAGGCCAGATGGATGTATTGATTATTCTTTGAGACACCAATTTTTACAGAGGAATTATCTTTAAACAGATAGCGCATAGAAATTCGCGGCTCCAGACCTGTGTAACTAGCAATATGCTCTCCCGAACTCCACTCTTTAGTTGAATCTGTTATTCCTGTTGAAGGATTTTTAAAATATCTCGTAAATGGACCTACATGGCTGAAAGATGAAAAACGCAAGCCTAGGTTTATCTTCAAGTTTTCATTAATTTCAATTTCATCTAATACATAAACAGCAGGTTCATAGGCAATAATTTTTGTAGTGTCAAAATTAAATAATGTTTCACCTGATGATCCTGAAACTGTGCTTGGAGTGAATTTATGTCTAATTGCACTCCATCCAAATTTAACTTGATGACGAGAATTAGCAAAATAGGTAAAATCTTGCTTTAATGAAAAGTCCTGTATTCCTGACGAAAGTCTGAAAGTGAAATCACTTTGCGTTGCTTCAAAAGCAAAGTCATAATCGGTAAAAACACCTGTGGTGTTAACGAACAACTTATCATTAAAAAGATGATTCCAACGAATTGAAGCAGTAGAATTTCCCCAAGGAACTCTGAAGTTTAAATCAAAATTATCATCATTAAAATCAAATACATCTCTTCCAAAATACCCCGACATAAACAATTGGTTTTTATCATTAAATCGGTAATTCGCTTTTGCTGTCAAATCATAAAAATAATAGCCGGAACCCTTAAAAGAGGCCGTATCATTTATAAATGGGTCTGTTAAAACATCTATATATGTTCTTCTTCCCGAAACAATAAAGGATGATGTATCTTTCTTTAAAGGTCCTTCAATCGTTAATCTAGATGCAATTAACCCAATACCACCAGAAGCATGATACTCTTTATAATTCCCATCCTTCATGTTAATGTCTAATACAGATGAAATTCTACCACCATAATTAGCAGGCATTCCACCTTTTATCATCTTTACGTTCTTAATTGCATCTGCATTAAAAACCGAGAAAAAACCAAACAAGTGAGATGCATTGTAAACAGTTGCTTCATCTAATAATATAAGGTTCTGATCAGGGCCCCCTCCACGAACATAAAACCCTGTATTCCCTTCTCCTCCGGAAGAAACTCCGGGTAAAAACTGAACCGTTTTAAGAATATCAACCTCACCCATAAACGCCGGCAAAGTCTTTACACGGTCCATGTTTAAATTTATTTCACCCATTTGGGTACCAGTAGTATTATTGTCTACAGCTTCCGCTTCGATCACCACCTCATCCATTATATCCGATGAAACAGTCATTTCAATATTCAATTTGACATCTGCTTCCAATCCAACAGTTTGGCTTATATCATCATATCCAACATATCTTGCAATTACATTGTAAATACCACTTTCGACCGTTAAGCTATAGTACCCATAAATATTTGTCACTACTCCTTTCTCCAATTCCTCAACATAAATACTAGAACCTATTAGCACCTCCCCAGTTCCTGAATCTTTAATATAACCGCTTATTGTGTGTTTTTCTTGCGCCGTATTATCAATCGAAATTGACAATAAGGAACAAATAACAACTACTGTTTTAATAATGTAATTCATTCGCCTCAATTGCCTTTTTTATGTTTTCCGCAACTATCTTTTTTCCCTGATAATTGTAATGTTCAGTTGGCCAAGTTCTGTCTACAAAACAAGAGTCGGCTATTTGATAAAAATTGTCCACCATAATAACTCCTTTTTCGGTGAAATAGTTTACCAGAAAAGAACGATTTTTTTCCATTAAATAAAGTAATTCATTCCCTACAAGCTTTTCAGCCTCAATTGTGTTTTCTCCCAAAAGATTAAAAACTAGTTTGTAACCCCTTTTGTTTGCAATAAAAACAATTGCATTTAAATCTTCAATTCTTTCATTATTAACAGTATCAATATTAAACGCAAAATTCTTAATATAATGACTAGCCAAAGGAAGGTTTTCTTCTGTTAAGTTAGGGTTAACACCTAACCAGGCATGCCAAGCCATAGCTGAGTCCCATTCAATAACATTGGTATAATCAAAATTTGGTATTGTGAACTTTTCATTCTTCCAAGCTAATTTCATTTGCGCATTTCTATCCTCGTCAGATTGGTAATCATATTGTTTTAAAGAAATCATATACTTATTTAAAATTGGAAACGAGGGCTCAAGCATTAAAGCAGATTTAGCTAAGTAATTTTCGAAGGGTGCATAACGCCAATTAGCTGCAAACGACCTATAATTAAGTGTTATCACAATAAACTTCAAATTCATTTCCTTTGGAATATTTTTCACCAAAGACAAATAAGTACCTGCATGAAGCCCAGCGTTATCTACAGTCGCTATTCTAATACTAGGCAGTAAACTATCTAAAGCATAACTAATTCTATGCTTAATAGAGTCACCTTCCTGAACATGAAAATTAGATGATTCTCCAAAATAAATTGCATCTGAATGCATATCAACTCCCCATAAATTTTCTAATACATCTCCATGCTGTTTTACATCTTCTTTCCAAAAAGTATATAAATAGAGTAGATTCATCGCAAACAAGAATACTACTGCTAAAATAATTCGAGTCGTTATGTATTTTACAATTTTCATTAGAATTGGAAATATATAAACGGATTCATATCAGTTGCGGAACGAGAAAGTAGTAAGAAAATTAAAACAAAGTAAATAGCACCTCTAGCTATAGAAGGAATAGTATCTAAGAGTAAAGAGAAGTTCTTTTTGCGGGTAAGAATATCTAAAACTGCAAACAAGCATAATAATATAAACGGTTCTACGAGTAGATCCATTCCTTGAACATTCCAGTTTGAGGCTATTGATTTAAAATATAAAATCGCTACATCCATATCTGGACTTCTAAAAAACACCCACAATGCCGTAACCAAAGTAAATGTAACCCCCCATTTTATTACTCTCAAGAAAACATTTGTTGATTGTTTATCCCATCCAACAATCTTTTCAAACAATACAAATAATGCATGGAAGAACCCCCAAAATATAAATGTCCATTTTGCACCGTGCCATATTCCACTCACGATAAAGACAGTCAATATTGCCAGCCCCCATTTTAGGACAGATCCTCTATTACCTCCTAATGGATAATAAATATAATCTCTAAACCAAGTGGTTAATGTAATGTGCCAATTTCGCCAAAACTCAGTAATAGAAGCAGATAAATACGGTGTTCTAAAATTTTCAGAGAGGTTTACATTAAATAATTTTGCAGAACCTATTGCAATCGTTGTATATCCATGAAAATCACAGTAAATCTGAAAGGAATAAAAAACTGACCCGATTAGTAAATTTAAGCTACTAGCTCCAGCAATATCTCCATAAACTGAATCTACAAATACACCTAAATTATCTGCAATTACCATTTTCATAAACAAGCCATACAATATTAACCTACCACCGTGAGAAATATTTTGAATTAAAAGCTCCGCTTTTTCTTTAAATTGTGGCATCAAATTATTATACCGTTCAATTGGCCCAGCTACTAGTTGCGGAAAGAAACAAACATACAATGCGAAATTAGGTAAGTTCTTTTCTGCCTTTGTTTTTCCATTGTAAACATCAATTGTGTAGCTCATGGTTTGAAAAGTGTAAAAAGATATTCCTACTGGCAAAATAATATCCCAAGCTTCAATTGGCTGATATGAGCCTTTGACTGCTAACATTACTTCATTTACATTCTCCAATGCAAAATTGAAATACTTAAAAAAGAATAAAAATCCAAGGTTTGCACAAATACTAATTCCAAGTAATAAACGCCTCGTCGAATTTGAACTCGTTTTTTCTAGCAATAATCCAGCTCCATAATCAATCAAAGTCGAAAAGAGTATTAGAAGAATAAATACAGGATTCCAGCTTATGTAAAAATAATAACTAGCTGCAAGAAGAATAAAAACCCTGAATTTATGTCTAAACAAATAGAACAGAACAAACACCAAAGGCAGAAATAATATATATTCTAATGAATTAAAAATCATTTAATGCTACTGCAAAAGAGTTTTGGTTGGCAAATGTAAGCATTAATCAAAAAACTATATGAAATAACAATTTTTGAGATTCATGTGAATTTCCTATTCTTCATTTGGGGATACAAACATTAAGCTTTATCATTGTAGGCAATTAAATTTTACATAAATGAGCGATACAACTTTAGATATTAAATCAACTGCCCTGACACACATACACGAGAAATTAGGAGCGAAAATGGTTCCTTTTGCAGGTTACTTAATGCCTGTTCAATACGAAGGTGTTAATGCCGAGCACGAAATCGTAAGAAAGGGTGTTGGAGTATTTGATGTTTCGCATATGGGTGAGTTTTTATTAAAAGGACCACATGCTTTGGATTTAATTCAACGTGTTACTTCTAACGATGCTTCCAAATTATTTGATGGTAGAGCGCAATATACTTGCTTACCTAACGAAACAGGTGGAATAGTAGATGATTTATTGGTTTATAGAATTTCTGAAGAAGAGTATTTACTCGTTGTCAATGCTTCAAATATTGAGAAAGATTGGAATTGGATTAATAAATACAACACGAAAGGTGTTGTAATGGAAAACATTTCTGACAACATGGCCTTATTGGCTGTACAAGGTCCTAAAGCAACTGCAGCATTACAAAAATTAACCGATGTAAATTTAAGCGAAGTAAAATATTACCATTTTTCAAAAGGAACTTTTGCTGGTGTTGATAATGTAATATTATCTGCTACAGGGTATACCGGTTCTGGAGGATTTGAATTATATATTCCAAATGCGGTTGCTGAAGAAGTGTGGAAAAAAGTTTTTGAGGCTGGTGAAGAATTTGGCATCAAACCAATCGGGCTAGCTGCAAGAGACACTTTACGACTAGAAATGGGGTATTGCCTTTACGGTAATGATATTAGTGACACCACTTCTCCTTTAGAAGCAGGTTTAGGGTGGGTAACAAAATTTACAAAAGAATTTACAAACTCTGCTGCGTTACAAGTGCAAAAAGAAGCTGGTGTAACGCGTAAGTTGGTCGGATTTGAATTAGTAGACAGAGGTATTCCGAGACATGATTATCCGATAGTAGATGCAAATGGAAATGAAATAGGAATTGTAACTTCTGGAACAATGGCGCCTTCTTTAAAGAAAGCTATTGGACTCGGATATGTTACTACTGAATTTGCTTCTGAAGGAAGTGAAATATTTATTCAGGTTAGAAACAAACAATTAAAAGCGACAGTTGTAAAACCACCTTTTAAATAAGCATAAATAACACTCTATGAATAATAGAAAAAAAGTTGAAGTTTGTTTCACGCCCAACTTATACGATTTACATTCTGAAGACGCTGAAATTGTTGTTGTAATTGATGTTCTTCGCGCAACCACTGCCATGTGTACTGCATTTGATAATGGCGTAGCTAAAATGATTCCTGTAGCGACTTTAGAAGAAGCGTTCGAATACAAAAAGAAAGGTTTTATCGTTGCAGCAGAAAGAGGCGGAGAAATTGTTGAAGGTTTTGATATTGGGAACTCTCCTGCTAGCTACATGGGCAATAAGTTTAAGGGCGAAACAATTGTTATAACCACCACAAATGGAACAAGAGCTATTCACACTGCGCGAAATGCTCCAACCGTAGTTATTGGATCCTTCACGAATTTAGATGCTTTGAGCGAATGGTTGATTGAACAAGACAAAAATGTTCTTATACTAGGTTCAGGATGGAAAAGTAAGTTCTGTTTGGAAGATACAATGTGTGCAGGGGCCTTTGTCGAAAACCTTCAAAACAGTGGCAAATTTAGATGCGAAGATGATTCTTCTGTAGCCGCTAAATTCATGTACATCCAGGCCAAGGATAATTACCTCAGTTATTTAAAAGCTTCTTCTCATCGTGTAAGACTTGCAGCATTAGACTTGAATGAGGATATAAAATATTGCCTTACACCAAATACTTCAAGTGTAATCCCCATTTTAAAAGGCAATTATTTAGTTAAGTTGGAAAAATAATTACATCGCTGTGTAAAGAATCCCTATCAAATCTGAATCTTCAGCTAATGTTCGAGTATTTACAGGTAAATCAATAGAATTATCTCCAGTAAGGAATGAAGCACCAACATCATCTGTAAAGTAACCTTCATCATCTTCCATACTAAATTCTTCTACTACTTCAGCAGTAGCTGGCGTTATTGCTGAAATAACCAATTTATCATCTGACATGGCACCCTTTTCTTTATCCTTTGAAATACCGTTATTAAAAGTTACTTCAGACTCATTTAAATTACTATCATTCCTACGATAATCTGCATCCGAAAATACAGACAAATCAGCATCTAAACTTTCAATAGGTTGCGCATCATACATAAAGTCTGTTGTGATAACTTTATTTTCAACACTCTCAGGTTTTTCTTCAATTTCAACTTCGTTTAAAGTTGCATCTTCAATTTCCATTTCTAGGGCCTCCACAGTCGGTTGAAAATCCTTCTCTAGCGAGCTCTTTTCTTCATCGACTTCCTCTCTTCCTAATTCACTAACCCCTTCAACTGCTTCTTCCTCTGTCTTAAAATCTTCATTTTGAGCCAATGTTGAATTATTCATATCAGTATTACCATTAAAAGCTATAGTTACAATTAGCAATACAGAAGCTGCCAATCCAATCAATTGCATACCTGGTTTTTGAAATAGCTTTTTTTCCTTTGGAAAAAGAGATGTAAATATTCCATTCAACCAATACACTCCTGCAGGTTGTTGTTTATCAAACTCTTTTAAAAGAGCCACTTTAATTGCTGGGTTAGGTTCTAATTCTTTCTCTTCTTTCAAGATATTACCTAGTCCCATTACAACAGCTTTCATTTCATTGAATTCTTGTTCAGACTCCACATGCTCTTTAACAATAGCAAGCTCATCTATAGTCAACTCATTGTAATCTCGGTTCAACAAGTAAAATTCAACATCCATTTTCGATTTATTTCTATCTTCCATCATCAGTCATTTATATAAAATACTATACTAATTCTATTAAACACACTCCAACCATTATAGTCTTTGCAACCGGTGAAAATTCTTTCAAGTTTTTACCTAATTTTTTTAGTGTATAAAATATCCTAGACTTTACAGTTCCTTCGCTCGTTTCAAGAATTTCTGCAATGTCTTTTATACTCAGGTCATGTTTAAAACGAAGAATGAAAGTCTTTTTATGATTTTCACTCAACAACTCCAACTCTTCTTTTAATCGGTCATTAAAAATGTTTGTATCATGATCTTTATCCGGCGCAGAACTATCATGAACAATTATGTTATCATGCAAGCTGTTTGATGTTCCCTTTCTAACCTCTGCTCTTCTATACTCGTTCTTACACATGTTATTTGCTACACTATAAATCCAAGTTTTAAAGGCTCTGCTTGGGTTATACAATTGTGGTTTATGAATAATCTTCGTAAAAACCTCTTGCATAAAATCCTCTGCTTTTTCTCTGTCCTGCCACAACATTTTGTAAAAATAATTGAGCATAGGCTTACTCCATCTGTCGTAAATTTCCGAAAATGCAAGATTATTACCCTTAATGACTTCTCTCATAAGGTTTTCGTCCGTTTCCGCAGTATATGATTTCTTCACGAGTTGCATGTAAGCTTATTTCTTCGCTTCAATGTATTTTTTAACTTCCAGTTCTTTCCCTCCTTCACTAGCCAGTTTTAATGCCAAAGCTTCAGAACTCTTCGCTTCGCTTATTTTTCCGTTATCGGAATAATACCCGTTTAAAACCAATAGCGGCAATATATAATTGTTGTTCATTTTTTTGGTTTTCGGATTTGTTACCGTCTTATTTAACGATTCTGTATTAAACGAAAACTCCCAATTGTTTTGAAGAATAGTAACGTTATCAATCGCATTTTCACTGTACTTTAAAACCAAACCTGTTAAATACAATTTTGACTTCAAATCAATCAACGCCTTTGGGTTTATTGTAAGTGCAATATTAATTGGCCTATTGGAATTATTTTTAACCACTTCTTTTACAATCCCAACTGGCTCCTTACTTTTTATTGGGTAAATATTTAACGACTTCAATTTTACTTTTTGATATTCTAAATTTTGAATTAAGTCAAGATTTAATACCGTTACATCTGTTCTCTTATTGTGTATTTCTTGCCAAATCCAAAGAGGGTAAGTATCATCAGCACCATTGGTAAATAAAATAGCATTTGGCTCTAATGACATCAATACATTATAGTTGTAATCCATAACACCTTGCGCTATGGTATTACTCTCAGCAAGTTTTTTGCAAAACTGGTTTTTCCCTTGTCTGTTATTTGTCAACTCATAATGAGCTATAAAATCATCATACAACTCTACATTATTTGGATATATTTCATAGGCTTTTTCAAGGTGATGAAACGCTTGCGGATCTTGATTAGAATTTAGATAAGCTACATAATGGTATTCATAACTTTCAGAATGCATAGACTCCAAATCAGTTAATATAGAATTAAGGTTCTTTTGTTCTTCTTCAGAAATTTCTTTCGAGTATTTATTTACAGAGTTCCTTTTTAAATCGATATAACTCTTTTTATAGTTATCTGCACTTTGAACAGGAAATTGTTCAGCACCCATTAACCCAGACGATTTCGATTTTGCAGCCGCTGCCTCGGTATCTTTCTCTGCCTGACCAACAATAATAGCTGGTAACAAGAAAATTAAAATTATTAATAAACGGTTCATTGCTTTGTTTTTCAATGGTTACCCGTAAAGATAAATAAAGTTCATTTAGAAGTTCATAAATATGAATAAATTGACTTTCACCTACTTAAACCCCACTAAGTATTATCTGGCACACATCGATTTATATTCATTTTTTTTTATATTTACTGTAATAACAAAATGCACTTTCAATTTATGTTAATATGAAAATACTTTCTACGCTTATTTTTTCTTTACTTACAACAATTTTATTTGCTCAAACAGTTAATTATCAAGTTGAGATAGTTGAATTCCGCATTAGTGGATGCGATGACGGTTTTGGGTCTGATGAAGAACCAACCTGGAAAGCATGGGGTAGAGATGATATAAACACTGCGTTTGTCGGTGGCTCATGCTTCGAACAAGATGCAAATGAACCATTTACGCACAATGTAGGAAACACGCTATTAATAGCTCAAAGCGCAACCAATGCAACAGCGATAGATATTAAACTCGAGGCTTGGGAAGATGACAATATTAGCTCTGCAGACAGATGCAGTTATGACTCCGGGGATGATTGCCATGTAGACAATGTATTTCCAAGTATCATTTTTCAAAATGATCCACATTGTACATGGAATCAGTACGTTTTAACAAGTGGTAATTTCTCGGTAGTTGTAAGAATCAATTGGGAGTATACGATATTTGATGGAGGAACAAATGTAATTGATTGTAGTACCACAGTCTCATTAGCTTCTCAAGGTAGTGGAAGCTGGTCTGTACTCTCCGGAAACAATGGAAGTTTTGCAGATATTAATGATCCTTCAACAAATTTTTCTGGTAGCCTTGGGTCTTATGTACTGTTATGGAGTAGTTTCCCAAATTGCTTAAATGTCTATGCCCCAGACACAGTAAATGTTGACTTTATATCCACCCCTTCACCCAATATGACTGTCTCTTCAAACACTATTTGTGAAGGAACTGACGTTACATTCAATGCTCAAAATGGAACAATTTACGATTGGTCATTAAACACAAACGGAAATATAGTACAAAGTGATGGTTCAGGTCAATTTGTTCTTACGCCTTCGATTGCTGATGATATAGTTTATGTCTCTTCAAATAACGGAACTTGCTCAGGAACAGACAGTATTTCTTTTACTGTAAACCCATCACCAACACCTACTATCTCAGAAAATGGTGGTGTCTTGTCGACTCAAACATATCCTGTTTATTTGTGGTATTTTAATGGCTCTCCTATTCCAGGGGCCACAAGTATAGACTATGTACCTACGCAAGGAGGTTCGTATTATGTAGAAGTTTTGAACTCAAGTGGTTGTTTAGGACAATCGGATCCAATAAACTTTAGTGCCGTTGGGATTGACGAATTGATGACCAAATTGTCTATATACCCAAATCCCACCTCTGGTGTTTTACATATTCAATCTGAATTGCCAATTACTTTTGCAACAGTTTATAACTCAATTGGCAAAAAGGTCCAAGTTAGTTTAATTAACAACGAATTGGATTTATCACAATTATCAAATGGTTTATATATTGTTAGTCTTTCAATAAATAGCCATATCATTACAAAAAGAGTTATCCTTTCTAAATAAATTATAAATGAAAAGAATATTACTATTACTTACAGCATTAGTATCCTTTGGTACGTTGTATTCTCAAAACATAAATTATACCGTTGAAATTGTGGAGTACTATGCAGCGGATGGATGCCCATCAGATGGATTTGGTTTTGATGAAGAAGTAACATGGAAATGCTATATGTCAGATGATGGAAGTATTACAAATGCCGGTGGTTTTTGTGAAGCTTGGAACAATAATGTTCCAATGAACTATACAGGTCACTCCAACGTTGTTATTATTAATGAAACAAACACTCCTGCTTCTAATCTCACCGTTCAACTAGAAGCTTGGGAAGACGATGACATATCAAATGCCCCTGGATCAGCAGATAGATGTTCCTACAATGGTGGAGGAGGACTCAATGGTGATGATTGTTATGTCAACCAAACCTTTACTGCATTTGATTTTAGATTGGACCCACATTGCCAATGGAATTCATATTCATTTAATGCTGGTGATTTTCGCGTAACAATAAAAGTTAAATGGGAATATTCAGATTTTACTGCAGTTACTCCCATTACAGGGTGTGGTTCTCTGGCAGAGTTAAGTGCTCAGGGAAGCGGAGAATGGAGTATTGTCGCAGGCACAGGTGGATCCTTTACGAATCAATTTGACACCAATGCCGTTATGAATGGAGTTGTTGGAAATACGTATCAGTTAAATTGGTCTTACCTTTCTGGATGCATCACTACAACTACCCCTCCCATAAATGTAGACGTAAATATGCTAGCAGATCCGATTCCAAGCCTAGCTACCTCCTCAAATCTTTGTGAAAATGGAGACTTAATATTTACTGCTAGCAATGGTGTTTCATATGATTGGGCTACTGGAAACCAGGGAAATACGATAAATACGACACCCAATGGAATAGATACCATTTTTAATGTGACTTCGGGAGATTTACCCATTTATGTAACTGTTACGGATGCAAACGGCTGTGTCGCCACTGAATCGTGGTCTTCAACACTTACAGCTGGTCCGCCAGTGGACTTAGGTAATGACACAACTATCTGTTCTGGAACAACAGCTACATTAGATGCATTTTCTGGTTTGTTTTCTTATAGTTGGAATAATGGTGTAGATTCTTCAATTATTCACCCTACCACTGCAGGTGAATACATTGTTGCAGTTACTGATTTTGCAAGTGGCTGTGCTGGCTATGATACAGTTAACGTTAATCTCTACCCTGAATCGTTGTTGTTTTTGGGCTATGATGTAGAATTTTGTATCGGAGACACAGTGGTTTTGGATGCACAACCAGGCTTTACATCTTACACATGGTCGGATGCAACCACAAACCAAACCAATACAATTACAAATTTTGGAGAAGTTTCAGTTACCATTGTTGATACAAACACCTGTGTATTGCAAGACACAATTAACTTCTCACCTGTTTATACCTATTACTCATTATATAGTGACACAACTATTTTCTTAGGTAATTCAATTACTCTTTTAGGACCTGAAGGTGTATCTCACCTATGGAATAATGGCTTAACAACGCAAGACATAACAATGTCTCCGATCGAAGACACCACATACATTGTTGCGGCTTTGCAAGCAAACGGATGTTATGATGTTGCAGATGTAAATATTCTCATCAATGAAG
>Ga0315315_10004686_pt1 | contig 12621 bp, 20 predicted proteins | sample M140m3416metaG_FD_203699 | JGI IMG/M metagenome (GOLD analysis project Ga0315315, IMG submission 203699) | Ammonia-oxidizing marine archaeal communities from Monterey Bay, California, United States - M1 40m 3416 | ecosystem: Environmental > Aquatic > Marine > Intertidal zone | place: USA...
TTGAGTCAGCAGTGTCCCAAGTAGAAGCGTCAGTTGCAAGCCAAGCATTAGCATACCCCCCAAGTGTGACAGTCTCTTCTTTGCCTCCTAATCCCTCAAAAGCTAAAACTAAATCATATTGATTCTTTTCCCACCTTTGCGAAGGGGTCACGCTGTTAAGACAGAAATCCTTGATTCTAGTTGACCCGCCATTTTCAACCTCAATTAAAAGATCACCAGTTCCTAAACCCATATAAGACGCCGCAAGCTGAAGTTGCCACGTTTGCCGCTCGGCAAGGCTTCCAAAGGTCATAACCCGAGACCAAGAAAACGTTCTGATTGCGTTTCCCCGATCTCTGGCCTTACCCCAACGAGCCCCAACGAAATTACTTTCTTGGACTTGTTTAGCAATTGGATGCGATGGCTCCTCAAGCATTTTATCGCCGTAGTCTAACAAGACAACGCCGTTAAACGTGTAGCGATAATGAGAGCAGAACATTCTAGCGGCTAAATTTGATTAGGGCTTGAAGGCGTTGGTGACGGTGTTGGGTAAGTATCAGGGTTTCCGGGCGTTGGCGTGACAGTTGGAAACGTATCAGGGCTTGAAAGGCTTGATGCTGAAACGCTAATTTTATTAGGGCTAACCCAATCAACTACCGTATATTTTACCCAAGTAGCAGTCTTTGGGTTTGTAGAGTCGCCACCTGTTGAGGTTTCTTTTAATACCTCAACAACGTCAGTTTCAGCAAATAACTTCCAACTAGAATTTACTTGTCTGAATCTGTAATTGTTATTAGGTGAAATCTGATCCCAAACGTTGCCTATTTGTTTATAGACACCACTTGCGGGGAAATCATCGATAAGCGCGTCAACTATTACAAAGGGCATTTTACACGTTAGCTACGTTGTCTAGCTCGACAACATTAAGGGCGCTATCGTTCTGAGTGAACCGCAAGCGAGGAAAGACAGATTTATCATTGTAGGTTGGTAGCTCAATCATTTCAAGTTTACCCCAAAGATCCATTGTCCAAATGTCTTGCGACTTATTTACGTTTGTTGCTTGAAATTTAAGCCATCCATAAATTTCACGAACATTCTTAGCGTAAGGAATGACTGGAGTATCATCAGAGACTTCAGCATCTAGACCAAGCATAAGTCTGTAAATTGGCTCTGCGTGATTCTTTAGGGTAAATTCCCAGCCGTCTTCTAAGACAACGCTGGTTGTTTCTTGGCGATAGCGAGCGCCTTCAAAGCATTTAAATGGGGTGTCCTCCTCGGTAACACGGTAAGGAGTTAAATCATTGACACATCCAAGGGTTCTCCAGTTGCTTGTTGGGGAAATGTCTGGCTTTGCAGTTTTTGAAACTGTCACACTGTCAACACTCACGCCGCTCTCGATGAAATACAGCGTCGAGCCGAGCATTGTCTTTTGAAGATTATATTGAGGCATTTTATTTTATGGGTTGAGGTTTTTTGGTTTAAATTTATGCGACTCCCTCGATTTTAACTTTGCCCAGTTCTTTAAGGGCTTCGGCTTTGTCTTTTGGAAGATTTGCTTTTGTGCCAGCAAGGCATAACATTGAGCCGATTTTAGTGTGGTCTTCAATTACTACACAGGAATACAAAACCTCATTTTGGGGCTTTGCTTGCTTTGTTTTGGCGGCTTTTTTAGCCTGCTTTTTAGCTTCTTCGCTCATTAGGGTAAATTATGTTTTAATTGAAGGGTCAACTCGTGGATCAAGAATTTTGGATTAGGTATCAATCGCCCCCGCAAAACTTGCGCGTTGTTCTGACAGAAAGAATCATGCTGCCAATCGTGTAAAGCTTTGTGAGTGGCCTCAACCAAATCGGTGTTCTTTGGATTAGTGCCTCTCAGGATTGGCTGAGTCCAAATTGTTATTGAAAACGACGAGATAAGGGTCGAATCATTGACATCTAAATCATTCGGCTCGTAGCCATCAAAAAGGATGATGATCACGCCGCCTTTTGCTTTTTGGATCGCTTTTGCAAACTCGGCAGCAATGTCTTTTTGCTTGTCAACAATAACCTCAACGGACGAAAGAGCAGACACACCGTCAAGGAGTGTTTTTATCTCATCAGCTTTGTCGAGAAATGCGCTCATTAAAATTTGTATAAAGGATCGCCGCCAAAACATCCGGTATCTCTGCCGCCGATATATGATCCATCTGGTTTCTCGATACCAATATCACAAGCAGCAACATCAGACAGGAAGTCTTGCGCAGCCCGGTATTCGTCTTTTCTTAGATCTCCTTCGTCTTCTAGGCCAGTAGAAGGAAGGCTGGCGCGTATGTCATGCTTGGCGAGTGTGGCAGCAGCGTGCAGGCATTCTTCTGGGATTGTCCCAGCGTCTCCAAGTGGATTATCATCACACGCTGCAACCTTAGCCCTTACCAATGCCGTGACCTGTAACAGTATTCCAGCCAGACGATCACCGTCTCCTCCTCCTGTCGCCTCAATAGCGCCAAGCTCGTCGAACGCCAAGCGGTCGCGAACGTGATCAACGGTTAGTGTAATCCAAGCCACGAAAAAGAGGATGACCTTTGCAAGCCATCCCCTCCATTATTGCTAGTGGTCCCCAGTTTACGGTTCTAACGCTGCTAGATGGACACTAAGAAGGTTAAGAGTGTGAGCTGGTGGCGTTGCTCCTTGAAAAAACTTCTCGACTGATCTGGCGCTTTTATAGAAGCAGAACGCTGCAAACTGAGAACGAGACCACCCAAGACGCTCAATTACAGCCTTTAGACCTTCAGTCATTTGCATAGGCTTACCAAGGTCATTTAGTATGATCGGAATACCTCGCTGACTTTCGGGGTGGTGGCAAGTTATCTCCATTTGTTGCGCTCTTTTAGTTTTTTCTGCCGCCGGGTTTTTGTCTTAACTAAATTCGCCCAAATGATCGCAATCATCAAAGGAAATGTCAGCAAGACGCCAATTGTGAGCAATATTTCTCTCATACGGTAAACTAAACACACTTTTGCGGTGTGCCGACAAGCCTAAAGTGAAAAAAAGCAAAATAAGCATTGCAATCGCCGATCGGTGTCAATAAGTCTCTTGCATGGCTACAACATTAACGTTCGCGTTCTTTATACTGTCAGTAATCCTGACGGTTCTATCAATCGGCTTCTTCATCCGGGCATTCCTTGGGAGTGATGGGCTCGACTACTCAAAATCTAGGCTCAAGGTATGGCCTCGCATTAAACGATACCTTCAACTCAAATAAGATAAAACTATGACACAAATAATTGAGACACAAACAGGAGCTGATTCTCAGCTTGCCTTAATCCTCGAACTCGCCAAGAGCCCAGAGGTTGACGCTAACAAGTTGGAGCAGCTTGTTAAGCTGCACAACCAAGAAAAGGATCGACAAGCACGAGATGAGGCTTACCGCGCTCTAGCCCTATTCAAGCAAGAGGTTCCAGTCATTCCTAAAATGAGGGACGGCGCTAAAACTCGCGGCGGTCAGGTTGCCTTTCGTTACAGCGCAATGGATGACCTTGTAAGGTTTGTGAAGCCTTACGCAGACAAGCACGGGTTGAGTTGGACTTTCTCCCATGAGATCCAAAACAATAAACAGATAACGATTTGCAGGGTTCTGCACATCTCAGGCTTTACGTTCCCGGAAACGACGATACCGATTCCATTTGCTAAACCTCAAAGCCAGCTTACGAGCGACATTCAAGCTGGGGGGATTACAAACACCTACGGCGAACGCTACGCCTTAAAGGCCGCGCTAGGGCTCGTTTTTACTGACGACGATACGGATGGCGTTTTGCCAAAGCCCGACACGGTGACACAAACAACCGTTGACGATGCTATTAAGTTGCAGATGGAGCGCGCAGGCGTGACTAGCGATCAGCTCAATGCAGCCTTGACTAAAAAGGGCGTTGAACTTGACGGCTGGGGCTGGGAAGAGCAAAGCGAAAAAGTCAAAGGTCGCATTGTATCAGGCTGGGACAAACTATTTACATCCGAAGCATAATGAGAAAACGCACACTTGCCGAGGCATTGAGCCTCTTACCTGAACCGCTTGCGACAAGAGCGATACGACAAGCTAACCCTGAACGATTTACATCTAGGGTTGATTCTATCTTTGACGCTGTTGCAAGCTTTGCTGAGTGGTCTAAAACCCCGGAAGGGCTTGAGTTTTGGATCGAAGTCAGCGAGGCAATTGACCATGACGAAATTAACGAAGAAAAAATTAACCAACTACTAAACCTATGAAAGACCCATTTGAAAACATTATTTACCCGACAAATCCCCGCAACGAGATTGTGATCGGTATGCCAGACACTGAGTATCGAGCTGCTGAAGGATTGTCACCTAGCGGACTCAAGAAAGCAGTCGAAGACCTTGGCGGGTTTGGTGAGCCAAAAGGCTCCGCTGCTCGTCTTCGGTCATACCTTGCCGGAGAAATCGAAAACAAACGATCTAAGGCTTTAGGTCTTGGGACGCTCGCGCACAGGCTAATTCTTGAGTCTGACGAGTTTATCGTTATCAACGACGAACGCCGCAAAGAGATGGAGGCGTCTAGGTTGGCGCGCAAACGTGACCAGCTTTTTGCGGATTATTCAGCGCGCAAATTTATGTGTAATTTTGCCGAAGCCAAAGCATTCAAGGCAGACAATAACCGCACGCCGGATGAGTCAGAGCAAAAGGTTTTAATTAAGTCACGCATTGAGCGAGAGCTTGCCGCTGATTCTGGTCTAAACAAGAACTCTAAAGAGATGCTAGATCTATCAGAGACCGCTCTGGTGTTAGATGATAGCTATACTGACCACAAGACGGTTATCGGCATGAAGGACGCGCTCGATTATGCGCCTATGAACTACGAGGCTAGAGAAATTCTTGCTGACATCGACCAAAAAGAAAAACGGGTTGAGGTCAGCATTTTTTGCGTGGTTGATATTACGGTCGCCCCCGGTGTTACGATCCCGGTGCAAATGAAAGGGCGTCCCGATCTTGTCTTGAAAGGTGACACGCTCCACGATTACAAGACTTGCCGCTCGATTCATATTGAGGATTTTAGCAAGGAGTCGATTAAGCGCGGTTATTTCTTTTCAATGGCAATCTACTTAGAAATGCTTAGGCGGTTAGCGACCAAAGTGCCTAAAGATCTCTGTGAGCTTTACAGCCTATTTGACAAGCGAAAAGCGGTATTGCTCGCGCAAGAGACAACTGCACCTTTCGAGGCTTACCCGTATGAAATCCCTAACGCGCATCTAGTCGCTGGTTGGCATTGCGCTGATATGGCGCTGAAAGATGTCTGCAAACGCTACCTAGCCGATCGTAAGGGCGAGAAAGACGCTTGGAAGACTTGTATCGATCCGGTTCTACTCGATCCGCTGTTTCCAGCGTCAATTTCTTACATGATTCAAGAGCTGGCAGGCATTGAGCCGAAAGGAGGCGCTGATGAGTGATCTTTACAGCGAAACCGTCTTCCTGCCTTTTGAAATCAGCAACAAGAACAACGGTCAAGGACGCTCGTGGCATGGGTCGGCAAAAGATCGGAAACGGTTTGAGTTTGAGATCAAATCTCTCGGTTTAGTTAGGACTCCTTACCTTTTCCCGGTAAACGTTCACGTTGTGCGTGTCCTTGGGAAAGGTCAAAGGTTTTGGGACTCCAGCAGCGTCCTGCGTGGCAACTATAAGCAGCTTGAAGACGCTTTGGTTGCTTGCGGTTGGTTTACGGATGATTCCATGAGATTCATCAAGCGCACATCTTCAGACCAAGACTCTACAAGGCGAGACCAAGGCCCAGCCGTAGAGCTAACGATCACACAAGCCGGATCGTTCCAGAAGGAAGGGGGGCGCAAGTGATCCCTGACCTTTTCGACGAATGGCAAGATGTTTGCCAGAATAAACACCAAGGCAATGAGCAATCAACGCAAGCCTTTCAGACAAAAGTTAGGCCAACTTTAAGGCAACGACAAATTGAGGTATTGCAGGCAATAAACAACGCCGGAAATCAAGGCTTAACGTGCAAAGAGCTTGCCAAAGCGTGGCAAATTGGAATGAATGCAATCAGTGGACGATTCTCAGAGCTGAAAAGGCTTGGCGAAATAGAGCCAGCCGGATCATCACGAGATGGATCAAGACCCTACAAAACTACACGAAAATGAACTACTTAAACATAAACACAGATATTTTAAGATCAGAGGACTACTTAGGCGCGGAGCCTGTCGAGCGAGCAACTTGGTTGAATCTGCTTGGATGGTGCGCATCTCAGGAAAACGGCGGCGTCATCAAAGACGCAACGAGTTGGAAGTGCCGAAAATGGCAACAGATTGCAGGCGTGACTCTTCTTGAAGTGAGGACTGAAAGCGCGCTTTATTATTTCGATAAAGAAGGAAATCTGGTTGTCAACTACTACCCAAAGAGCATGGAGCAAACAGCAATTGCACGCCGGGAAGCGGGAAGAAAAGGCGGGAAATCAACCTCCGAAGCAAAGGTCAAAGCCTCTAAGATAAATGGTTCAAAGCAAGACCCAAGCAAACCACCCAAGCAAAAGCCAAGCAAACACCCAACGAAAGATAAGGTAAAGAAAGATAAGATAAGGGAAGATAAAGAAAAGAAAGATACGCCCCCTCAGTCCCCCAAGGGGGGATGTCCTTCCGTTTCTGAGATGATTGAGGTTATCCCGTCAGAGTTTGACGAGAGAAAAGCCAACGCCGCCAAAGAATGGGCATTCGATAAACAAGCACGTTCGATCAAGAAAAGCCGATTCCAGAGCCTGACGGCTTGGGAGAAGTCACTGAAAAGGATGAAGCTTTATCCTACTCCGGTTTTAACTGACGCCATAGACAGAGCTATCGCAGCGGGCTGGCTTGGTTGGGAACAAGAAGGAATTAAGGCTTTACAAATCAAGGACGAGCAAACAAACCTAGAAAACTGGTCAACCAATGGAATCAAAACCCTCTAAACAACAAGTGCGCAAATGGCTCAAGAAGTGGAAATTTCCACGCCGTCACATTGAGAAGCTGGAATTCATGCACGGCCCTAGCCTAGAAATGGCAGAGAAGCACGTTGCTCGCGTTCTGTCGGGCGATCTCCTCTGTATCCTGTGCGGTCACCGGGGGCCGGGCAAAACGCAAATGGCGGCATTCTGGGGCCAAAGCGTGGCAACTGACATGAAGCGCGCGCGCTATTACAAATGTCACGATCTTCTCTGTAAGATCCGAGAGCAGTTTGACAAAGATCGACACAGGAGCGATTCAGCCAGAGAGGAGCTTGAGATGGCAAAGAAATGTCATTTTCTTGTCCTTGATGAATGGTCTGAGCTGGCGGGAACAGAATGGGAAAAGCGAACGCTGACCAATCTCATCGATCATCGATACGACGAAAAACTCTCAACTGTGATTATCACCAATCATAGCCCATCTGAGGCGATCGTCGCTGTTGGTGAGTCGATCTGGAACCGAGCAGAGGAAACCGGGGGAATTTTGCTGTGCGATTGGCAGAGCTATCGAAAGCACAAAAACGAAATCCAATGACTAAACGAATCAAAGACACGATTGTAGCGAGTCGAATCATTGAGGCCGTTTGCGATTCTGCCGAAATAGAGCCGAAGGAAATGCTTTCTTATACAAGAAAATGGCGCGTTTCATATCCGAGGTTTGCCGCTATGATCTTAATCCGGCGACACACATTTATGAGCCTGCATGACATTGGTAAGATATTTAAAATCAACCACGCAAATGTTTGCTATGCGCTTCGTAAGCTTGCAACGTCAAAACCGGGCGACCGAATGGCGGCAACATACGAAGCGGCAGAGCAGGCGATCATTGAACGAAACGAGAATCTATGAACCTAAATAAAACGATAATTGCCGGACGGCTTACCCGTGACCCGGAACTGAAGGCACTTCCAAATGGTAACTCAGTGACTGAGCTAGGGTTAGCAGTAAACCAACGAACGAAAAAAGGAGAAGAATGGGTCGATGATCCAATCTTTCTTGATGTGTCAGTCTGGGGACGGCAGGCAGAGAATGCTTGCCAGTATCTCAAGAAGGGCTCGGTTGCGCTGGTAGAGGGGCGGCTAACTATGGATCAATGGGAAGACAAACAAAGCGGTCAAAAGCGCAGTAAGATCAAAATCACAGCTCAGAATCTGCAATTTGGTCCGAGGCTTGAAGGTCAAACTCAATCAGGTGCATCAGTTACTAGCGGTGACGAGATACCATTCTAATGGGTTACAACGAATATCATCCAACTTTGCAGGAGCACTTTATTCACAAGAAAAACGCGCAACGGCAAATTGGGACTTGTAAGATCTGCAAAAAAATGCCGATCCTGACCTATGAACCCGGTTGCTTGTCAGCTTGGTGCGATTGTAAAACGTGGAAATCCCACGAAGAAAATCGCATTGAGCTTGCTGCAACCATCCAGCGCGACCTTGAAATGATGACATAATGCCAGACCCAGAAGAGAGCCTTAGCCATTTAAGAAGAGAGCATCATGTTTCTTGGGAAGAAGGGCGAGGCTACTTTCTGCGCGTCACGGTTATCTGGTCAAGTAAAGTCGTTGGTAAACGGATTAAAGTTAGGCTCAGAACTAGAGATCTTGATGAGGCAATCGCCCGGCGTGATACGATTATAGCAGCTTACTGCGCCTTGGGTTTTGAGACGGGATTAAAAGGCGAGCTTACGCTGAAGCCAAAAAGGTAAAATATTGATTGCTGTTGAAATTAGGGGTTGACCTCAATCAAGGCTTAGTGTTTAGTTTGGTCGTTATGACAAATACAACTACTACAGAAGCCCCTAAAGTAACCCAGATTTTCACCCAAATCATCGAAAATTACGGGGCTCACGATTGGGATGGTGAGGGAGAATGCCCTCAGTATTGGAAAAAAAAGGGCGGAAACACGTATCTTCTTACTGAGGAAATTGATCCGATCGCGTTCGCCAAAGCAATTACTCGAAAAGATGAGTATTTCTCAGAATTTGTGATTGGAACCGAGGAAGTCAAAGATTGCTTTGATGGTATTGATCCAACTTTAGACAATTGGATAATAGTCAGCAAACCCAAACCCTCCAATCGTTTCACGTTTGTGGATCGCTACCCCGGCGATTTCAGATTACAAACAGCGGTATCTCACGAATTCGGCGCTTTTCATCCTAGTATCAAAACCAGATACACCGAGACAATCATTGACGCATCTGGCAACCAACTTAAATCAATCGTCCGTTACGAAAATCATAAGGGCCAAACTTTTGCCGCTAAAGATTGGAAGAAATTCGTGTAATTGGTCATTGACGCAATTCAAGAAATGCGCTTTGCTTAAAACATCAAAACGGCTGGCATCCTACTACCGATCTTTAAGACGATTTTAAACTAACTTTGACACCCCGGAAAGACGGGGATTTTTTATATTATGAAACCAATAAATACACATGGAGGAGCCCGTAAAGGGGCAGGCAGACCTAAAGGATCAGGCAAGGGGCGCACAGTTGTTACCCGTAGCGTCTCAATGAAACCAGAGATATGGGCTGAGATCGACAGGCTAAGAGGTAGCCAATCAAGGGGCGTCTATCTTTCTGATAAGATCCTGACATCATTGAACGTTTAAGCGTTATGGAGAAAAAGAGGAAGCGAGGAGGGCAGACAGTTTACACAGAAGAGAAGGCTGACGAGATACTTGGAAGACTGTCAGAGGGGGAATCGTTGCGCTCAATATGCAAAGACGAACACTTGCCAGCAGCTAGTTCTGTGATTGGATGGGTGATGGATGATCGCGAGGGCTTTACAGAACGATACGCCCGCGCGAGGAAGATCCAAGGCGATGTTTTGTTTGATAAGCTGATTGAGCTATCTCAGAAGGCATTTCAGAACGCAACAGGAGCGCCCGGCACAGGTGAAGCCAGCGCCAAGGTGCAAGCGATTAGGCTTGAAGTGGACGCTCTTAAATGGAGCCTGTCAAAGCTACATCCTGAGCGGTATTCTGATTTTCGTCGAAACGAGCTGACTGGAAAGGCCGGGGGGCCAATTAAACAGGAGGCATCGTTTTTGCTTACAAAGGAGGACGAGGAGAAGATCAGGCAGATTGCTGATACTCGCAACAAAATCAAGGGTGAGAGCTAAGTGGCAGCATCAGGGACAACGCTAACGCCTGCCGAGTTTGCGCTACTCAGGCTCAACATGGGCTCGCTGTACGATTGGCAAATTGAATGCCTTGAGTCAATAGGGCTACAAGAAAGCGGAGGGCTTCCTACTTCAGTAGTTGCAGCAAACGGCTCAGGCAAAACGTCTAACCTTGTTGCGCCTGCCGTGCTTTGGTTTCTAGCGCATTACCCTAAAGGTCAGGTTGTCGTCACATCGGGATCGTTTCGGCAGATTGAGAAGCAACTTTGGCCTGCCATGCGGGTATTTTCACAACATTTCCCGGAATGGTCATTCCTGCAAACTGAGTTAAAAACACCAGAAGGAGGTTTTGCGCTTGGATTCTCAACAGATCAACCGGGAAGGGCTGAGGGATGGCATCCAAAGATTAGCAAGCAAGACGACCCTGTAATGATTATTGTGGACGAGGCTAAAACCGTTCCAAATAAGATTTTTGAGGCGTTTGATCGTTGCACTAGGCTGTTCCAGTTGTGGGTATCATCTCCCGGCCCAGCAGTTGGAGAGTTTTATGAGGCGTTCCATGCAAATCGGAGTCTGTTTTGGACTCGTCAGGTTACGTCATTAGAATGCCCACACATTGACCCAGCAAAGCGAGAGCGCGATCGTAGGAAGCACGGTGAGAACTCCCCTCTGTATCGGTCAATGCACCTTGCAGAGTTTACAGAGGACGAAGAGAGGCTAGTGATCACGGCGTCAAACCTCAGAGAAGCGATCGACACGCAAGCGCCTAAGATCTACGGCGGCGAAAAAGTTGCGTTCTTTGATTTTGCAGCGGGACGTGATGAAAACGTCTTTTATATGAGAAAGGGCAATATTGTCGAACTGGTAGACGCTTGGACAGATACCGACACAGTGCAGGCAGTGCGGAAGTTTATGCGACTAGCCAAGCAGCAAGGGCTTGCAGGAAGTCAATGCTGGGGGGATGCTGATGGACTAGGTAAGCCAATGGTCGATTTGTTTGCGGATGAAGGGTTTCCGATCAACGCATTTCATGGGGGACTTCCGGCCAAGGACTCACAGAACTACGCTAACTTAATCTCAGAAGTCTGGATACAGGGGGCGCGCAAGATTGAGAGGGGTAAAATACACATGGTTTCTAATAATGGCGAAGGGATTGACCCGGCAACGTTCAAGCAAATTACAAGCCGATTCATTGAATGGGACGACCGGGGTAAGCTTCGCATTGAGTCCAAGAAGAAGATGGCAGCTAGGGGGCTAAGATCGCCAGATAGAGGGGACGCGCTACTTGGTTGCATTATTTGCGGCGCATCATTGACCGGATCACTGACTGATGACGTATTGAATAGAAGCGAATCAGGATCATCTAGGTTTTCAGTCAATCATGTATCGTTCTAGGGGGACCACATGAAACAAGTGATCTTGCCCTCAAATGGTGATTGCATCCGAGTATGCCAATTAGCACCGATACCACTCCAGTTGTCAAAAAATTGCAGTCTGGCAAAGAATACGCCATTCAAGCAACTGGCGGCTCTCTCAACGTCCAAGTTGTTAGAAATGGCTCGCTTTACTCTGAAGGATCAGTTGCGGACGGCGAGCGTCTTAGATTGTGTATTGCCCATGATAACAGTGAGGTTGATGTCACTTTTACACCTTCAGCCTCTGGAGTCGATTGGGCGGTTACAGTTGTAAGAGTTGAAGACAACTAAAATACTCCCATAATGTTTAGATTCTCAGAAAAGTCTGGCGTTCATGGGTTTTCTGGACTTCACGGGACAAGTGGTGTTTATGGAAATTCTGGCCTTTATAAAGTAAGCGGGTTTAATCCATTAGACCTTGATCCTTACCTATTATTTGACGCTGAGACGTCAATGCTGGGAACGCTTGAAGCATTCACACTTGACCTAGACCCGGCTAATCCATCGACCCTCGACGTTATCACGGCGACCCGCGCAGGAACCGCCACGTTCACCGATGCCAATGGAGTCATACAGTCAGCCAGTCCCAACACGGTGCGCGTTGACCACGTTGATGGAGTGCCAATGATTCTGGTGGAGCCGAGTGCGACTAACTTGGTGCCAAACTCATCAAGTTTTGAAAACGTCAACGGCTCTGTTCAAACAACAGGTTTTGAAGCTCCTGATGGGAGCAATGACGCTGTTAAAATAAGCAATATTAACGGAGCTACAGACCCCATGGTAGCTTGGTCATCACTTGCTACTTTAAGTCCTAGCACTCAATACAGTGGTTCTATCTTTGTTAAAGGAAGCGCAGGAGAGTCAATTAGATTTTATTTAAGGAGGGCGTTTGGTGGTGCAATGGCAAACTCACCGTTTCTAAATGTCGTTTTGACCGGTTCTTGGCAGAGCGTTGAGATAGGTTCAATGACGACAGCCTCTGACAATAATAACGGCAGAGTTTTCATATTCCAAGCTTCTTCTGGAACGCCCGCTGATGAAGTTTACCTATGGGGCGCACAGCTAGAAGCCGGAAGCGTTTCCACAAGTGTCATCCCGACATCGGGCGGTGACGCCGCAGCAAGAACGCG
>Ga0315315_10004688_pt1 | contig 12620 bp, 6 predicted proteins | sample M140m3416metaG_FD_203699 | JGI IMG/M metagenome (GOLD analysis project Ga0315315, IMG submission 203699) | Ammonia-oxidizing marine archaeal communities from Monterey Bay, California, United States - M1 40m 3416 | ecosystem: Environmental > Aquatic > Marine > Intertidal zone | place: USA...
AGGGATGCTTTTTTCTTCTTGATTTACCGGTATAAACTCGTTCTCTTCCATTCACCTATGAATATCTTACGAAGATAACTTTAAGTATCCTTGAAATTAAGTACGCCTAGCTCATCTTTAAACACTGTTATGTTAGTTATGCAATGTGCCTATAAATGCATTCTTTACTCTTCGGAATTCATCTTTTCGATAAATTCGTCCATACTTACAATTTCATAATCCTCAGGAATCATAAACAATGTGAGGGGAGGTGAATATGAATGATAAGATTCCAACTGATATCTATATAATCCATCTTCTGAAATTAAATAATAGACTGTAGGGAGTCCAGGTAGCTTATTATATGTATTACAATACTTTGAGGGTATTTTTTTTGAATAAAGGCACAGCAGCTCATTTTCAATTTCTGGATGAGTTAAGCTGATTTTATGACTTCTTAAACCGCCAATATTTTTTTTGAATCCGCATTTTTTTTGAAAAGAATACAGACTGTCATTACTTTGACTTTGCTGCTGATTCAATCTAATCGCGTATCCATTTTCATTAATTTTCATCAACAGAATCGACTTGTTCTTTGTGAGATGCTTTAAGCATTCTTGATAGCCATTTTTAGAATTGAAATTGACGATTTTTAGTAAAGAGTCTTTTGCATAGATGATTACTTTACTTTCCTTTTCATCCTCATTCGATGGGAATAAGGAGTTAGATCCAGAGTCTACTCTAGTCACTTTATAAATGAGCTCACCTGAAAAAGGTTTCTCTTTTTGCCCCATTATAATTTGAATATTTAGAATAAAGACAAGAATAACAAAAGGCAAAGACCAATTATGAATCATAAAGTGAAATTAATCATCAAAAATAAAGTAGCCTTATGTTTCTCGATTTTTTATCATTTCAAAAATTTTGTCATACGATGCGTATGCGTATTGTTTTATGTTATAAGGAATTTTAGTAGTTTCGTTTCCGTAAAAAACGAAATTCAAAGAAGCCATGAATCTCTATGTAAATGATGAGGTTGGAATATTAAAAACTGTGATTTTAGGAATTGCAAATGACTTTGGCGGAACACCCTTAGCTAGTGAATGTTATGATCCTAAATCACTTGAAAGCGTACAGTCTGGGACATACCCCAATGAGATAGATTTGATTTCAGAAATGGAAAATTTTGGCCGCGTACTTGAGAGACATGATGTAAAAGTGATTCGTCCAAGTAATCTTTCAGGGCTGAATCAAATTTATGCAAGAGATATCGCCTTCGTAATTGAAGATAAGCTTCTTATTCCCAATATCATTGAAGATCGGGCACAGGAGCTTGAAGCGATTCAAGGCTTATTGGCAACATTTGATCAAAATCAGATTATAAGAATGCCTAAAAATGCACGTGTTGAGGGAGGAGATGTGATTTTGAAGGGGAGTTCTATTTTTATTGGTTATTCAAAAGGTGAAGATTTTAAACGTTATAAGGTGGCTCGAACGAATATAGAAGGTGTTGAATTTATTCAGAAGACCTTTCCTCATAAAAATGTGTTCTGTTTTGAATTGAAAAAATCAGATACTGATCCCAGGAATAGTGCTTTACATCTTGATTGTTGTTTTCAGCCTGTAGGCAGAAAAGGAGCTATAATCTGTGAGGATGGTTTTAAGAAAAAAGAAGATTTTGAATCTTTGGTTGGCATGTTTGTTAAAGAAGAACTCATATTTATTGATGCCGACGATATGTATAATATGAATTCTAATATATTTTCAATTTCAGAGGAGATTATCGTTTCTCAGCCGGAATTTACATCCTTAAATAATCAATTGAGAAAAAAAGGATATACCGTTGAAGAGGTTCCTTACGGTCACGTATCGAAAATGGGAGGATTGTTTAGATGTTCAACAATGCCGTTATTAAGAAAATGAAACAACTTACCTCACATCTACTAATGATTGAGCCCGTGGCTTTTAGATACAACGAAGAGACGGCAAAAAATAACTATTACCAAAAACACCTGGAAACTTTTTCCGCTTACGAGGTTCAGATGAATGCATTAAAAGAGTTCAATGCTTTCGTGAAAGAGCTCGAACAAAAAGGGGTTCATGTGCATGTCATTCAAGACACTATAGATCCTGACACTCCCGATTCCATATTTCCAAACAATTGGGTCTCTTTTCATCAGGATGGAAAAGTAGGTTTATATCCCATGTGTGCTGTTAACAGAAGAGCAGAGAGAAGACCGGATATTTTGGACACTCTAAAAGATAAAGGATTTGAAATTTCATCCATTGTTGATTTTTCCGTTTATGAATCTGAACAGCTATTTTTAGAAGGTACCGGAAGTATGATATTGGATCGTCAAAATAAAATTTGTTATGCGGCTCTTTCGATTAGAACAGATGGAAACATTGCTCAAGAGTTTTGTGAGGAATTCGGTTATGATTTGGTATGTTTTACGGCCAATCAAAGCCATAATGGAGAGCGATTACCCATTTACCATACAAATGTGATGATGTGTATAGCTGATCATTACGCCATTGTATGTCTAGAAACAATAGATGATTTGGCAGAGCGTAAAATGTTAGCGTCATGTATAACAAGTTCAGGAAAGGAGCTGATTGAAATTTCAGAGGACCAAAAAGAACGATTTGCGGGAAATATGCTTCAAGTTCAGGGAAATCAGCCTTATCTCGTTATGTCGTCTTCTGCATATCAAAGCCTTACCGAGTCTCAAATTGAAAAAATAGAGTCTTTCAATCCAATCATCCATAGTAACCTAAACACCATTGAAGCTTGTGGAGGAGGGAGTGCACGATGCATGATGGCTGAAATATTTTTGCCTTATAAGTCTTAAGGAGTAACCAAAATGTTTGTATATGAAACTGTTGATCCAGCAGTACATTTAACGATGTAGCTCCCTGGAGCAAAATAATGTTCTACTTGTATGTGTTTTTCATTCTTTTCATTTCCAAATTCTTTATCATAAATAATATGGCCATTAAGGCTGCATACTTGAATATGGATTTTGGTGTTACTGAATACTTCAATATTAATATTAAATTTTGAATGAGATGGATTTGGATGAATGTTCAGTTTTCCGACATTAATAGGCCCAATGTGATCATCAAGACTTAAGGTGCCATTGTCAAAATTCCAGTTTGCTTTATTTGCACAATATACATTCTGACCATTTTCAAGTTCGAGCTCAAAAACAATTTCATTGTTCGCAGTCACTTCAGTTATAACACTACCTCTATTTATATTTTGATTGTTTCCAAAATTAATTAATGTGTTTCCATTTTCAAGACGCTGTACACTGCCAATTGATGGGGTAAATAAGCTGTCCGGATGTACATAATCCCACAGCTTAGTTGCAGTAAAGTCAGAAAAATTTAGCTCATATTCTACAGCTCTAGAGCGTTTAATCCCACCTGTATATAGGTCACTCAGATTTCCGTTATCATACAATAAATATCGATTACTCCCCAAGCTTTTAATGCAATGCTGTTTCGAGAAAGGATAATCATTAATAAAGGAAAAATCACTTTGCTCTCCTCCAAATCGCCACATTACTTCGCCAGTTGTTCTATTGATTTTTGTGATTTCAGAAATGGTCCTATTGGATATTAAAAAGTTTCCGTCTTCATCAATATCAATGGCATTACAATGCAAGAAGTCAAAGGTGTTGTTGCCTAGTGAATTGAATATTCCAGGATAATTTGAAAGGTAAAAATGATTGAAGCTGGACCATTCAAATATCAAGTTTTGGTCAGCATCTAGCTCTTGAATGATTAATCCTTCAATATTTTGATTTTCACTTCCATTTGCAACTATAGTATCTGACGCGTATGGTCTAATATCATATCCAAAAAGAATGTAGTTTCCGGAGTTTAGTGCTAGAAAATCATGGTTATCGGCAACATATCCGTTTTGACAATAAACACTGTCTACTATGTTTTCAAGAGAGTCCATAATAAACCATCCTTTAGATTGCCGGTCGAAAAATGTAATTTTATTATTCTCATTGACCTTCCATGCCCAACCTTTAAGTCCTAAATCTTCACTGTAAATTAATACTCCGGTTGGGTTAACAATATTTACAGGTTTACTTGGAGGTCCACCAACTTGAAAAAATAAATTTCCTGGATAAGGATTATTATTTATGTTTATATCATAATCTGGTTGAGCTAAAGCAACTAACGGAAATAGGCAATATAATACAATTACAATCTTTTTAAACATTGACTTTTATTACACCTAATAAATGCTTTATCAGACTTTTGATAATCCTAAAATTAAATCAAAATACTAAAACATGTAGTACTAAGTGCATAAGAATTATTAAATTTCAGTCTGATTTAATCAAAACCAAAAGCCCATGATTTATAAAAGCTTAAGTGAATATCGGCCAATCTTAATTTTAATATCAGCTGTATTGACCAGTACAGTTGTGCATTCACAGATAGAAGGAGACAACTTGTTTTCAAGCAACCAAGTAGTCAATATAGAGCTTGATTTCCCTCAAAGTGACTTTTGGCTTCAGCTTGAGGATAATTATGATAACATGGATGTAAATGGATCCGTTTATATCCCGGCAAACTTGACCCTTACTGATTTAACCGGGACGTATACTTTTGATAGCGTAGGAGTTCGTTTAAAAGGAAATTCTAGTTATGGGCATCCAGGAGATAAAAAATCTTTTAAAATAGATTTTAATAAATTTATTTCAGGACAAAATTACGATGGCATTAAAAAATTGAATTTCAGTAATGGATTTAAAGATCCAACATTCATGAGAGAGAAAATATTTTTTGATATTTCCAGAGAGCGAGGAATTCCTTGCCCACGAGCTAATTTCGCTACGGTTATATATAATGGAGAGCCATGGGGTTTCTATACAATGATTGAGCAGATAGACGATCAGTTTTTGGACTGGCGGATGCTTGATGATGATGGGAACCTGTTTAAAGCGGGGTCAAATTTTGGAGGAGGGGACGGAGAAGCAAGTTTGGAATATATAGATGCTGCTCAAACTTCATATGAATCATCCTACGAGTTGAAATCAAATGAAGATGCAAATGATTGGAGTGATTTGATAGAATTGATAGATTTTATAAATAACACAAGTGATAATCAATTTGAAACAGGATTAAATGAAATATTGGATTTAGGTCCCTATTTGAGTTCTGCAGCTTTAGATAACTTGTTTAGTAATTTGGATAGCTACACGCAGTCTGCAAGAAATTATTATATCTATCATAATATAGGAATGGGAAAATGGCAGTGGATAAAATGGGATGGAAATGAAGCATTTGGCACTTATGGCTTCATGGGAGGATTAAGTCCATCTAATCTTGATATATATTATTATGCCTTCAATCGTCCCTTATTGGAAAGAGTTTTCGCAAGTCAAACTCTTAATGATCAGTATACATCAGAGGTTTGTCTTCTTTTGAGTACCGTGTTTAAACCTGATTATTTAAATCCAATTATTGATGAAATGAAAGAGCTTATTAAAGAAGATGTTTATGCTGATAATAATAAGATGTTTTCAAATTCTGATTTTGATACAAATATTGAAACTAATTTATCTGGAGGAGGAGGGGGTGGACCGGGGCCTGGTGGTTCTATTGAAGGATTGAAATCTTTTATTCAGGAGAGATACAATTACCTTATATCAGCTGTAGATTGTGAGCCCTATGTTGGTATTGAGTCAGCGTCTTTACAAGAATTATCAATTTATCCTAATCCTAGTTCTTCATTAATTACAATTAAAGGGATTAAATCCTTTCCAGCTCAAATAGAAATAACAGGACCAAATGGAGTGCTAATTAAATCAGACCTAATATACAATTCGAATCAGTCTATTGATATTTCCAATATGTCACCAAATCTCTACTTTTTAAAATTAGAAGGTCAGGTTCTTAAGTTGACTAAAAATTAATCTAAGTTTCAAGATTTATTATTGGACTCTACTGAATCGTTAGCTTTAGGATTTTATTCCCTTCTTGATGGCTAATATTTATGAAATAAACCCCATCTGTCAAGAATTGGACCTCAAAGGAGTTTATGGTTCCCGAATAAACCTGAATCAATCTGCCATTATAATCCATAAGCTCAATCTTTTCAATCTGTTTAAGCTGATTTAAACCTCTAATATAAACTTCATCACTTGATGGGTTTGGATAAAGAGTTATTTCCTCTGGGCTTATATCTTCATCAATATCCAAGACACTTAATACTACACATTCACTAGTATCAGTGCAATTGTTTTGGGTTATCGCAACAGCGAGGTTATATGAGCATGCCCCTTGACACTGAAAAGTTTGATTTATCTCGCCTTGTAATTCACTGTATGCATCATTGCAGTCCAGCCATTGATAGGATGCATTCGAAACTTCTGCCTGTGCTGTTCCAGGCCCTAGTTGAAGGACATTGATATTAACGGTATTGATTGTTAAATCCAGTGTAATTGTACTATCACACCCATTTACATTTTGGAGTACATATATTGCTGAATTGTTACTAGTCGTATAGGTAATACCATCAATCCAGGCATATGAGCCACATGCTGTTTGAACATCAGTTACAAGATCTGGATTAAATATGGTTAAATCAAGTGTCACGACACTGTCGCACCCTTGCGATGCCTGAAGTGTATATGTTGCATTATTGTTACTTGATGTATAGGTTACTCCATCTATCCAGGTATAGGATTCACAAGCTGTTTGTATATCTGTTCCCGTAATCGAATTCGCAATAGTAAGATTAAGATTAACTAACGAATCACATCCATTAGCTGCTCCTTCTACAATATTAAAGCTTGCAGTATTATTACTTGTTGTGTATGTTATTCCATCAATCCAGGTATACGAATTACATGCGGATTGAATGTCAGTTCCAACACTCGAACCATTTACCACTAAATTTAGCGTAATGGTGCTATCACAGCCTTGCGTATTTTGAATAGTATAAGTCGCAGTATTGTTATTGGTTGTATAAGTATTGCCATCAATCCAGGTATAAGGACCACATGAGTTTTGATTATCTGTACTAAAGCTAGGGTTATTGATAGTTAAATTGAGCGTTATGGTACTGTCGCATCCTTGAGTATTTGGAATAGTGTATGTAGCTGAACTATTACTTGAAGTATAAGTGTTACCATCTATCCAAATGAAAGGTCCACATGAATTTTGGATATCTGTATTAAAGCTTGAATTATTGATATTAAGATCAAGAGTAATGGTACTGTCGCAACCTTGTGCATTTTGTATAATATAGGTAGCACTATTATTACTTGCGGTATATGTATTCCCATCAATCCAGGTATATGAATCACAAGCTGATTGAACATCGGTCCCAAAGCTTGGATTGTAAATCGTTAGATCAAGTGTAACTATACTGTCACATCCATTTGCACTTTGTAAAGTATAGGTCGCATTTCCATTATTTGAGTTGTAAGTATTGCCATCAATCCAGGTAAATGACCCGCATGCAATCTGTGTATCCGTACTTTGTACTATAGGGTTGACAGTTGCAACAACATTTGTAAAGGGGCTGAGGCAAGGGCTCGTTTGAATTTCCCAGTCATAGAAGTAGTAGTAGTAGTCTGTTCCAACAGATGAGCTTACGATACTTACAATATCTGTAATTGAATAAGGATAGTTCACTCCTCCATTGTTTCGGTATAAATCCATTGAATTTCCTCCAAGGCTATAGCTTCCTGCTGAGGGCACATCCAAATCTAAAGTAATCCGCTGTGGACCTGTGTTTGAAATATTGACAGTTACCTGATCAATCACAGCTCCACCACCATCAATACCATTGTATAAGTTTATTGTTCGATTTCCTGTGCTATTTGCATCGACCCATACTGAGATCAGATTGAATGGAACTGAGGCATCAAAATTTAGAGCAAAAGTGGCTGTTTGATTATGAAAACCACCACTTCCAATAGATCCATTTTGAGGACCTACAAATTGAGCCGCTTGCTCAATGACATTTTGAACAAGATAATTTGTAGTTGTGAATAGGGTAGGAGTAGTAAAAGTGTTACCCGTTTCGAGAAGTGTTGTACCCGAGATGTCATACCAATTTAAAATTCCAGTACCTGTGCCGGTTAATGTGCCGGTTTCATTTTGGCAAATGGTCACATCAGAAGCTAAAGGCGCATCTGGAAGCACCACAGTAACACTTATGGAGCTTGAACCTGACCCAATTATATTGGTTGATATAAGTTCAACGCTATAAGTCCCACTGTTTGTATAAACATGCGTGGGGTTTTCCACTGAACTGATATTCCCATCTCCAAAGTCCCAGCTCCAAGAATCTGGATTATTTGTCGATTCATCTGTAAAGTTTACTTGTCCGTTACAATCTGCTAAAAATGTAAATGATGCTGATGGTGGTATGGTTGGAAGCTGGCAGGCCGGTGGAAGGTCAAATGCTTCTGTTTGATCAGTTCTACTTGAGCTATTACCCTGATCCGCACTAAAACCAAGTCCCCTTGCTGCAAATACTTGCCAAATTAAACACTCGTTGGCTCCTGCATACAAAATTTGATCAGCTTGAAGAATCGCATCTCTACCATCGACAAATCCTGGATTACAAGCCTGTAGTTTTAACGCTTCAATTACAAGTGCCATAGCAATATTGTTTCCGCCAGTACCTTCATAAAGATCGGGATCGTAGCCGTAATTGTCTATTAATGCCCAGGTCATATCCCAAAGCATTGTACACCAAACAAATCCCACTCCGTGGGGCTGGCTAATGGCTCCTGTATTGTTCGTAGCAGCATAAGTATAGTCATTTACTGCCAAATCCGTAGAATATGGGGCTGGTCTTATGCCATTGCCATTTGTAGGTTCACCTATGGCATACGTACCAATACCTCTAATGTCAGCTCCCAAATCTCCGGGTTCTATGGTCAGCATTAGTCCAAACCAATCAGACCATCCTTCACCCATTTGTTCATCGTTGTTTAGACAATTTGAATTACTAGCTCCGCCAGTAAGTCTCGTCGAAATTCCATGTCCATACTCATGGGCAATAATCCCATTATCAAAGTCGCCATCAAGTTGAACGAGATTTCCAGAGCTTTGGAGTGTCCCATTTATCGAAGTTGATGACAATAGGGCGCTAATAATGGCTTCACCGTCCACTTGCGAAACCATAACTGATGGTATTCCGATTCCTGGGTCAGCACCTCCCATAGTAATGGGTGCTCCTGCGACATTATTTACCATAATCACGGCGACTGCGCCAGCAGCTTCTGCTGCTTCTACTTTAAGCACGAATGTGCAGGTTCCTCTTCTAATAATAGCTATTTTTCCGTTTAAATCTGCTGCGTTTGTCAAGGCTTCACATGCATCTTCATTGTCACCAGTATTGTCGTCTACTAATACAAAATCTGCAGTAAGCGGAGTAGTTGGAACTGATGGTCCAAAACCAGCCTGTACTGCTTGATATCCTCCTGCCATGCTAGATGGATTGTTGATTTCTAGAAGGTTATTATTGGCAGTTGGAGCTGACCACAAGTACATTTGCATTCTCGGATTATTTCCATCACCAGGAGTAGCAAAATTAGCATTGTTCAAACCTCCTCCGTCTTGGGCTTCGGCATTGACGTAATCAGAACCATTTCCCCCATTTCCGTAATTGTTTTCCTGGAAATTTCCGCTGGCTTCGTCAAACCCATATTGATACCAAACATCATGCATTATATTATTCATATAAAACAAATTGGTGATAACCGGGTCAAGGTTTGTGCTGGGATCGTTATTTAGATTTAAAGGGAAATCAAAATCTAGTAATGCTCCTCCATTAGGTGAGTAACCGGGAGCATTGTTGTCGCCTTGGTCTTCATATGCATAAACGTTATTTCCTCTAGTGATTGTATATTCCGCACCTGCACTGCCATCATTATCATGCCATCCAAATGGTGACGCCGATAGATTATCTGTGCCTGATACGAGGCTTCTATTTCCATGACTAGGGCTTTCTAGCGGCAAGGCAAAAACATTATATGAATCCGTGGAAGGAGGTAAATTGGTTTTTGTATTGAAATTTGAATTAGACTGTAAACCATGACTGTGCCTTTTGTGATCATTGCCTTCGAATGTACATTCCAAAACCCAATCGTTCACATCTAAAACAGCACCATTAATCGCATCAATTTTAATACTCCACCAGTGTTTTTGCGTCTTTTCGTAGATACTCAAATCCCAGGCCAAGTGTAATGGTGTTGATTCAAGATCTGTTCTAACGTAAACGAGTTCAACGGGAATATCCTCAATAGAGACATCCCCTTTGCTGAATAAATATTTATTTTCTCTTTCCTCATATTGAATAAGGTCTATTTCTGTTTTGTTTGAAACACCAATTTTGGCAAGAGCATAATCAATGGCTTTCTTCGCATCAATTGAATACTCAGTGGTATTTACTTTTGCTTCAATTTCTGATATTAGCTGAAGATTAAAGAATACTATTTCATTATTTTTAATGGCAAAATTCCCCCCAGACTTAAGGATTTCTATTCCGTTAAATGTTTGATTCACATAGACATGATGAGTCTCACTTAATTTGGAATAGCTCTCATCTGTTACAAGGATGGGTTGATAATCGCTGGGAGTTAAATGAAGATCATTACTTGATTTGAATAAAAATTCATTTATTAGTTCAATGTTTTTTTGGCTGTTAATTGACCAAAATGTAAGCAGGAATAAGAATGATAATAAGCCTTTCATAGTTGTTTTGTTTTGTTTTAGAAAAATGAAGTTGTGGAACAGAGGATTGAAAAAGAAACTTTTTGAGTGAAAAGTTTACTGCACAAAACGTAAGGATTAACGATGCAGAAATCATTAAATATTTCCATACGGAAGATACGGATGTATCCTTTAAAATTTTCATAGTTGTGGTTCAGCATAATTATAACACAAAAAAAGTGCTTATGGTTGCCTATTTTTTACTATTAATTTTAATTAATCGAAAAAAGATGAACTAATATTATTTTTGGCTTTAATTGTTTTGAATGATTTGATCAATCTCTTCAACAACACGTAAAGCATTTTCTCGATTAAAAACTAGGGGAGGTTTGGTTTTGATAACGTTATCAAATGGACCATCGGTGCTAATCAAAATATGATTCTTTCTAAGTTCGTTTTTAATATACTGGGCTAGATTTGTATTTGGCTTTCCGGTATTATCAATAAGTTCTATTCCTAAAAATAATCCTGAGCCTCGCACATCGCCAATACATTCATGTTTATTTTTCAGCTCGTGGAAAAGCGATTTGTAATAAGCTCCACATACCCTAGCATTTTCTTGAAGACCTTCAGCTTCAATGACATTTAATACTGCTTTTCCAATAGCACAAGAAACTGGATTACCACCAAAAGAGCTAAAAAATTCAACACCTTGCTCAAATGAATTTGATATGGCATCAGTTGTAATTACAGCGCCCATTGGATGGCCGTTGCCCATTGGTTTTCCAATCACAACCATGTCGGGCTGTACCTTATGATGTTCAAAGCCCCAAAAGACATCACCGAGTCTTCCAAAACCAGTTTGAACTTCATCGCTGATACATATCCCGCCTTGAGCATGAATAGCCTCATAAACAGGAGATAAATACCCTTTTGCTAATGGGATTTGACCGCCACATCCCACAATGGGTTCACAAATAAAGGCCGCTATTTTTTCTTCTGATCTATGAATCTCTGTAATGGTGTCTTTGGCGTATTGAGAACCGCAATCTAGACCTGTGTATTTGCCGTTATAGCTGTTCGGTATATTGGTCCTTAGGATGTTCTTTTTTTGACCTTGTCCCTTAGGATGATTGAATTTATAATCGCTGATATCAATACCTGTTTGTGTATGACCATGATATCCGTGCTCCATGACCATGATTTTTTCATGTCTAGAATACATTTTAGCCATTCTTATGGCAAGATCGTTAGCTTCACTCCCTGAATTCACAAAGAAAACCTTATTAAACTTAGAAGGAAGCTTTGCTAATAGTTGTTCTGCATATTCTGGGAGAATATCGTATATGTACCTCGTATTTGTATTGAGCTTAGCCATTTGGCGTTGACCTGCCTCCACTACAATAGGATGAGAATGTCCTACATGAGGAATATTATTGTAGGCGTCTAAATAAGAGTTTCCGTATACGTCATACATGTATTGAAATGCGGATTTATCCATTGCTATGGGTTCGTCATAGCTCACGGAAAGTATTTTGCTCAAATGCTTATGTCTTTTCTTGAGTTTCTCAGTTTCAAGGGCTCGTTTTTCAGTTTTAAAACCAAGTTCATGTATGAGTGCATCTTCCAGGGCTATTGGATTTATTTCAAGAAGCTTATAGAGCATTTTCCATGCGTTCTTTTCGCTAATTGATGCGTAGATATTTTCTGGGTCTTGTTTTTTTGCATGAGCGGAATGACAAACGCTAATGCAAAGCTTTGCAGCAATCAAGTAATATAGAATTGAAATCTCTTTTTTTTCAAGAGGAATAATCTTATGATAAGCATGCACCAAGGGAAGGATGAATTCATAATAGCTTTCCTTGTCATAGCATATATAGGCCAGTGCAGTCGCCAGTTCATTAATTAATGGGGCGTATACCATATCTCCAAAATCAATA
>Ga0315315_10004690_pt1 | contig 12617 bp, 12 predicted proteins | sample M140m3416metaG_FD_203699 | JGI IMG/M metagenome (GOLD analysis project Ga0315315, IMG submission 203699) | Ammonia-oxidizing marine archaeal communities from Monterey Bay, California, United States - M1 40m 3416 | ecosystem: Environmental > Aquatic > Marine > Intertidal zone | place: USA...
CTTTCATTACCGGTGACTTCAAATTTGGTCCCATTGGAAGATTTGTTTATCCCAAAGGTAAATTACGAGACCAAATGAAAGAGACCATGATGCAGGCATGGACATCATTTGCAAAAACTGGAATTCCAAAAACTGGTAAAAGTCAGGAATGGAAAAAATTTAACTCTAATAATCGAGTCTTCATGAAGCTAGATTCTGATGAGCATTTATCTTTAGACAAAGAGATGTTGTCTCTTGAATTTATCATGGGAAATGTTCGACTGTCACCAGTGGGAACATTATTAGAAAAATGTTTATTAGTTCAAGAAACTTTTTTTAATATTGGTGATTACCTAGAGGATGAATTTATGAAATGGAATCAGGGCGCTTGTAAACAATTTGATATGGATTTAGAACGTAAAAAAATTGAAACTGATTTAATTGAAGAATATGGTTCAGCAACTGTTTACTAATGATCTCAATTCAAAGGAGGCTTTTTTTTTCATTTATTGTAATAACTTTCTTAGCTAGTTGTGGATCTGACGTCGATCCCGGAACAATTGAGGGGCCGCCTCGCTCTTCAGAAGCAATTTATATACAAGATTCAAAATTTTTTCAGACTAAAAAGAGTTTGTTAGGAGATGACTCGGGAGATACATCTCAAATTCTTTTTGGAGATTTGCATGTTCATACAACATATTCGATTGATGCTTTCACGTTAGAGCTGCCAATGATGGGTCTTCAAGGTATCCATGATAGCTCTATGGCATGCGATTTTGCTAGGTATTGTGCAAACCTAGATTTTTTTAGTTTTAATGATCATGCTGAAGGCTTAACTCCAGATCATTGGCGTGAACAACAAAAGATTATCCAACAATGCAATATTTCAAATAGTAATCCAGTGACAAATGATTTAGTGGTATTTCCTGGTTGGGAGTGGACTCAAATTGGCACTACTAGAGAAAATCATTGGGGCCACAGAAATGTAATTTTTAAAGACATTCAAAACCTTCCTGCAAGACCAATTGGAGCTAGAACTCCAGATTCAGGATTGGGAGTTTTCGACACGACTGAACAAGCCATAAGCGCAAGATGGTTAGATGTATTTAATTTTAAGCGCTACTCTGACTTAAAATGGCTCCTCAATGAGGTAAGAAACATACCATATTGTGAGGAGGGTATTGCTTCTCCAGATCTTCCGCTGGATTGTTATGAATATGCAAAAAATCCGAGAGACTTATTTACCAAGCTAGATGAGTGGAACATAGACAGCATTGTAATTCCACATGGTCAATCATGGGGTTTCCATGTCCCACTAGGAACCTCTTGGGACAATCGCATGAACTATGAAGGTCATGATCCAAGCAAGCAACTTCTTCTAGAAATTATGTCTGGTCATGGCAACAGTGAAGAGTATCGAGATATTGCATCTGCAAATTTCTTTCAGGATTTCTCTATGAGTTGTCCTGAGCCTACTGATGTTTTTCTTCCATGTTGTTGGCAAGCTGGTGAAATGCAAAAAAAACGCTGTGATGGCCTTACTAAAGAAGAGTGTGATGCAAGAGTTGAGCTTGCAAAAAAATATACTTTGGCTGGAGGGCCATACACAAACATGGTTTTTCCTGAGGCCAAGCCTGAGGAATGGTTAAACTGTGATCAATGTACCGATTGTTTTAAACCAGCCTTTAACTATAGACCGAAACAATCTGCTCAATATGCTTTAGCTATTTCAAATTTTGAGGAATCTATTGAATCTCCACAAAGATATAATTTTGGGTTTATAGCCTCAACAGATGACCACACTGCAAGGCCAGGAACAGGTTATAAGCAATACGAAAGACGAAAGATAACTTTTGCTACTGGTGTAAAATCAAAAATGTGGGAATATCAGTATGAGGCTGAAGACCCAAACTTTCCTGAAATTCCTATCATTACTCCAGGTGAAAGCCAGCCTGATAGTGAGAGAGTTTCTAGTTTTGTTTATCCTGGAGGCATCTTAGCTGTGCACGCAGAGGGAAGAGGTAAGGATGCGATTTGGGCTGCGCTAAAAAATAAAAATGTTTATGGAACCAGTGGCCCTAGAATATTATTATGGTTTGATTTGATAAATTCTCCTGAAGGGCAAGTTCCAATGGGTTCTGAAATTACAATGAGTCAAAATCCAAGGTTTATCGTTAGGGCCGCAGGAAGTTTTAAACAAAATGAAGGCTGTTCAAGAAAATCTATAGATGCGCTTTCTTCAGAAAGGCTCGATTATTTATGTGCAGGAGAGTGTTATAACCCGAGCAATGAAAGAGAGGTCATTGAAAGAATTGAAGTTATAAAGATTACTCCACAAATTTATGCTGGTGAAGCAGTCAGTCCTCTTATAAAAGACCCATGGAAGACTATTCCATGCCAAGGAAAAGGCGAATGCATTGTAGAATTTGAAGATCAAAATTTCTCAAGAGATAGTGTTTATTATGTAAGAGCAGTTCAGAGCTCTTCGCCTGCAATAAATGGCTCATCTTTATCTCAAAGAGATAGTTTTGAGCTTTGCAAGGGAAGTTTCAGAACTGATTTAAAAGATAATTGTTTAAGCATGACAAATGAAAGAGCTTGGTCTTCTCCAATTTATGTGGACAAGCCCTAAATAGAAGCTTGTTGCTTAATTTGATTTGCAGTTGAGCGTTTGATTTTAATTAATTCAGCAATTTTGAAATATAGATTTTCTTCATAGGCATCAATTACAGAATCAGCAGTAACGAGCTCCCAAAGAACTTTTAGCAGTTCAATTTTTTCTTCATTAGAATGAGAATCATTTATTTTTTTTATATAGGGATAAAATGAAACTGATTCTTCAGTCTCATCAATAATTTTTTTTACAATAGTGCTTGCTTTTATATCTTCGGAAGCTAATTTATCAGCTCTTTTTTTGATTAACTTTAATTCCGTACTATCAAGAGTTCCATCACTAATAGCAATTTCAAACATTAGCCTTAAAGCCACGTCTGCTTCATGCATATTCACTATACCTAATTTTGCTTTTCCCTTAAAAAGATTCTTTAACATTTTAAATTTTAAATTTTAATTTTAGTTGTTCTCTGGGTCTTTGGAAGAATGTACCCAGTAAAATTAATACGTCTATATACATTGATTTATTGATAATATAAGTTTTATCAATTTCAGCAAGCTTTTTTGGATTGCTCATATCATATCCAAGTATCTGTGCTAATCCTGTGATTCCTGGCTTAATGCAATAAATACCCTTTAACGATCTTTCCTTCAAGAGTTCATCTTGAACTAATAGCCCTGGTCTAGGGCCAATAAGATTGACATCTCCTTTCAAAACATTTATTAATTGTGGAAATTCATCAAGTTTAAATTTCCTAACCCACGTTCCATTATTTAGAAGATGATCTTTGTCAAGTTTGTGTGTTCCTGTATGGGGTGTGTTCTTTTTTAATGTTCGAATTTTAATAATTCTAAAATTCTTCTTATTTTTGCCAATTCTATCTTGAACAAAGAAAACTGGAGCACCGTCTTCAATTAAAATAATAAAACCAATTAAAACTAATAGAGGAAACATTAAAATTAGACCTATCAAACATATAAGGTTTCTGAAGGATCTGATAATTGCTTTTTGTATCATTTTGTAGGGTAAGATAAATATTTATTTTAAATCATTAATATGAATATTGCTCTAACTGGGTCGTCTGGATTAATAGGATCTAAATTAGTTGATGATTTAAAGAAAGCTGGACATGAAGTCTTATGCATCTCATCTTCTCACTCTGCTCATCATAAAAATATATTTTTATTAAATGAAATTATTTCTGAAAACAATTTTGCTAAAGTTGATTGCTTTCTCCATCTAGCTTCCATCAACTCAAACCTTAATAACTCTCAGATTTCAGAAGAGGTTTCTCTAACCCATAACGCTATTAAACTTATGAAAGTTCTAAAATGTAAAAAGCTGATCTTTCTTAGCACTTCAAAAGTTTATGGAGAAAATTCTTTTAAATATGAAGAATATTCAGAACTCTCACCTATAAAACCTCAAAGTCCTTATGCTATTGCGAAAGTAAATTGCGAGCAAGCTATTATACGAATGTCTGCAGAGGAAGATTTCAATTATTTCATTTTACGCATACCTCCAATGCTTTTAAATAATGTAAAGTCAAATCTTGGTCATTTAATTAAAGTGGTCAAGAGTGGATTTCCAATCCCATCATTTAAATATGGAGATCAAAATGAAAGAAGTTTTCTATCTTATGAATTGTTTTTATCTGCAATTGAGAAAATAATCGGTGGCCAGTCTAAAATTAATAAAGGTATTTTTAATCTAGCTGACCCTAAGCCAATTTCTACAAATGATCTTTTAAGAAAAATCTCAAAAGATAATGGGAGAAAAGCAAAAATTATATATTTACCAAATTTTATTTTTCAACTCATGATTAAGCTAAATAGATTACAATTATCAATGCATCGGATGTATGGAAATTTTAATATTTCAAGTAAAAGTTTTACAGATGTATTTTTTAAATAAATAATATCTACCAAAAATAATATTAATTATGAATTTAATTGGCCAAAAGCTTAATTCTCTAAGTAGAATTCATAAAACTATTCTTGTCTTATTGAATGACCTACTCCTAGCTTTTACTTGCTGGATTGTATTTGGTCCGCCAATGGCAACAATCATTTCTAATAATTATTCATCAAATATCCTTGGATTGATTCTCTCCCAGATTTACTCATTTATTATTCCTGCATTTTTTTTTCTTTCATATTTCTATTTTTTTGGTTATTACAGATCACTAATTAGGTTTTTTGATTCTAGGGACTCAATCTTTCTATGTGTTTCCGGGTCTTTATTATTTGGATTTTCATGGGCTGGGATCTACATTCTTCAGTTTGATTTAGTTAAAACTACTTTCCTATCTATTATTCTTCTACAAGGTTTACTTTTATCAGCTGTTTTGTATGCGTTTATCAATATTTCAAGAGATGTAGCAAAATATTTCTTATACCCCTATGAAAAAGATAAAAATGCTAATCCGGTAGTAATCTTTGGTTCTGGTAATTCTGCAAAAGATTTATTAGATGCATTGCATAATGACTCGACTAAAAATGTAGTTGCCATCTACGATGATTCGCCAACTTACAAAAATCTACAAATTAATAATATTCCTATTATTTCAAAGTTTAAAAATTTAGTTGCACTCAAAAGTAAGCATAAAAACCTTCAAGTTTTTTTGGCTTTACCAAATATAAAAATAGAAAAGAGAAGAAAGATTATTTCAGACCTAGAAACAATTAAAGTTGCAGTAAGAACTATTCCATCATTGACTGACCTGATCTCTGATCAGAAGAAGATGTCTGACATTCAGGAGTTATCAATTAATGATATTCTACCTGGAGCTCGAATCTCCAACACCAATGTTGCAAATGCAGAAAATAAAATTTTTTTTATTTCAGGAGCAGGTGGTTCCATTGGGGGAGAGATCACAAGGCAACTGCTTATTAGCAATCCAAATAAAATAATTTTGTATGAGTTTTCAGAGTTTAATCTTTTTCAGATAGAAAGAGAGTGCTTAGCAATAATAGAAACTAAAAAGCTTAATACAGAAATCATACCTATCTTAGGTGATATAAGAGATCAAAAAAATCTAAATCATATTTTTAGCAAATATCCAGTAGATCATGTTTATCATGCTGCAGCATATAAACATGTTCCATTAGTTGAAGATTACAATAATTTAGCGAAAGCAGCTGAAAATAATATACTTGGAACATATAATCTTGCTCAATCAGCAATTACCAGCAATGTAAGTTCGTTTGTAATGATCTCAACTGATAAAGCTGTTAGGCCTACTAATATTATGGGAGCAACTAAAAGATTTGCTGAAATAATTATTCAATCAATGAATGAAGAGAGCGATTCAACTAAATTTAGCATGGTAAGATTCGGAAATGTTATCAATTCATCAGGATCAGTAATACCTCTATTTGTTGATCAAATTTCTAAAGGGGGGCCTGTTACAGTTACTGATAGAGAAGTTAAGAGATATTTTATGACTATTCCTGAGGCTTCTTCTTTGGTTCTTCAGGCAGGAGAGATGGCTATGGGTGGAGAGGTTTTTATTCTCGATATGGGCGAGCAAATTAAAATCTATGATCTAGCAAAGAAGTTGATTCATCTTTCTGGGATGAATACCGCTGATGATGAAAATGAAGAGGGTATTCAAATCTTAGAAGTAGGCCTAAGACCAGGAGAAAAAATGTATGAGGAGCTATTAATCTCTGGTTCAGAGCAAAAAACTGATAATGCAAAAATTTTCAAAGCTAACGAGGCCTTTATTCTACTTAATGAGTTAAAACCAATATTATCTGAAATGGAAGGCTATATAAGAAAATTCGATAATGATGGAATTATTGATTTGCTTACAAAGAATGTAGAGGGGTTTAATCGATGAAGAGAAATCAATTATTAATTTTTAGCCTTATGGGTTTTTTCTACAGCCTCAATATTTCCTCCCTAGACTTAGATCAGCTCATCCTTGAACCAGGGTTTGAAATTAAAATTTTTGCTAAAAATTTAAGTTCGCCTCGCCAAATGGCTGAAGGCAAAAATGGGACCATATTTGTTGGCGAAAGGACTGGTCAAATAGTTGGATTAATTGATTCCGATAAAAATGGTGAAGTTGACTCCAAGATCATTGTTGCGAGGGGTCTATCCTATTCAACAGGTGTCAGTTTGTTTAATGGAGATTTATATTTTTCTGAAATAAGTAAGATTTGGAAAATTGAAAATATCGAGAATTGGGTTAGTAACCATAGTATGGATTCGAAGTTACCAAAAAAAATTCTTGTTGTTGAAAATTTACCAGATGATCAATGGCATGGTTGGAAATGGCTTAAGCATGACCAAGAGGGAAGCTTGTATTTTAATATTGGCGCACCATGCAATATTTGTTTATCAAAAAATCCTCAATATGCTTCACTTTTAAAGTACAAAGATGGCCAGCTAGTTTTCGCAGCAAAAGGTGTAAGAAATAGCGTTGGGTTTGATTTTCACCCAGTTAGTAAGCAACTTTATTTTACAGATAATGGAAGAGATTGGCTTGGTGATGACTCACCATCTTGTGAATTAAACAGATTGGACTTTGAGGGCCAGTTTTTTGGATACCCTTTTAAGCATGCGTCTGATGTGATTGATCCCGAGTTTGGTGAAATTAGCTCAGGATATGATTTTGTTGATCCAATTTTAGAGCTTGGTGCTCATGTTGCGCCGACAGGTATAAGTTTTTATAACGCTGAAATGTTTCCTGCAACAATGAAAAATAATCTTTTTATTGTTCTCCATGGTTCTTGGAATAGAACGGAAAAAGTCGGGTATAAAGTTCTGCGAGTTGAAATTGATGATGATGGAAATGTTATTAATTCAAGTGACTTTATTACAGGGTGGTTAAAAAATGGCAAGGTTTTTGGCAGGCCCTCGGCCCCATTGGTCAGAAATGATGGCAGTCTTTTGATATCTGATGATAAAGCAAATGTTATATATCAAGTAACTTATCAAAATTAATAATGAGAGTTGGTATTGCTGGCTATGGCGTTGTTGGAAAAACTAGACATGCCTCAATCAAAAAAAACACCTCATACGAAGTTGTAGCTATTTCTGAGGTAAACTCTGAAGCGCAAAGAAATATTCCTTCCTTTATAGATATTTATGATGATTATCATGATCTAATTTATAAGGCTGATTTAGATATTATTTTTATTAGCTTGCCAAATAAATTTTCCTCAGATGCTGTTTCATTAAGTCTAAAAAATGGCCTAAATATTTTTTGTGAAAAACCTCCTGCTAGAAATCTTGATGAGCTGATACAAGTAAATGAAATTTATAAAAAATATTCTAATTTAAAACTTATGTATGGTTTTAATCATCGCTTTCATCTTTCAGTAGAGGAGGCAAAGAAAATTATTGACACTAATACTTTTGGAAAAATCATTAATTTAAAAGGTGTTTATGGAAAATCTCAAATGATTAGTTTCAATCAAACAGATTGGAGAACTAACAGACAGGAATCTGGAGGAGGTATATTGCTTGACCAAGGCATACATATGCTTGATTTAATAAGATATTTATCTGGAGAGACCTTTTCTGAAATCTTTTCATTTATTGATAATGCCTTTTGGAATTTTGATGTTGAGGACAATGCATATGTCTTGATGAAATCTTTAAATGGAGTTGTAGCGCAACTTCATTCATCCGCGACTCAATGGAGACATGTATTTAATTTAGAAATTACCCTTCAAAAGGGCTCACTTGTACTTGGAGGCTTGCTTACTGGATCTAAAAGTTATGGAGATGAAACGCTTAAGATTATTTCTTCAAATCCAGCTCAGGACAAAGGAGTGCCAATCGAGAATACTTCAAAATATAATGAAGATGTATCATGGGATAATGAAATTAAATATTTTGCTAATTGTTTAGCAAATGATCTAACAATTGAACGGGGTAGTGTTGAAGATGCGATTGAAACTATGCGCTTAGTTGAAGAAATTTATAAAGCTGACCCACTTTGGAAAAAAAAATATTATAGTTAAAAGGAATCCATAATGAATTCATCAACATTATTTTCAGATAATTATCTTGAGTATTTGATCAGTTTGATTGCCAAATTAGATAGAGAAGCAATTGCAAAGTTTGCAGATTTACTTTTGCAATCAAGAGACTCTGGAGCAACAACATATTTTCTGGGGAATGGGGGCAGCGCCTCTACTGCTTCACACTTTGTGAATGATGTATCCCTTGGCAGCAGACAGTTTGAAAAACCTTTTAGAGCAATAAGTCTTTGTGATAATCAGGCTGTTATTTCTGCAATTGCGAATGATGACGGGTATGAAAATATTTTCTTACAACAACTCAAAACTCTTGCTAGGACTGGCGATAATATTGTATGCATTTCAGCTTCAGGCAATTCCAAGAACTTAATTAAAGCAATTGAATTTGCTAAAGAAAATAACTTATATATTGTTGGTTTAACTGCATTTGATGGGGGTTATCTGAAGCAAAATTGTGATCTTAATATACATGTTCCAACAAAAGTTGGAGAATATGGGCCAGCTGAAGATTTACATATGGTTGTCTGCGGGCTTATTGGATCTTATTTTAGAGAGAAATTTTTGAATGATTGATTTGCATCAGTCACTAGAAATAGCTAAATCAGCAGCATTGCTTGCTGGAGAATTTTTGCTGAAATCTCAAGGAACTGACCTTAAAATTTTGTTAAATCAAGGTCGAGACCTTAAGTTACAGCTTGATATTGACACCGAAAATATTATAAAAGATCACATATCATCTCATAGCAGTTATTCAATATTAGGAGAAGAGACTGGCTCTAGTGATAAACTAGATGGATGTTTTTGGGTGATAGATCCACTCGATGGAACATCAAATTTTTTAAGAGGCATTCCAATTAGTTGTGTCTCGATAGCACTGATGCATGAACTGAAACCAGTTCTTGGAGTCATTTATGATTTTAATCATGAGGATATTTATTTTGGTCACAAGGAATCTAGAGCTTTTATAAATGATCAAGAAATCCAGGTTTCTAAGTTATCTTTAAAAAATGAATCCACTCTAGTAACTGGCATACCAGCAAAGACTAACTATTCTGATGACGAATTCAATCAATTAATATTAACCTTTCAGTCCTGGAAAAAAATTAGAATGATTGGATCTGCTGCAATGGCAGCGGTATATGTGGCAGCAGGAAAGGCAGAAAGATATCAAGAAAATGGAATTTTTTTATGGGACATTGCAGCTGGAGCTGCCATTGTAAATGCTGCAGGAGGGATAGCATCAATTACTAATCTTCAACCAGATTACAGAGTTGATGCAAAATTTTCTAATAAGCAAATTGAAGAATAATTGAATACAAAAGATACAGTTGCGGTTGCCTCGAGGTCTTTTTCAAAAAATACTTTTTTAGTTTCAAAACTGAAGAATCTATATTCTTCAATTATTCTTAATGAAACAGGAAGAACCTTGGCAGGGAAGGATTTAGTAAATTTTTTAATGCCAGCCTCAAAAGCAATTATAGGTATAGAAGCCATGCCTGATCCTATACTATCTGAGCTGCCAAACCTTAAAGTTATCAGTAAATATGGGGTTGGTTTAAATAACTTAGATTTAAAATTACTTAGAAATTATAAAATTAAACTAGGATTTACTCCTGGTGTGAATAAGCAAAGCGTTGCAGAGCTCGCCTTAACCTTGATATTGATTGGGCTCAAAAAAATTCAAAACAATAATATTGATATCCTTAACGGGAATTGGTCTCAAGAAAAAGGCTCAGAGCTACACGGTAAAACCATCGGCATGCTTGGATTTGGGAATATAGGCCAAAAATTATCGTCTCTTCTTCAACCATTTAATTGCAATATTGTTTTTTTTGATGAAAGGCATTACTCCGATGAGGATATAAATAATATTTCAATGGATTTGAATCTTAATCCTAAATTAATCCATCAATTATCCTTGGATTTAGTTCTATCAGAATCTGATATTCTTAGCATTCATCTTCCGCTAAGCAATGAAACAACTAATTTAATTGCTGCACCTGAATTTAACCAACTAAAATCAAGTGTATGTATTATAAATACTGCGCGTGGAGGGATAGTTAATGAAGAAGATCTTTATAATTTTTTAGTTAAAAATCAGACTGCTTTCGCTGGTTTTGATGTTTATGAAGAAGAGCCAGCATTTGAAAACGCTCTATTACAATTATCAAACTTTTTTGGCACGTCTCATAGGTCAAGCCTTACAACTGAGGGAATTTATGCTATGGGTATAGCTGCCATAAATGGATTAGATGATAATATCAATATTAAATAAAACATCTATTCTATGAAGAATCTTTCAATCGGCACATGGCAAAGCCTCCCAAATGAATCAATCGCTGAAATATTTGCCAAGGCTGGTTATGAATGGATTGTTATAGATCTTGAGCATAGCTGTATAAATATCAATCAAGCAGAGCAACTTATTCGAGTAATTGATTTAGCTGGATCCAAACCATTTGTAAGGTTATCCAATCATGATACTGCTCAAATCAAAAGAGTGCTTGATGCTGGAGCAAAGGGAATACTGGCACCAATGATAGAGACCCTCAATCAAATAGAAAAAATTATTTCTGCATGTCATTATCCTCCTAGCGGTTCAAGAGGGATGGGCCTTGCAAGAGCGCAGGGGTATGGTGAAAACTTCCAGAAGAAAGATTATATTTCAGATCAGGTAAATGAAATTGAAATTTATGCTCAAATTGAATCCCTTAAGGGTTTAAAGAACTGTAAAGAAATTTTTTCTCAAAAAATTAATGGTTACTTTATTGGTCCATACGATCTCTCAGCTTCACTCGGTAATCCTGGAGTATTTGATTCTGATGAATTTGATGAAGCTGAGACAGCTATTCTATTTGCAGCTAAAAATGAAAATATTAAATGCGGATATCATCTTGTTGAACCAGAAATAGATCAAATAAAATTTCTAGAAGCTAAGGGCTATGACATGATTGCTTTTAGTGTAGATATTCGAATGTTAGATATCGGCGCTAGACTGCCATTTATAAAATAAATGAAAAAGACCCTAGGAGTAATTCCTGCAAGAATGGCTTCATCTCGTTTTCCTGGAAAGCCGTTAAAAAAAATTTTGGATATTCCAATGCTTGCTCATTGCTATGAAAGAGCATTACTTTCTGGAGCTTGCGATCAATTAATTATTGCCACACCTGATCAAGAAATTATTGAATGGAGTCAATCACAATGCATACCCTCAGTTTTAACAAGCCATAGCCACCAAAGAGCAACAGAAAGAGCCAGAGAAGCTTTAGATATTATTGTTAAGCAGGGGCGCAGTTACGATTCAATTCTTTTATTGCAAGGAGATGAGCCACAAATATTTCCTGAGGATATTAATAATTTAAAAGACTCTTTTACAGGGAAAGATCTCGAAGTAGTAAATCTAATTTTTCAAATTATTGATGATGATCTTGAAGATCCTAACGTTGTTAAAGTAGTTACAGATAATTCATTAAATATAAAGTTTCTTTCTAGATCACATATTCCTTTTAATAGCACTAAAACTTTCCGGCAGCTTGGCATGATCGGTTTTACAACCAAAGCTTTGAAACATTATACAAACTTACCACCTACAGAATTAGAGGAGCTAGAGTCAATAGATATGATGAGGTTCCTGGAAAATGATTTTTGCATTCAAGGCGTTATATCTTCAAGCCCTATACTTGGAGTTGATAATCCAGAAGATATAATCAAGGCAGAGAAGATGATGTTAGATGATAAAATTATTCATCTTTATAAGGAAAAATATAAATAAAGTATGAAAAAAATTCTTATTATTAGCGATGGAATACCTGGACACTTTAACCAATCAAAAGGAGTAGCCTCACTGCTTGCAAACAAGCATTCTTTTGAAACAAGAATTACTGATCTTCAATTTAGCAGTCATTATTTAAGAAGCTTTATAACGGTTTTTTCAAGGTTTTTGATGAGGTTCCCAAGCTCCTTAACCGCAAAGATCATATCTTTTCTTTATAAAAAAATTGATACTAGCCAGCTTGATCTAATTATTG
>Ga0315315_10004691_pt1 | contig 12616 bp, 17 predicted proteins | sample M140m3416metaG_FD_203699 | JGI IMG/M metagenome (GOLD analysis project Ga0315315, IMG submission 203699) | Ammonia-oxidizing marine archaeal communities from Monterey Bay, California, United States - M1 40m 3416 | ecosystem: Environmental > Aquatic > Marine > Intertidal zone | place: USA...
TTGAGAAAAAAAATCGAAGAATTAGAGAAAAAATTACGATGCCAATAACTACCACGGTCTTCTTAAAGTTCCTGTCCAGTCTATAATGGTATTATCCCATTTGGTATTTACTTTTCCAGCAGGAGGTTTTATTAAAATTTTTTCTTCCATTTCTTTTATTTCTATTTTAATATTTTCCGATGAAAAATTTGGATTAATTGTTTGAATTTTTTCTAATTTATTATCTAATTTTTTAGATAATTCTCTTATTTTTTGACATAAAAGTTGTGCATCGTTTTTTAATTGTTCATCCATTATATTTAATATTAGAATTAATTTAAATTACTTTTGTTTGAGATAATATTTTTAAAACTTCATTACTAGTACCATCCTTAAAGAATCTTAGTAGAAATCTTTTATAACCATTTTTTGTTCTTTTTTCTTCAGGAATTATATTATATATTTCGTCAATTGTTAAATACATTCCTGTACCCTCAAATATAAAATGTGCATAATAAATTCCTAATGTAAATGCCATTGCTGTATGAGATTGCATTTTTAAAGTATTTAATGCATAATTTCCTATATTTGCTATAGTAGTTAATTCTCTTAACGTTATTCTTTTAATTTGAAATTCTTCTTTATCATCAATTAAATTACAGTCACATTCTTTACAATGGTCTATTTCCTCTTTTATTGCATCTTCCCAATTACATAATAAAATTTCAGCTAATAAAGGAGATTTAAATTTAAATATTAGATTAAATGCATTTATAAAATCTTTTTGCTTGTATAATGTTTCGAGTTTTCTCTGTTTTTTTTGTTCTCTTGTTGCTGCACATACATCTTGGTATGTTATAAATAGTGTTGTCATATATGTTATATTATTTTAAATTAAAAAAATTTTTTCAATTTTTTTAATTCTTACATACTTATAGTCCGTTCTTTTCATTATATTCTGCAATTTCCTTTTCATATCGCTCTTTATCTTTTACTGCTAATGTTTCAAATGATTTTTTTTGAGACTCTTTTATCTTTTTCCAACCCGCTCCTAATGTTTTTGCTACGTCTCCAATATTTACTTTACCACCTCCTTTACGCTGTGCTTCAATAAGTTTGGGGCGATGTTTATCACAGTAAAACATAAATGCAGATTTCCCTCTTTTAGGTTTATTTGGATCCTTTGGAGCCTTAATTTTTAATTTTTCTCCCAAATATTTTTGAGAAAGCTCTTCAATTCGATCACTTGCACCAAATTCCATACAAAGCATTTTTAATAAACTAGAATGAGATTCAAACCAAAGGTCGTTAAGACCCGCTGTATTATTATGAAAGAGATAAGACGACATGATTTATATTATAATATAAAAATTTGTTTCTAATCAATTTTCATATATATATTAATTAATCTAATTCATCTACATCTGTTATACTTGACTTGAAATATTCACTTTCATATTTTTCAAATTTATTCTTCAAATATTTAATATAAATCGGTCCATATTTGATTGTCTTGACTTTAGTTAAATATGGCATACTATGGAGATGATACTCTTGGTCTTGCATTTGGAGAATTTATTGTTACTGATAAACTTTTTGGAGTGTTCAAATGATTCAATTTTCCCGCAGTTATCCAATTGATATTTTCAATATCACTTGTCCTGGTTTTCATATATTCAAAAAACATTTGAAAATTTATCTTATTTTCCTTGTCGGTAAATCTTTCCTTGAATATTTCATACTTTTGTTCTTTTGACAATAAATCTATATTTGCCAATCTTTTATTGTAATCTGCATCATCATCTTTTTCTTTTAACCTTAATATTTCTATTTCTTTTTTATGATTTTCATCTAATTTTTTTTTATCATTTTCATATTTTAAATTCAACATAAGAATTCTACTTTTTATATCTGTATCATTTTTTGCCTGCTCCTTTACTACTATTTCTCTTTGATTTTTAATATGATGATTAGCTAGAATATAAAATTCTTCTTGTTCTATAACCATATTACCATTTGTATCTAACTTATCATAAAGAGTAAGTATTTTTTGAAATTTTGTTTTATCATAATTCTTGGGACACATTAATTCCCCACCAGTTGGCTTACAAATAGAAACTCCACTGCCCATATAATTAAATATTTTCAAATATATTTAAGTTTTATATATTTGAAAAGTTTAACGACGAAATCCAAACATCATACCAGATCTATGCGCATTTTGTCTATTGCTTTTTATTAATTTTTGTTGTTGAGGAGGTTCAAAAATATTATGTGCGCTTCTTTTTGTCATACTCATAAATCCTGTTTGCATATTAGCAGATCTTTTTTTAAATTCATCTATTCGTACATTTTCATATGTGTGTGACAATTTCTCGCTTTTCCACGCTTTTTCCTGTTCTTTCTTTAATTTTTCTAATTCTAGTAACTGTTCTTTAAGATCTTTTTCCTCTGCTGCTACTCTTGCTGCTTCCTCTTCAGCCGCTTTCTCAGCTGCTACTCTTACTGCTTCCTCTTCTGCTGCCTTCTCAGCTGCTACTCTTGCTGCTTCCTCTTCGGCCGCCTTTTCAGCTGCTACTCTTGCTGCTTCTTCATCAGCTGCTTTTTTTGCTGCTTCTTCTGCTGCTACTCTTGCTGCTTCCTCTTCTGCTGCTACTCTTGCTGCTTCCTCTTCTGCTGCCTTCTCAGCTGCTACTCTTGCTGCTTCCTCTTCGGCCGCCTTTTCAGCTGCTACTCTTGCTGCTTCTTCATCGGCTGCTTTTTTTGCTGCTTCTTCTGCTGCTACTCTTGCGGCTTCTTCATCGGCTGCTTTTTTTGCTGCTTCTTCTGCTGCTACTCTTGCGGCTTCTTCATCAGCTGCTTTTTTTGCGGCTTCTTCTGCTGCTACTCTTGCGGCTTCTTCATCAGCTGCTTTTTTTGCGGCTTCTTCTGCTGCTACTCTTGCTGCTTCTTCATCAGCTGCTTTTTTTGCTGCTTCTTCTGCTGCTACTCTTGCGGCTTCTTCATCAGCTGCTTTTTTTGCGGCTTCTTCTGCTGCTACTCTTGCTGCTTCTTCATCAGCTGCTTTTTTTGCTGCTTCTTCTGCTGCTACTTGTGCCTCTGTTTGAGAATTATTTGTTTCTTCCACCTCTAAAGTAATATTTTGTTCTTCTTCTGCCATTATAATATAGTTGAATACAAAAAAAAATTAATTTTTAATGCCTAATTTTTTATCACCATTTGGTTCTATTATAATTATTACTTCTTGCAATTTTGTATCTTTCTCTTGATTAGCTTTTTTCGTTTCACAATAAAAACAACAGAAAAATATTCTGCGCTCATTTATTATTAATGCAACACATCCCATTACCATAGCCGTTAATAAACCTGCTAAAATTAATCCAATATAAAACAATAAAACATATGCTAATATATTTAGAGCATCCATACATCTAATATACTATATTCTTTATTAGATTTATGTAAATAGAAATTGACATTAAAACAATAATATAGAAATATCATATATGTATAAGTCAATGATATCAAAACTTGAAAAAACAGGAAAATTACGATTATTAGGATATAATTTATATGAAACATTTGATAAATGTATGCATATATTCACTCGTAAAGAATATCCATTAATTCATGATGAATTAATAAGCAAAAAAATGGGTTATCAAAGAAAATCTTATGTTGGTACTAAAAACTGTGGTTCTGCTTGTTTTATAATGAAATATTTATTAGAAAGAGAAGGATATGATGTAAATGTTATTAGAAATTCAAGAAGAACGGAATATGGAATAGAAGATCACGTATTCCTATTTCTTGATGATAATATCTTTGACCCAACATATAGACAATTTATGATTGATTCAAGAAATAAAAATAGTATATGTGGATATAAACAACATTTATTTGGAGAACTCTCTCCATTTCTAATAAATGAAAAAGATGAAATACATTATCAATTACAAAATTCATTGAATGTTAACAAATGGGTATATAAAACTCCTTTTATAGAATTAGATGAATTAATGGTAAATTGGGAATTTCAAGAAGATGTAACTAATAAATTTAATTTGCACGAATATATGAATAATAAGGATTTATTAAAGAATAAACCTGATTATTATAAAGAATTATTTGCATTTCTTAATTTATAAAACTGACCATTATAAATCTTTTACCACTTGTAATAGGTAATCCTTCGTGATAATGTGTTAATTTACCTGGATGAATAGTGCACCAGCCTTTTTTCCCTTCACAAGTAACATCTTGTTTAACAAATCGTGTTCCTCCTCCAGTAAAATCTATTCCTGGTCTATTTAATGTAATAACTGTAGAATATGTTGCGGAATCATGATGTGGCATTAAATCCATTTGATGACCCATTTCATATTTGACAACAAATGCGATATTTAACCCATGTGTTTTAAATGGAGAATATAAAAAACTAACTAATGGCGCTATATATTTGTGTATAATTGCTTCCCATTGCGTTCGAAATCCGATTTGTTTCATATGTATATCTTGGGTAGGAATATTTTCAACATTATTAATTCTATTATCTTTTGTTGTATGATTAACTCCTCCAATAGACCATTCTTCTTTATTTACTTCATCTAGTATATGTTCGCAAAATAAATCATTTACAAAGGGAAATTCAAATGCGAATTTGCAAGGTTCTTCAACAGGTAATTTATTCCAATCATTAATAGCATTATAAAAATCAGTATGTAAATATTTTTTAGCCCATTCATCAGTATTTGTTTCGAACATATAGAATGATTTATGTTTTACATTACCAGGAATAATATCTTTTATTTCTTCACAAATATATCCAAATTTATCATTATTAATAACATACATAAAAATATTATTTTTTCTACAATTATAAGAAAAATTCATTGAATTAGAAAAGTGTATATTCCCACTAGTATTATTATAAAAATTTTGTACCATATTTAAATATCCTTTTTTTATTAATATATTTCCTGATATATGAGGGACATTCCAACATCCTTTTTTTTTGTATTTAACAATATCAACATAATCAAATGAGGTTTCGTACCAACCATTATTACATACCTTTCCCCAAAAATTACTCCAGTTTTGTCCAGCTTTTGCTAATAAAGGACTAATAATACCTTTATCTTGTTTTAATAAAGTTAATAATGTATCTTTATTTGTAATAACAAAGTTATCATCAACTAACCAATAATAATCTGGATTATATTTTAAAGCATCTTTTAATCCAGTATTATGATCAATATTTTCATTTGCATATATAAATTGTGCATTTGGCAAATATTTTTTTACTTCATTAATATTATTATTTATAAAGTTATTCATTTTAATTGTATGATCTTTTATATAATTATCAATTCTATGAATATAAATGGTTAGATTTTTATTTAAGTCTGTAATATCAATAACATTTTTTTTATTATATCCATATGATTCACTCCAATTTTTTATTAAATAATTTTCATATGAATTCAATAAATTTTTTCTACTTTGTGCCCCATTACCGTGAATTTGACAGGGATATGTATTTGTTATTTTATTAACTACTCTACATTTTGAAAAATCAACAAATAAATCTGTTTCTGCATCATTAAGACATTGAAAAATTTCACAATTATAATCTAATACAATATTTGAAATAATATTTGATTTTAGATGCATTGGTCCTGTTATTCCATTTAAATTATTATTTTTTTGAGGTGTTAGTCCTAAAAATATATCAATATAGAATCTTTGATCATCTGAATGATTTGGAACACTATTTATCAGTTCTTTTATACTTTTTACATCTCCTATAAATCCTCCAGAGTTTAAATATAAATTTTTTCTGTTTTGTATTTTTGGAAAAAGATCTGCTTTATGTTTATCTGGCCAACAACAAGATTCAGTTGCAAATACTATATCCTTATTGAATTTTTTATATTTTTTTATTATTTCTTTTGAATTTGCAGACATAATAACATCATAACTATCAGTAACTAATACAAGTTGATTATCATTTAAATCATTAAGTGTTTCTAATAAAAGATTAATTTTTTGACCTCCACCAGGTCCATTACTCATATTACCCCCATTCCATTGTGTATTTAATCCCATAATTTTATATTGTAATCCATATGTTTTGCATGATTTTATAAATCGTTTTAACCCATCTGTCATATCAGTGCCTGTAGCTAACAATAATAATTCATCATCACGCACATCTATTTCTTTTGCATTTTCTGTATCGCTTTTTTTGAAAGCTTCTTCTTCTGGATTGCATATCATCTGTTTTAAAGAATACATATTTAATGGCTCTTTAATGTTATAATATTTATAATACTCTTTATGCGGAGAGACATTTCCCAAAATCGGTAAAATTTCATCTGCGGGTATAATATTTTTATGATAATTAGAATCGATTATTTTTTGCATTCCTTTTAAATTAATAATATAAGAACAAGTCCAATAACTATACTCTGCTTTAACAAAATCCTTGAATTCATTTATATTTTCTTTTTCGGAATTCATAGGTTTTCGTGATAAATAACATAATTCCCAACTAGAAATTTCTTTATTCAAATTGCCTATTATATTATCTAAAATACTAGATAAATTTTGTGGAATATTAATATCATCTTCTAATATGATAGCATTTTCAATCTTATTTTCAACACAATATTTGTAAATATTATAATGTGATAGAGTACACCCAACTTCTCCCCATGTAATATTTCTACCTGACCAAGGATCTTTCCATTGTTTTAATATTTCTACGTCTAATTCTTTTAGTATATCTTTATTTAATTCTTTTCCATCTACAGCCGTTGTCATTTCATATTCTTCTCCTTCTAATCGTTTAACCATTTTTTCTCTTTTTTCTGGACACCTTTTTAGATTTATAACAAAAATTTTAAAGGTCATTATGATTTATTAAGTATTCTAATTTTTAAATAGAAACAATAAATCTTATAATATTTATTGTATCTCAAATTTGATATTAATACCTTTTAAAACGGATTCTTCTACAATTTGCCTTAAACAATTACCACAATTCTCTTGTAAGATTTGAGGAGCTTCTTTTATTTTTTGATTAACACACATTTGATATAAAGGGTGTGTGTTTGATTTATTTAAAGACATTAATGTTTTTGCTGCGTCCATAATTTCTGTTTCATATTTATTTACAACTTTACCTGACCTTAATTGCATATATTATAATATAAAAAAAATTTTTTAAGTTGTTTATCTAGTGCTTTTTTTTTAGTGCTTTATTTACAATTATATGTCTAACATAATTTGATTTTTGTCATAATAATATTTTAATAATATTAATAATAAAGTTAATATGATACAAACTGAATCACAAATAATTAATGGTATATTTATATTATCAAATATAGCATATATTAACCAACTTATATGATTTAACATACATAATACAAGATGCATCATAGAAAGATCTTGGGTTTTTTTTATTTTTATTGTGTGATATAATTGAGGTAATTGCATCGATACAGTAAATATTGTTGCGATTGTGCCTGCTACTAAGGTTTGAATATTCATATATTGAATATATACCTATTTTTAAAACAATTTAATAAGTCTTTTAGAATAATAGTAATGGATATTAGTGCAAATTCGGCTGCCGAACACTGTTGTATTTGTCTAGAATGTGATGATATTGTATCTTGTTGTTTTCGAGATAAAATAAGGCATATCCCATGTAATTGTAATATGTATTGTCATAAGTATTGTTTTGAAAAAACAAATACTACTAAGTGTATGATATGTAAACAAGAATATCTTGTTTCTTGGGGACAAGATCCAAATAAACCGAAAAAGAAAAATCATTGTAAAATTTTTAAAAAAACGATAAAAAAAAAATATATATTAGGCAAGATTTCTCTCCAAAAACAAAATAGAAGACTAGAAAAATCTATAATAAATTGTATGAATAAATTATATCATCCAGACTTTGGTAATTGTTGTCTGGATATGTGCGCAGCCACCTGTTATAGTATAGTTGTCTTGGTTGTTTCAACGGCTATAATTATGTTTTGTTTAATGATAGGAGGTTATTATTTGAATATTATTTTATGTATTCTATTTAATTTATGGGGAAATAAATATTTTTGTTTATTATCAACAAATGATGGTTTATTGTATCTATTGGGTATCATTGGGTTTCCTTTACTTATGTGTTCTTTTGGTTGTTGTTATGCTTGTGCGTGTCCTTTAGTTGCAAATAATAATCCTAGAGTATTTCCGTATGGCATAGTTTAAAAAAAAGAGTACATATTAATTATATGGGAAATTGTATTATAAGAAATAAAGTAAATCCAAATGATTTTGATGATATTGGCAAAATCAATTCTATTCATACGATTAAAAGTGTAAGTGAATTAAAATTAGATTTTATAGATAATACTCCTGATAGTTATACGGTTACAGTTGTGGATACTTTGAAAAAAGGAGAGGTGAGTGTATAAAAATTGAAATTAATATTAATGTTATTAATATTAATAATTATGACTTTGCCTAATCTAAATGATTTTAATGATATGGAGGAAATAGAATTTACAAGATATGATGCTATCATGATTATATTAAATTTTATAGGGTATTTTGTATTCGGATGGGAAAGAATGATATATATATTTACGATAAGCGTTCTCTTTATGGGACTTATAGTATTTGTTCTACTTGGGTTTAGAATGTGTTGTTGGCCAGATTCTAGACAAGCAGTATTTGCACCATATGGACGAGAACATTATGATTAAACTTCGATTCTTCTTCTTCTTATAGTTGTTCCTCCTGGAGTTACTACACCTTCTTCAACTCTATATAGTGTATTAGTATTTATTTTTAAATTTCCGGATTCAACTGCCATAGCTGTTGGAACTGTATCAACAAGAGGCGGAACCATTCTTGGCATCTCTACCCTACTATTTCTATTTTGTTCTTCTTCATTATCATCCTCATCTTTACAAAGTTCACATAAAATACAACAACATGTACAACAAGTTTTGATTTCGTCACCATAACCGCAACAAAATAAATCATCAATAAATTCTTCTACCATATCTTTTATCCAACATCTCCACATACATACAAGTGCTGCAAAGACACTTAATCCTAATGTAATAAAAAACCCGATTTGCATCCAAAAACTCATTGGATTATTTTTTGTATTACAATCACATGTATTATTTCTATGTTCTATATTGATATCTTTATCATATTGACTATAAATATTGGGTGGTTTTGTATCCTTATCTCTGTCCTTATCTTTTATACAATTTGTTATATTTCTATAACGAATGATATCTTTATAAACTGTAATATTTTTATAAACTGTAATATTTTTATAAACTGTAATATTTCTTTTTACAGGAATTTCAATAATAACATCTTTATATCGAGTTTTATTAATCCAATTTATTTTGTCCTTCCAATTAATTTTATTAATTATATTATCAATATATCTAGTTTTATTTATATAATTGATAATTTCTCGAGTTAGATTATTATATCTAGTTTTATTGATAAATTTAATTATTTCTTGTGTTAGATCATTATATCTAGTTCTATTAACATATTTGATAATTTCTTGTGTTATATTATTATATCTAGTTCTATTAACATATCTAATAATTTCATTAATAATTTGATTTGTTACATTATTATATCTTGTCACATTCCTGACAATATCGTGATATCTTGTGATATTTATCTTTTTCGTAATATTAATATAACGAGTTTTATTTCTGTATACATCTTTATATTTTGGCACATCTACATTTTTATATGTAATCATTTCTCCTCCAAATTTTATTGCATGATAAGCCTTACAGGCTGTTTTACAAATTGCTGTACTTCTAGCACAACAATTACCTCCACTACAGGCATTTTGTCTACAGGGCATATAATTTGAAGATGCTTGATTATTACTACATTGTCTATATTTGGAATGCGACGAAAATTCACTAGGTGCTTTATTACAATTACATTGTGATTTACATTGACTCACTGTTTTGTATCCTAATATATATTGACTACAGCCTAATAACCAAGACTTTCTTGTCCAGGCTTCATTTGTATTTCCATTATAATATTTAAATTGACCTTCAATACATATATTTTTGATGATTTCCTCATCATAATAATATTTACTAGTATTAATATATTTGACTATTTCTGTAGTAATGTTATTATAAAGGGTTTTATTTACAAAATTTTCACAAGTAGCTTTACATATAGGTGTCATATGATTATGACCTGTTCCATGGCTATCTGGTGGCATATAAACTCTATTATGAAGTGTATCATAATAACACCCACTTACTGGATGTTCTGGATGTGGAATACCTTGGAAGTTTTTATTTGGTGCTACTTCTTGTTGTGCTGTTTGACATTCATCCTTATTTTTTATATGTGAAAATCCTGTTGGACAAGTGTTTGTTCCGGGAGTTGTAATTTTATAAGGTGTATATTTTAATGTATCCACGTATTTTGTTTCATTAATATATCTTGTTTCATTAACATATCTAGTAATATTTTGATAACGGCTTTCCATAGTAAAATGTCTAATCGGCATTTTATAAGTATTGCATTCATCCTTATGATTTCCCCATTCACTTTGTGTAATCCAATCAAAATTCGTTGGATCTGGACAGGCATAAAATCTACAGTGCCAAGGAGTTGTAGCAGTATATGTATCTTCCCCATATCTAGATATCATATTGCATTTTCCGGTAGGTTCTTCTATACAAGTTTCTTTACATTTTTCCAATGTTCCCCATTTATAATTTTGATTGACATTTGCTCCTGGTATTTGGATCCTTAGACAATCAGGTCTTTTACCTGTATGTTCTGTATCTTTATCCCATATTGTATCAGGAATTTGATATTTATCTGGGGCTACATAATCAATATGAGCATTAGAAACAGAAGTACAACTTACCCCTTGAACACATTTCATAGTAACAGTTGATGGACAACTTACACATTCACAACTAGTTCCTGATCCTTGAGGGCACCAAACTGTAATAGTTTTACAATCTCTTTGTCCTGAAGCTTGACAAGTTAATTTAAATGAATTTGATTCTTTTGCATTTACTGTACTGGATTGATACGCATCGTGTCCACTTCCTTGAGTTTTAATCGAACAATCTTTTCCTACCCCACAATTCAAAACGGTATTTTTACAAGTTCTTTCACTATTACTAGCTCCACATCTTATATCATATTCTCCAGACCATACTCTGTTTTTACAGGCATCATGACCTGTACAAGAGACTATTGTCGCACCAGAAACAAAAGTATTTGAATATAATAAGAATAATAGAAATAACAGAATATTCTTCATTGTTATATTAAAATATATTTATTTTTTTAAATCAACATAATGTTTCAATCATAAGTTCTTGAAATACACTTTTATGTAGCGGATACCACCATCCCCCAAATTTATTAACCATTATTAATTTTTCTATCGCATCCATTTTTTTTTCGCGTATATTCATTCCAATATGACTCAAAACTAAATAATCTCCACCAAACTCTGGAACAGAAATATAATATGTTGCTTTCTTATATTTTCCTGTTTTATCTATAACTATACCATATTTATTACCAGCAAAATGGTTATAATTTTGTGAATTATTATGTAATCTTTTAGGTATTCCGTATATTACATCTCCTATGTAAAATTCTTTATAAAAAAGATATGATTTAACTATACGCCAAATACCATCTGGCACCCAATACTCCTTGCTTACTGTATTAATATTAGGAACTAATAAATACGATTTAACTATACGCCAAAGATCTTCTGGAACCCAATACTCCCTACTCATTATATAAATATCTATTACAAACTTTATTATATTTAATTATAATATATGAAGTGTAGTGATTCTATGATGAAATATACAGGATATTTACATATCTTAGCGTTAGCTGTTGCTATTTATGGAACATATAATCAAATTGATGCTGTGAAAAGCGGTAAACCTTTTTCTCCTACTTTAGCAATAGCACTAACTGTTATGTTATTATTACGAGTTCCTAATCAAATTTGTGTTGCAACTAGAGAATTTCACGGATGGTATTCTGTATTTGGAACTTTGATGGGTGCTGCTGGATTTGCTTTCTTAGGATATACTGAATATCAACAGTCAAAAAAAGAAAAAAAAGAATAAATTTATTAGATATAATTTAATAAATTTAATTTTAATAATTTTCAGTCCAACTTTCCCCCTTGTAATTAGTATAGGTTGTAAAATTTCCAGCTTCTCCTTCATAATTTTCACGAATTCCCCACCAACTGGATCGGGAATTTTGACTTCCACCATAAACTTTTACACTCCATTTTCGTGCTGCTCGCCAATTAAATTTTAATCCATCAACAGATTTATATTTGGGGACCTCAATTCCTTGAGCCTCAAAGTTCTTTTTTTCCAAGTCTGTAAATAATTCAACTGTCTTCACAGGACCAATAACTGTATAGTTTGAAAATCCATTATCTAATCCTACACAAGGAACTCTACCTCTATTTTGAACCAAGAATATCTTGAGTTTTTTAATTTCTTCTTCAGAATAGTCCAAAACTCCTTGTTTTTTTTCATTATAAATTCTTTTT
>Ga0315315_10004693_pt1 | contig 12611 bp, 10 predicted proteins | sample M140m3416metaG_FD_203699 | JGI IMG/M metagenome (GOLD analysis project Ga0315315, IMG submission 203699) | Ammonia-oxidizing marine archaeal communities from Monterey Bay, California, United States - M1 40m 3416 | ecosystem: Environmental > Aquatic > Marine > Intertidal zone | place: USA...
ATATCGGAATGTGATTCAATACTTCAGGAATCAAGAGGGTTACGTTGTGTCAGGTGAAGACGCTTTCGATACCATGCAGGTTATTGAGGGTATTCGCCGGTCTAGCTCATATGGAGCAAGAGTCTCGCTACCGCTCTATGATTGAAAATTGCTGAATCGACCCTCTCATATTAATAAATGGAATTTGTCAAATGACTGATTCATTGATACTGATTCCGGCCCGAAAAGGCTCAAAGCGCTTGCCAGGTAAGAACACCTTTGTTTTTGAGGGCGTGCCGATGATCGCCTGGTCAATTCGAGCGGCACAGCGTTCGACTCAGGTAACAAATATTATTGTATCCACAGATGATGAGAAAGTGGCTGAAATTGCGGAGCAAGAAGGAGCGAAGGTTCAGTGGCGCCCTGAGCATCTCGCGGGCGATCATTGTTCTATGCTCGCTGTGCTCCAGTTTACTGTCGAGAAGTTACGCAAAAAAGGATGTCATATTCCGGAGTTCCTAGTCCTGTTGCAGCCTACTAGCCCCCTTCGAGAACTCGGTCTTATTGATAACGCGCTGATCAAAATTTCTGAGAATCCAGAAGCAGATCGGCTAATTGAGCTCGTTAGTCAAAAATTGCATTCTGGAAAAGTCGTTGACGGCTTTTGGCATTCTGATTTCCCCGAAAACACCCGGAGCCAGGATTTACCCGAAATTTTTTATCCTAGCGGTCGGCTGTTTATTTTTCGAATCTCCCAGACGGTGGATGTTGGATCAGAGTCAGGAGCTAAAACGATCGTCCAACAAGCAGCGTTCAATGAAAATATAAACATTGATGAGCAGTCGGATATTGATAAGTTGTCGATAGTTTTTGCTCGAAATAAAGACAAATTTGCTTATCTGATCAAACAGTCGGCTTGATGAAACCTTCTTTCCGAGTTTATCTGGAAGTCGAGATTTTGGTTAGGGAGTTGGATGGGCGACTTCTTTTAGCAGGACACCTAATCGAAAAAGGATTTTCAGTAGTTATAGGTGCCCGTTCGGAGATCAGGGATTTAGCCTCGCAAGACTGGGGTGCTGTGATTATCTTGAAGGGGTTGAACTCTAATAACGCGGATTTCTACGAGAGGTGTCGGGAGCGTAAGCATATTATTTTCGTGCAGGATGTAGAGGGTTCAGTTTATTTAGAAGATATTGAGGCAGAATTACGGTCCAGTTATCCTGAAGATGTTATTCAGCATACCCACGGCATTTTCTTGTCTGGACCTTCTTTACAGGAGGCAATTCACGAGAGACTTAACTATATCGACACGGCAAAGTTAGTCGTAAGTGGCGACCCGAGGTTTGACTTACTTAAAGAAAAATATCGACCTTACTATGTCAACTCCCCAGAGAAGATTAGAACTGAGCAAAAGACATACGTTTTGATTAATACCAATTTTGGCGTTGCTAATCCAAGAATGGGAGCGGCAAAGTTATGGCAATACGTCATATCGAATCCTAATTTTTCTAAAGAGAAAAGACGAAAGCATTTGCTGAGAATGTCGTTAATCGATAAGGTTATGCCAGCGTTTATCTCCGCAGTTGAAAAACTCGCAGCCGAGCATTTGAATATTAATTGGCTTCTTCGACCACACCCTTCTGAGGATTTGTCAATTTACAACACAGTATTTGACAGTTACTCGAATGTTGTTGTATCAAATAAAGGTAGCGTGGTCGATTCAATCATTGGAGCCAAGTTCATTATTCATTTCGATTGCACTACTGCAATTGAAGGGGTTTGGGCCGGCAAGCGTGCGATCTCATTTTTGCCATTTGCAGAAGCAAGTCTTATGTCTTGGCTGCCAGTCTTACTAAGTGCACAAACCAAAAATTTTGATGAGCTCAGTAATATGGTCCGCAACACACTCTTAGATCGCAAGAACTTGCCAGAACCTGACAACGCCGCGTTGAAAACGGCTGATGGTTTTCTTAGGGGTGTTACGAATGCTGCAGCCGAAACGATCGCTGAGGTGATTGAGTCACTAGATTTACAAAAAAATGCGAGTAGTTCTCTAAAAAAAGAGGTTCCTCATAATAATTTCATTATGAAAGCGAGAAGGCTATTTGACGACGCCCGAAACCGAAGTTCGGACTATAAATTTCATTACATTGAGCTGAATAATATAGTCGCGCGATGCGTAGCATTGCGGGAACTAGATAATCTCAGAAGTCCAATAAACGGTCGCCAAATTTCAGGCCGCTTGGTCGAGATATGGGGAGAAGCTAATTAATGCTGTTTGATCCAGGCGACATAACTAAGCTGTTCTTCCGATAAGATCGGTTTGTTGCGAGGACTGTGAAGATATATAGATTCAAAACCGATCTTCAAAACTTAAGGTAGAAGGCGTTTCTTCTTTGGGCAAAAGATATTTTTTATACTTTGAATTAACGAAATGATCAATTTTTCACCGACAACTATGGAACTTGACCAAGGAAAGAATTACTTAAGATTTTCTAAATATTTCAATTTGAAAATTATAAGGGCAGTATGATGGTTACACTATGAGAACGTTTTTTAGGGAATTAATGTTTCCCTTTAGTAAAGATCAGAAGATCTCGTTTGCAGTGTTAATCATGCTTGCTATTACAAGCATGATTTTGGTTTCGGTCGGAGTCGGAATGATTCTTCCGATTGTTGCGATTATAGTTGACGATCAGATTCAAAACCGCTTTGGAGTCCTCCGAACTATTGGAGAAAACTTCGGTGTGTCGAGTAGAGCAGATCTGCTGTTGGTGGCGGTTTTAGGGTTCTTCATAGTTATTTTGCTTAAGGTTTGGGTTGGGATAAAAATTCTCATCAAACAAAAAGATTTAACGGCACGGATTCGTGTATCCATCACAGACCGCCTTTTTCGACATATTATTTCTCTTCCGTATTCTTTTCATGTAACTGAAAATTCTGCTAAAGTTTTAAGAAACTTAACTTCAGATATTTCCTCTCACTGTCGTTCTGTGGAAGGAGTAATTATTATCTTTAGCGAAGGTTTACTTGTTATCGCTTTAATTCTTCTTCTGGCTGTAGTCGATCCTATTGGCCTGGCAATCATCGCGGGAACTGTTTTAGGCTCTGGATTGGTTTACTTTAGGGTCATTCAGTCGAGGATAGGAAGGTGGGGCAAGCTCTTTCGCAAAGAAAACGCGTTGATGGTCCAACATACTCAGCAGGCCTTGGGCGGAATAAAAGAAATAAAAATTCTTAAACGCGAAGCGTTTTTTGAGAAGATGTTCAAGGAGAGCGTTGCAAAATTAGTGGATTACGAAAGAAGGTATGCGATTGCCGATGCTCTCCCGGTCAATTTACTCGAAGCCCTTATAGCGTTTGGAGTCGTTGCAGTGGTCCTGGGTGCAAACTTACAGGAAAAAAATCTCTCAGAAATTGCGCCTGTGTTGGCTCTATTTATGGGTTCGGCTGTTCGATTAGGCCCCTCGCTATCTCGTATCGCGGGCTCTTTTCAGACAATTCGGTATAACCGGGCTGCAATGACTGCGCTTTATGAGCGCCTGCTTCTTGGCACGAAAGTTCCGTTTGAGTTACAAGCTAACCGCGCTGATAATAGGATAGTTGAGAATTGGAGTCGCCTTCAGATTGTTTCCCTTGACTTCGCATACCCGACACGAAAAAATTTTTCCCTCAAAGATATAAATTTAGATATTCAATGCGGAACAGCTTTGGGCATTCTCGGAGAAAGTGGATCCGGGAAAAGCACGCTAGTGGATATTTTATTAGGGCTTAATCACGAATATACCGGAAGCATTTTAGTTGATAGAAAAGAAATCAGGAACATACGCCAAGAGTGGCAAGGCCAGATCGGCTATGTTCCGCAATCGGTCTATCTCGTTGATGATAGTGTGAGACGAAATATAGCGTTTGGCGTTTTGCCTGAGGAAATTGATCAAAGCCGACTCGATCTGGCAATTGATAGAGCGCAGCTGAGGAGTTTTATCGAAGGACTGCCAGACGGGGCTGATTCGATCGTTGGGGAGAGAGGTGCGCAGATCTCAGGAGGCCAACAACAGCGCATTGGGATCGCGAGGGCGCTTTATCGAGATCCATCTATCTTAGTTTTAGACGAAGCAACTAGTGCGTTAGATTCGGAGACTGAGAGTGAGTTTATGAAAACAGTAGTAAAGATGCGAGGTCAGATCACTATGATCATAATCGCTCATCGAGTATCCACATTACGTGGATGCGATCATTTAATTCGTTTGAGTCAGGGGAAGGTAATACAAGAGGGCTCATATAAGGATTTGATCAAGAATTCTTAGAAATTAACCTCAGAATTATGGTCTTATGATAAATTTTCACTTATGCTTGTTCTTTAAAATTTTGCTTGAACTTTTTTCATTAAATTTCCACATTATTTTAGACGCATCCTGAGAATTCTGAGATCTACTGTTTTTCGATAGATCTAACTCGCACGCCCGAATTGTTGGCCACAAGAAAGATCCTTTAATAGGCAGGCTTTTTTAGATGAATGAATTTTTTTTTAGAGAGGCGTTACAGTGATTCGTGTAGGAATTGCGGGCTTTGGAATCGTCGGTCGCCGCAGAAAAGAGTGTGTTGATCGTCATTCAGAGATGCGTCTTGTAGCAGTATGCGATAAGTTATTTGAGAGCGAAGGTCAATTTGACGATGGTGTGAATTTTTTTAATCACTACACTAAATTACTCCAAACTAATCTCGATGCTCTGATTGTTTGTCTTCCTAATGATTTCGCGCCAAAAGTAACTAATGACGGACTTAAACGAGGTTTGCATGTCTTCTGTGAGAAGCCGCCAGGTAAATCGGTTGAGGATGTCAAAAATACGATTTTAGTTGAGAAAACAAAGCCAGATTTAAAATTGATGTATGGATTTAACCATCGCTATCATCATTCAATTCAGGATGCATTGTCGATTGTTCATTCGGGGGAGTTGGGCAAGCTGATAAATTTGCGTGGGGTTTACGGAAAATCTAAGTTAGTAACCTTTAACCAAACTAACTGGCGGATAAAGAGAGAGATAGCGGGTGGTGGTGTCTTATTAGATCAAGGGATTCATATGGTAGATCTGATGCGTTTGTTTGCGGGAGAGTTCGAAGAGGTCCACAGCTTTATTTCAAACAGCTTTTGGGGATACGATGTTGAGGACAATGCATACGCCTTAATGAGAACTTCAGCGGGCGTGGTTGGAATGTTAAATTCATCTGCTACTCAGTGGCGCCATCAATTTAAGCTTGACATAAATTTAGAGAAAGGAAGTCTTATACTAGGCGGCATTCTCTCTGGCTCAAAAAGCTATGGCGCTGAGACGTTAACTGTTATTCATGCGAATCTAGTCTCTGATAATGGAGACCCAAAAGAGGTGATTACCCGTTACAATCACGACCCCTCGTGGGACTTTGAGATCAGTGAATTCGCATCTTGTATTGCTGAAAATCGGCCGGTCTCAAAATCGTCCTCTCAAGACGCATTACGAACGATGGAACTCGTTGATCGTATTTATAATTCTGATCCTAGCTGGAGTAAAAAATGGAATTGACTTTAATTTTCAAAGAGGAGCGGTAGGAAAGTGGCGGATCAATTTATTGGATACGCCCAGCGATATTTCGAAAGACTTCGACAGGTTTTAGATGGCATTGACCATTCAGAGATAGACCGGTTTGTCGACCTCTTGTTACAAGCTAGGCAGTCCAGCCGAAATATTTTTTTTGTCGGGAACGGCGGAAGCGCAGCGACTTCTTCTCACTTTGCAAATGATCTCTCGATCGGCACTCGGCAGCAAGAAAAACCATTTAAAGTAATTAGTCTTGTCGACAATATCGCTACGTTGAGTGCAATTGGAAATGACTATGGCTACGATCAAATTTTCGCCCGCCAGATCAACGTTTATGGCCAGAAAAACGATCTTCTTGTAGGCATTTCTGCTTCAGGGAATTCTCCAAATCTTTTAAGAGCGTTTGAGGTTGGGCAAGAGCTTGGTCTTACTACGGTTTCAATTACAGCATTCGATGGCGGAAAATTGAAGAAAATTGCGGATCACTCTGTGCATGTTCCGACAAACGCCGGCGAGTATGGTCCTGCCGAGGACGCTCATCTTATCCTTGATCATTTGATCACGTATTATTTTCAGAGCGTTTTGGGCGCAGCTTGAAGTGACTCCCCAGAGTGGTGATGATGGACTTCTAGATCTTCTAGAAATTGTCAAAAAAACAGCCTCAAATGCAGCATTAATGTTGGATCAGCTTAGGCAGGATCGATGTCTGGGTTATGAGTTTGACCCATTGTTAGAGCGTGAGATGAAGGCTGACGCTGACCGAATCATTGAGTCAGTTATTCTAAAGGATCTATCGAAGACTGGAGTACCGGTTTTGTCAGAAGAATCTTACGATGCTTTTTCCGATTCTGGTTCTGGAAAACGGTTTATAGTTGATCCGATAGATGGGACTGTAAATTATGTCAGGGGTATCGGTTTTGCGACCGTGTCAATCGCATTATTTGACGACGACAAACCTCTTTTCGGCGTTCTTGCGATCGATCCTGGCGCCGAACTCGTCTGGGGTGGCCCGCGCATTGGATCATTTTATGCAGGCAATCCAATTGAAGTCTCGGGTCAGACTGAGAAGAATAAATCTATCCTTTGTACCGGGATTCCAGCGCGGTTAGATCTTGCAGATACGAATCAAAAAGAAAAATTCTTGAGCAATATAACTGAATTCGCCAAAGTGAGAATGTTGGGCGCAGCATCGATTTCTCTGTTTAATGTGGCTAAAGGTTCTGCTGATTGCTATGTTGAGCAAGATGTCATGATTTGGGATATTGCTGCGGGACTTGCCATACTTTTGGGAGCAGGGGGTGAATATCATCTTTCCCGCGGAAGTCATAAATACTCCTGGGACATTTGTGGACATAATGGCAGGTTATTCTTCAAAACTAGGTAAGCAAAGATCTGGCGACACCAGACCAAAGAGTGTCTTTAGAATGATATTTAGACAAGTCCGCTGAAGCATAAAATCTATGGACTCATTAAAGGCAAAAAATACAATCAATCAAGTTGCGGTATGCTCTCGTTCCTTTTCGCGACATCCCTATTTAAGAAGGTTGCTCTTATCGAAATTTGAACACGTCAAATTTAACGATAATGGTCTCTCGCTTAATGGAGACTCTTTAATAGAATTCCTACTTGAGGCTGATTTTGCGATTACGGCTTTAGAGACTATTGACGATTACATCTTATCCAATCTGCCTCAACTTAAGCGAATTTCCAAGTATGGTGTTGGATTGGATATGATCGATATGCAAGCGATGCGACGTTACGGCAAACAACTCGCGTGGAAGGGTGGTGTGAACAGGCGGTCGGTAGCCGAGTTGACGTTAACGATGATGCTTTCAATTATCCGCAAAATTCCAGAATCGCAGTCGCAGATCTCGTCCGGCGTTTGGAAACAAACGGTTGGAAATACGCTGAGTGGAAAAGTGATCGGAATTATAGGATGTGGCAATATCGGCCGAGACTTAGTTGCTCTTTTGAGACCCTTTGACTGCAGAGTTTTGGTCAATGACATTCAAGATTATCAGGATTTTTATAGACGCAATGGCTTGGACTCCGTAACTCTTGAAAGTTTATTGACTAGTTCAGATATCGTGACACTTCATGTACCACTGGATGAAACTACTAAGAATATGATCTCAAAAGAGAGACTGTCGATGATGAAGTCGAATTCAATTTTGATTAACACGGCTCGTGGGGGCCTTATTGATGAAAAAGCGCTGGCTTGCGCTTTAAAAGAGAAAAAAATTGCAGGTGCTGGTCTTGATGTTTTTGACGTCGAACCACCATTTGAAAATCAATTACTTTCTTGCACTGAAGTTTTTCCAACCGCTCATATCGGTGGAAGCGCCGAAGAGGCTATTATTGCCATGGGCTTAGCAGCAATTGACGGTTTTTCTATTGACTGTTCCGATCTTATTATTGAGTAGTAGAGAACTGTAATCGAGAAGGCTTGAATTTTGAAAAAATTTGATTAATTAAATTTTTATTTATCGAAATTAAGGCCAAATAAATTTGATATGAAGATTGCATATTTTTCGAAAACCGATATACCTAGCTTCTCTGCCAACAGTAATCAATCGATGCAGGTATGCGCAGCGATGACCCGCCTCGGCCATTCTGTAACGTTTTTCGTAATAGCAGAAGAGAATTCTGATGAGCAGGTGGAGCCGCAAGAAATTTTTGACTTCTATGATATTGAAGACCGGTTTTTAATAAAAAAATTATCAGTTCCTGACACAAGAGGGAGTCGATTACGATATCTTTGGTCAGTTTTAATAACCATTCCACGAGTAATAAAAGAACTCTTTCAAGGTAATTTCGATCTTGTTTTTGGTCGAGATCTGATTTCATGCTGCGTTGCGATTGTTTTTCGATTAAGAACGATATATGAGTCTCACGCACCAGTTTGGTTAGGCCTTGTTGAGGGCTCGATTTTCAAGATAATTGTTCATTCGAGATATTTCTGGAAGTTAGTTGTTATTAGTCACAGTCTTCGCGAAGAATATTTGAGCCACTATGGGAGTTTCGAATCTAAAATTTATGTTGCGCCCGACGGTTCGGAGGTGAAACCAAAAGGCATGGGCTATGACGTCAACTTAAAAGGTAAGAGTTCAAAGTTAAGGGTTGGCTATGTTGGCCAACTTTATGAAGGCAAAGGGGTTGAAGTGATAGAGGCGATTGCTAAAGATATGCCAGATATTGATTTTCATGTCATTGGAGGATCGCCGGAGGATGTAATTTTTTGGCAAAAAAGGATGATCTCAGATAACGTATTTTTTTATGGTTCAATTAAGAGAAAACACCTTGCGTGCTACTACCGCTCACTCGATGTGTGCTTATTACCAAATCAGGAAGAAGTATTTGGTGCGGGGGATAGGAAACTCACAAAACGGGTGAATATTGGATCCTACACTTCACCTCTCAAGCTGTTCGAATATATGGCGCACGGAAAGGCGATAGTGGCGTCAGATTTACCAGTGTTGCGAGAAGTGCTTCATGAGGGAATAGCGGTTTTCGTATCGCCAAAAGATTTTGCGGGATGGAAAGAGGCAATTAGGATTCTCCTATCACCGGAAAAGCGGGCCAAACTCGGGCTGGCAGCAAAGGAAGAGTTGGCTCTTAAGTATTCCTGGACAGGTCGGATGGAGAAAATCTTAGTGCGGAATTAGGTGTGCGTGCGTTAATGGAAACGATGGACGTTTTTTAAGCACTCTGAAGAACTAGTTTAGAGGGCAAATTGATGTCGTAATCTGACTTGCTCGCTGAGACCAACAAAAGCCTATATCTAGATTTTTCAGTAGTTTTTAGCGCCTAAGTAATACGACGCCCCCATTATTTGATTATATTTGACGGGTACTTTGGGAAGGCTGAGAGATATTAATGCTTTAGGACAAAGATTTCGGTCGATCGTGAATTGAACTAAAGCCCGGTCTTGTTTCTTTTTTGACACATGATTTATTTCAATTTTCTTTAGGCGACCGTTGTAGGGTATTAAAATTCAAAAAATTAAAGTTTATAGATGCAATCAAGAGCCCCACTGGCTGAATAAGAGGGCTGGTAAGATTTTGTTCTTGATTAAAACTATTTTGTGTTAGACGGCAGTTAGTAATAATGCCCGTCAAGCTCGTGCTGGTAATCTCGGAAGGACCGATGGGTAGTTCATTGGTTGCTGGCATCGTTGAAAAAATTGGGTATTTACAGATTCCGTTTAGAGATTATGGGCTTGGTTATTGCGCCTGCTTAGGCCAGGATGGAAAACTACTCCTAAAAGAAAGATTTTTGGCAGCCTCTGAAGAATTTCTTTTGCGTTCAGTACGAGTTGGTGGCGTAAACATGGAAGCCCGAGATTCTTCAGTGCCATCGGGGCGAGCTCACCGAGATATTCTTGTTGATGGGTTAACACACGCAGCGAGCATTACAGAAGGACAAGATTTTTCGAGTCAGTACCAGGCTCTAAGGATTGCTATTGCTGAATCGCTAAATTATAAAAAAATACCAGAACGTATTTTTGGCCATGTTGAGTTAATTACGAGCAATGAGAAAGAAATTTTAAGGGATGGGTTGAGTGCGCTGGATAGTGTTTTTGAAGATGTGCGCGTAATCGTTATGAAGCGAGATTTTTTAGGTTGGATAGAAAGTCTGGCGAGTCAAAGATTTATGAATAAAAAAAAATGGAGACGTTTTTTATTTAGCGATCTAGTTAATCGATATGGTATCTACTATCATTCAATCGAGAAATTCAAAGAGGAAGGGTTCATGATTGATTTCGATGAGATTTTCCAGCCACGCTCAAATGACTTAGTGCGAGATTTAACTAAATTCTTGAACGATCCAGAAATAACCATAGATCCCGAAGAATCTCTAGATTTATTCGGGTCCTTAGTAATGTATGGAAGTGCTACCCAGCAAGCAGACGTGCCAGGTCGGTATTTTTCCAGTTTCACTAGGGCGGTAATTAAACGTCTTATACCGCACTGCCCGCCACCACTTTGGCGAAATCTAAGTATGCCCAAATGGAAAAGTGCAGTTGTCTATTTATTTTATTTTTTTGAACTTTTTCGCTACCGAATTTTGAAAAATTGAATTATCCAACAATCATTTACATCAAAGTTTTCTGTGAACTATTTGTGACTTCACAAAACAGAATCCCAGCGAAATTTTACATACAAACTTCTTCTGAAATGGCAAGAAAGTATTGAACCTAATTTTTTTAATTAGGTCTCTAGGACCAGGTGGGGCAGAGCGGCAACTTACCAATCTTGCGATTGGCCTAAAGGGTCGGGGACATGAAGTGTCAATTGTCACGATGTATTCTGGTGGTGTTTTCGAACATACCCTGCGAGCAAACACAATTCCAATATACTGCCTAGAAAAGGCGAGACGTTGGCAAGTTTTATTGCCTTTACTTCGCTTGCAAAGACTTCTTAAGATCGTCCAGCCAGATATTATTCATAGCTACGGTCCAGAAACAAATGTGTTCTTGGTGTTGCATCGATTTATTTTTCGAAGATACCCACTGGTCTGGGGAGTGCGAGTTGCCGGTCTTGAAAGGGCGCTTTACGGTCGATTCGAAAAAATCCTTTATTGGTTTGAGTGTCGTTGGTCCCGAGTTCCTGACTTAGTCATTTCAAATTCTGAGGCCGGGAAGAATCTCGCAATTAAGGACGGCTTCGATAAATCATGTATTAGGGTGATCCAAAACGGAATTGATACGGATGAGTATCAGCCAAATAGCGGGATGCGAAATCGATTTAGAACAAAAATGGAACTGACCCCAGAAACAAAAGTAATCGGAATCGTGGGGCGTATTGATCCGCAAAAAGATCATCAGACTTTTATCGAGGCGGTTTCCTTATTGCCTGAACATCAAAAAATGGAAGTGGCGATAATATGCGTTGGATATAGGAATGAACAAGAAACTCTAGCGCTTCGGAAGCTGGTAAAAAGCCTCGGGTTAGAGAAAAATTTTGTCTGGCTAAAAAGGGAGTCATCTGCCGTGACCGTATTTAACGGACTTGATATTTTGGTCTCGTCATCAATCGCAGAGGGGTTTTCGAATGCGATCGCAGAGGGCCTAGCAGTGGGATTGCCCTGCGTGGCGACCGACGTTGGTGATTCCAAGCTAATTGTTTCAGAATATGGGTTTGTCGTTCCACCAAAAGATTCGCAAGCACTGTCTGACGCCATTAGTAAGATGCTGCAGGATTCCCGACTACGAAGCGATGCTTTTAGTAAGGCAGCGCGAAATCACATTGTGAGGAGATTTTCGATTGATACGCTTGTTAGTAATACCGAAACTACCCTTCAACGATTAATTGATGAGGGCTCACCACATGTTTGGACGGAGAAGAAATGAACACAATTTATGAGGATGAAATTGCGGTTCTGATACCTTGTCTTAACGAAGAGTCGACCGTTGGCTCTGTAGTGACGTCATTTAGAAAATATTTTCCCACCGCAAGAATATACGTTTTCGATAATGGCTCAGATGATAATACGGCATCGTTTGCAATTGATGCCGGCGCATCCGTAGTCAGCATTCCTATCCGAGGCAAAGGGAATGTAATGCGGGAAATGTTCAGGCGAGTTTCGGCCGAAATTTACATCTTGGTTGATGGGGACGATACATACTTTGCGGAAGATGCTCCTCGAATGGTTGAACTTTTAATAAAAGATCAGTTGGATATGGTGGTCGGGGATCGACTATCGAGCCAGGTATACGATGAGCAAAACAAACGAAGATTTCATAGCTTTGGAAATCGATTAGTCCTCAGGTTAATTAATTTACTGTATCGGGCCGACTGTCGGGATATCTTAAGCGGGTATCGAATTTTTAGCAGACGCTTTGTCGAAAATTGTCCCATTCTTTCAGATGGGTTCGAGGTTGAAACTGAAATCACAATTCACGCACGCGATAAAAAGCTGCTGACGCGTGAGATTCCAATTCAGTATCGAGATCGACCGCCTGGTAGCGTGTCCAAGTTGAGCACGATTAAAGATGGAATCCGAATCTTAAAAACCATTACGCTTTTGTTTAAAGACTACAAGCCACTTCACTTT
>Ga0315315_10004694_pt1 | contig 12608 bp, 10 predicted proteins | sample M140m3416metaG_FD_203699 | JGI IMG/M metagenome (GOLD analysis project Ga0315315, IMG submission 203699) | Ammonia-oxidizing marine archaeal communities from Monterey Bay, California, United States - M1 40m 3416 | ecosystem: Environmental > Aquatic > Marine > Intertidal zone | place: USA...
CGCCGCCTCTGCCAATTTCTCCTCCTCGCGTCCCCACCCCGGCGTGGGAGGGGCAGGAGCCGCGGCGCCCGATCCGGCTCCCGTTCCGGCGCCCGATCCGTCCTCGCCGGCGAGGTCGAGCAGGGCCCTGAGGCTGCTGGGGTCCAGGTCGCGGCAGATCCCCGCCGCCTGGTCGGCGGCGAAGGACCGGGCCAGGTAGGCCCGGGCCTGGGCCTGGGCCCGCTCCCGCTCCTGCTCCGCCGTGTCGGGGCCTCCCGCCTCGGCGGCCTCGTCTCTTGCCTCGGCATCGGGCGGCGGCGGCAGCTCCGGTTCCGGCCCAAGCTCCGGCCTTTGCTGCTCCTCGGGACCTCCGTCCTTGGCGGCGGCTGCGGCGGCAGCGGCTCCGCCTCCCGCGCCGTAGTTGCAGTTGCTCAGGGTCTCCCAGGAGCTCCCGCCGGACTGCACCTCCCTCTGGGAGCTCCCGCCGGACTGCTCCTCCTCCTCTTCCTTCTCCTTCGGCTCCGCCTGGGCCTCCGCCTGGGCCTGCTGCCGCTGCTGCTCCAGGCGGCGGAGGAAGGCGTCACGGTCGGGCCGGGCCGGACGGGGGGGATCCCCGGCGTCCGCGGCGCTTGGCTCGGCCATGTTCGGTCGGCTTCGGGAGTGGGTGGTGGGGGGGGGGGGTATGGATGTGTGGATACCTTGAGATCCGGCGAAGGGAGGTTGAGATCGGATGCTGCAGGTACCAAAGTGTGTTTTGTTATTATATTATTTTGGGAGCTGTGAGCGCTTAACGTGTCGGTTGGGCGAGCCTTTTTGAATGGAATGACACGTGGATCCTGTTTTTTGCGGTCTCGTCTGTGCGGGAGCCAGAGAGCTGCCGTACATACGTAATATTATGTGTGTACTCTAGTAGCTAGCTAGGGTTACTAATAGGTAAACCCGACCCGATTTGATTCGTGGACTATTCGGAAGCACTACCTCAGTCCTGTCATTGGCCGTTGCCGGTGCGTGGTATCTGGTACAAAGGGAGTGCAGCATTTTCGCAACTAGTTTATAGTGCTTGCACTCACAAACCCCAACCGCCGGCCGAAACCGGAGAATATTATATACTCTCTAGTAGTAGTATATATACGAGTCGTATACGCTCGTACTAAGTATGGAATGTTGTCGTGTGTCGTTTGGATAAAAAATAAGTTGGCTGGGTTGTGGCGCTGACGCAAGTCAACTACGACTCGTACTAGTAGTAGGATGCATGTACTGTACTCTAGTACGAGTCGTATATTATTACTACTCTAGAGTAGCTCTAGTATGGATAATATTATGATGCATACTTCTAGTAACTCTTACTGTAGTTTAGCATGATGGTATCCATACTAGCTAGCTAGAGTACCATCATACTTAAAGTACCATAAATAATACTAAAATGTAAGCCATAAAAAATAACCAAACCCAGCAGCCCCCACAGGGACGGTCGCCCTCCCCCCCCCACCACCATGGCGGACTGCGGCGCCGCAGGCTCGGCCCTCGACCGGGCCGCGGCCGCCCTCGCCGGGGGCGGATCCGCGCAGCATGCAGCGCAGCAGAAGGCCGCCGCCGCAGCCGTCGCCTCCCTCCTGGGGGCCGCGGCCTCGACGGCCCGGCCCGCGGGAGGGGGTAGGGGAATGGGGATGGGGATGGCCGGTATGGCGGCCGCGCCTCCGGACCTCCTCCGTCTTCCGGGGGGGGGAGGGGGCGGGGGATCGGTGCCTCCAGCGGCGGCGGCGGCTGCTGCGGCCCGGGCGGATGCCATGGACGGCGCGTGGGGAGGGGCGGCCCCGCCCGGACCGCAGATGCAGATGCAGATGCAGATGCAGATGCCCATGCAGGCTCAGATGTCCATGCAGATGCAGGGGGCTCATCCAGCGGCCGCCGCGCGAATGATGGCGGTGCAGCAGCAGCAGCAGCAGCAGCAGCAGCACATGCACATGGTGCAGCAGCAGCAGATGCACATGATGCGCGCGCAGCAGATGCACGCGATGCAGCAGCAGATGCAGGTCCAGGCCCAGGCCCAGGCCCAGCAGCAGAGTGCCGTCGCAGAGTCCCGGTCCGCCCCTCTGGCCGCGGCCAGGGACGCGGCCGACGTTGCAGCCGAATCCTGGCACGACGGCCTGGTCGAGGACGTCGAGGGGGACGCCACCTTCGCCGAGGCGCTGCGGGCCTACCGCGCCGACCAGGACGGGGTCAGGTCCACGGCGGGCGACGGCGGGGACCAGGACCTGGACGTTGACGCGGACGCGGACGCGGACGCGAAGTACGACGTCCTGGGGCACGACGGGTTCACCGAGGGGGCGTCGATCGAGCAGCTCGCCGCCGCCTGGGCCGAGGCCGAGGACGAGGCCAGGAGGGACGCCGAGGCGGCGGGCGAGGCGTACGGGGGGGCGGGGACCGAGGCCGACGCGGTCGATGCGGGAGCGGCCGTGGCGTCTGCCCGGGCGGAGGCGGAGGCCGAGGCCGAGGCCGCCGCGGGCTGGGGGATTCCCGGGGGGGAGGAGGAGATGAGGCCATACTCCTTCTCCGACGCCAGCGTCCTGGACCGGGCGGCCGTGGCCCCGCCCGGAGCCGACCTCATGGCCAGGGGGATGCGCCGCTTCCGCGAGGGCGACCTCCCCGAGGCAATCCGGCTGTTCGAGGCCGAGCTCCAGCACGTCGACCCGGACAGCTCCGATGCCTGGAGGATGCTGGGCAAGTGCCACGCGGAGAACGACCAGGATCGGAGGGCAATAGCCTGCCTGGAGCGGGCGGTTGATCGGGACCCCTACAGCGTCGAGGCGCTGCTGGCCCTGGGGACCAGCTACGTCAACGAGCTTGACTATCCCCGCGCCCTCCGCAACCTCAAGGCGTGGGCGACTCACAACCCGGCGTACGCTGGGATGAAGATGCCGGGACCAAGGGGGGCGCCGCAGGGCGCCGCGGGGGTAGCGGGGCGGGAGAGGGAGCAGATGGCGATGGAGGAGGCCAAGGGGATCCTCGCTGCGGCGGTGGAGTTTGATCCCACCCAGGCCGCCGACGCCATGGAGGCCATGGCGGTCGTGTGCAACGTCACCCGCGAGTACGACGTGGCAATCGAGTATCTGCAAAGGTCCATTGACGCCAGGCCGGATGACTACCAGCTTCACAACAAGCTGGGGGCTACGTTGGCCAACAGCAACCGGAGCGAGGAGGCCCTGGAGGCCTACCACAGGGCGCTGAGGCTCAAACCCAGATACGCGCGTGCCTGGCTGAACATGGCCATCTCGCACTCCAATCTGCACAACTACAGCGAGGCGGCTCGGTGCTACCTGCAGACACTGAGTCTCAACCCATCCGCCCAGCACGTGTGGAGCTACCTGAGGATCGCCCTTACCTGCTCGGAGAAGTGGGACCTGCTGCCCGCGGCCGCCGCTCAGAATCTGGACTTGTTCAAGGAACACTATGACTTTGTACAATATTGACTTTCTACTCCTAAAACTTTGGGAAAAATTGCACGGGCACGGTTCTATTTATTTAGTTCTTGTTCGGGCTGCCAACGAATTGCAAGGAACGCTCCAGATCATTGGCCCTCTGCTTGACAGCTCGGCATTCGTTCTCCATCTCGCGATACTTGGTTCGAGTCAGGGACAGGTCCTTGGTCCTCGTTCGAAGCTCCGCCTTGACCTCCCTGAGATCATCCCTGACCTCACAGAGCATTCTGGCTTTGGTCTCCAGCCTGGCTCCCGTCTGCTTGACCTGCTTGTTGGCGTCAATCAGATCCTCGTTAGCCCTCCGTTCTCTTTCGCATGAAGCATCCAGCTTCTTCTCGAGCCTCGCCACAGCTTCGTCCTTCTCTTTTTGGGTGCGCTCCAGCTCGCTTTCCACCTTACCCAGCTCATAATCTAAACGCTGGCCGGTCTCCTCCGCGACATCCAGTTGGGAGGACAGGACTCTGCGGGAAGATTCGGCTCCCTCGGCCCGCACTTTCATCGATTCCATTTCCCTCAAGTGCTCTGCCTGGTTTTTGTTCTCCCCGTCCCTCCACTCCCGTTCCTTTCGTTGGATCATTTCCTGCCACTGCTTGCGGCATGCCGCCCTCGCCGCGTCTAGACTTTTCTTATGCGCCGCTCTCTCTGTGCGAAGGCGGGCATTGCTCTGGCGCTCGAGCTCCGAGATGGTAATGGGGATTCTCGAACAATTCAATTCTAGGATGTTCTCGACGGTCTCCGTCGCTTTTGTCCACAAGTCGCGAGATTGTTTTGCAGAGAGCACCTTGATGGTCTCAACAAGTTTTGCTGCAATGGCATTACATGGTATCACCGCAGGGGCGATGCTCATAGCTGAGGAGGAGGCGACATTATGCGAAAGGGTGCAAGGACACAGTTGTGAATACTGATGGGAGAGGAGGTCGTCCAGGCTCTCTATGAAAGTGGCCACGCTTGTTTCCATCTCTCCGTATACTTCAGTGACGATGCGGTCGGCTTCGTGCTGCGTGGGTTTTGGAGATGAGTTAGAGATGGTGAAAGATCTAGCTATAGTTAGGGCGGAAGGACAATAGTGAAATAACAAAGAACGCACGCGATTCTACCAACTGAAGTTTCATTCTGCGCTTGCTTGACTCACTTCCACATCCCGCAAGGATGATTCAACTGAGAATCGCTCCTCTCGTTCTACAACGCCTTCCTTTCTGACCGTATCAATAGTGACCTCACTTGGGCAGGAGGTTACATTCATCCTCTCGTTCTGAAGAGTATCGTTACTCGCATAACATTTTAGTCGTTGGTCACGGCTGCGCTCTGGTAATGGATACGAGCTCGTGGAATCATCGTAGACTGAACGTTCAGGGAAAAACTGGAAAAAATAAAGCCGAGATTTTACCCTAGGCACATTCGAGCTAGATCTACTATACAAGTCGTCTTCCCGCGTGTCTATTCACTTTTCCTGCGTTACATGCCTATTTTTTGCGAAAACTAATAAATATAAAATGCTTACGACGTTCTTCATACAATTAATTTATTCCTCCCTGTTACGAGCTACGAGCACGACGAAGCTACATGAATTACCCTTCCAGTGCCAGCGGAAGGTGCTGCTCCAGAGATTTCAAGGCGCTTTTTCCAGGATCGCCTTCCCTCAGTGCATCTTCCAGGATCTCCTTCTGATCGCTCAGCTTCACGATACAAGTATGATACATTTGGAGCTCGCCCATGAGCGCAATCACACTCTTTGTAATTTCTTGAATCTTTCCTTGTCGAATGTTAGCTTCTCTTATCAAGGGTCGTGTCTCTGATGTTTGCATCCGAACCTGATCCTCGATCTTATTGAGCTGCGATGTGATTTCTTCCAAACGGATCTCCTTCGTGTGGAGACAATTTTTATTGTGCGTTAGGCGCCGCTCGAGGTCCTCTACTCTTGCCAGAAGCGCCTCTCTATCAAGGTCCTCGCCACCAAGAGGTCTAGATCTTGCGTCATTATTTGGATCTTCAATATTCATTTCTAGCACTTTAATGACTTTCCTTTCATCGTTGATGCTGCGAACCAATTGTTGAATGCGCTCCTCGTAATTCGATGTCTCGGTCATATTGCTCTTGGCTACCTCAACGGTTCTACGAAGGTCAGAGAGACGCAAAGTAAGCGTACGAATGTAATCCTTGCGCTTGGCGATGGCGACTTCACCGCTTCCGAGTGTGCTTTCGTAAAGATTTGATCTCTCATAGCAACGATATAACTCCTTATTATGATCTTCAAGCTGTCCGACCATGACCTGCTTAGCACCTGCTATTTGTCCATTTTGTACCTTGTGTCTCTTCACACCTTTTGCGAGGGAGCTAGCTGTTGCTGTTAGCTTGTCGATCTGAATCTTCTGGCCTTCCGCTTGATCAAATTTATCTCGAAGTAGCCCGCGAATTCGTGTCTTGTCAGCGCGCAATGTGGCTCTCCTTGCAAGACTGCACTCGTGCGCATCGTATTCCTTGACAAGGATTGCCGACTTGTCTTCGCTCTCAGATTTAAGCGTATCGACTTCCAACTTCATTGCATTTACTTTGATCTTAAGTTTCTCTAGGGACTTCTCTGAAACGCCTATTGCTCTTGAAGCAGATTCCTGTTCGAATTTTAGGGTGGTGTAGAGAGCTTCAAATTCGGCGCACCTTTTATTTGTTTCGTGAGACACCTTCTTCAAGTCGAGGACAGCGAGCTCCTTAAGCGTCTTTTGTTGCTCTATCTCTTTGGCGCTTGCTTTTATTTGGGCGGCCTTCTTCAGCAATACATCGCGCTGTGCCTCCATTACTGATATCGTCTTACACAACTTCTTTTCTTCAATGCGCCAATTATCAATTTCTGTCTCTTTCTCCTCGAACTTTTCGGTAAGGTTGATCAATTTGCTTTCGTAGTGCTTCCCCACATTTTCTTGCCTCAGTACTTTTAATCTGTTTATTTCGGTTTCCTCCTTCGTGTCTTCAATCGACTGTTGCAGAAATATGTTGTCTTTCTTGTAGACAGCCAGGTCTACCATAGCGTCCTTCAGCTTTAATCGGAGCTCAGGGATCACATCCTTAGCTTTGTCCGAAACCTGTCGCTTCTTTATGTAAGTGCACTTTGCTACATCTAAGTGTCGCTTTTCGAGTGCTGCTATCGTCTTAACATGCCGTAATCGTTCCTTGTCTTCTTTCAAGGAAAGCTCCATCTCCAGCCCGCTGGTGGTTAGATCGTGGTATTGCGATTTGGCGATTTCCAACTTTTCCTCCATTGTCGAAACTTCTTGTCGCTTCGCATCGTGTATGGACGATTGTAAAGAGATATCATCTTCATTTGCTTTTTTCGCCTGCTGTGTAAACCGCTGTTGTTGTCTTTTCTGACAAATCCTGGATTGCAACTCGTTCATTATATGCTCGAGCCTCTCCGAGTCTTTTCCCTGAAGAACCAGTTGTTCTTCCAAACCGGCAATTTGATTTGCCAGCATCTTGGGCTCATTAGTTGCTTTTGCCAAAGTGGCTCGTTGGTCATTGATCTTGCTTTCCACGTCTGTCTTTTCCAGTGTCAATTCATTTGCCAGGGAGTCTAAGGCTTGCAGACGACTCGACTCGCTTTTATACACGGCGGCCAATTCAATTTGTTCCATCCGCTGTGATTTCAATTCCAGCTCAAGTCTCGTAATTTCTGTCGCCATCAACTCAGTCTTGTGGTATTTTCCTAGCTTGGCCTCGGCTTCGGCAACTTCTTTTAATTTTTGTAGGTCACTCTCAAGCTGACTGTCCTCGACCTCTAATTGATCTCTCAGTCGCTGGGTCTCTCCTTGCTTTGCCTTGAGCTCCTTCGGATCTCCGTCATCTTTTATTTTTTGTATAATATTTTGTTCTACTAGTATATTCGCCTCTTGGGAAGCAAGGGCTTTTTCATTTGATTGCTCCTGATTTCGCAATGGCATTTCATTGTCTCGCATGCCGGCCTTTACGTCTCTGGTAGACTCAAGCGTCTTCAAAATCTTAGACACGTTATCGTCAGCAAGTTTACTCTTGTTTGTTTCAATGCCGTGCGCACAACCGACCTCCCCAGGGCCGAAGTCATCGATGACGAGCTCTTCTCCAATTGATTGCGTCGATTTATCGGTGGTTTCTTCTGATGCCATGAAATGCTAGCAACTTTTCATCTTGCATCTATCTGTAATCCGGCAGCAACGGCAAGAGTGCTGTAGACAAGGACGCACAAGAGCTGAAGAGCGACAATGGGAGAGAACATACGACCTGCTGCTAAGTACTGCGTCCGGGATCAAGTCGCTTGGATTCTTTTTGTGATCAGCCCCATCCATATAACCATCTTCACTGCATGTTGGGAAACGATAGATTTAATTGTTTGCAACATTTCCTTTACTCTAGCTTGCTTCCCTGTTTTTTCTTCCACCGCGCGTATCTCTTTTGGTGTCCCGTGCCCATCTTTTTCACTTCTTGCAACTCACGCCAATCTTCGAGGTTCGATGAGATCCAAAGTTCCTGCGTTGTCGCTTCATGCTGTTCCACGTCGGAAAGGGATGCCCACGACACCTCCCCCATAGCCCTCCGGGTAAGAACGGTTAGCTCCTCTTGTGACAACTCCAACTTTCTCAGCCTACGCGACAGATAACCAACCTGCCACACTGTGGCCTTAACCAGCACAATCGGCCAGATGAAGACCTTCGTAATGAGAAGATCGTGGTATGTTGGCTGATGAAAGCCGGCACCAAAATCCTTTATTTCCTTCACCAGCTCAACAATGATTGGCCGCAATTCCTCCGCTTCCTGTTCCTTTTGCTCCTTTTTCGCTGCTTTCCCCTTCTTTTTCGACGGTGACTTGCTGTTCTTCGATGGTGACGATCCCTTCTCTCCCGCCACTTGCAGCTCTTTGTTCTTCTTCTCTGCCAAGATCTCCATGGCCTTCTCCCGAACTTCGACACACTCAACTGTTCCACCATCGTTCAGCCCAGCACCTTCTAACGCCAGCTTAACAACATGGTCCGCAACTTTTTGCCACTTGCTCTTTTGCGCGAACCAGGTGAAGATGTTGAAGATTACGAACAGGAAGAGAGCAACGAACGAGGCATCCGATTTAGGAGCATATTTGTAGAAAACATTTGAGCCGTATCGCGAAATGTACTCGTCAGGATGGTCTCGAAGATAATCATACTCCAGTCTGCGCTTCTTTTTCGTCAGGACCTTGTATGCCTTGTTGATTTTCTGAAAAGATGGAGCAAACATGATCAAGATGACGTACAATAAAAGGGATCAAAACGTGTGAGATATTTCAGAATATAATTTTTATCACGACGCGCGAAGCTGATTGGGTATCATCACATTATCACTCATGCGAAGATCACGCACAACAATAGGCAACTCACCACAAACCTTTCCTCTGCCTTTGGATCGCTCTTGTTCTTGTCGGGGTGCCACTTCCGACCCAAAAGGCGGAACGATTTCGTGATCATCTTTGTATCGGGCGGACTACGACCAAAGGTCTCATAGTCGTAGCCAAGGATCTTGTAGCAGTCATACTCGCCGCAGAACTCATTCATTGGATCATAAAAGTACCCCCACTCATCCTCTGGATTGCTGTCCATGTCGTCCTCTGAGATACCACCAGTGCTATTTTCAGCAGAATCATCCGTATCGCCCTGCCCAGCATTCTCGCCGTCATCATTCTTTTGAGCAGCAGCCGAGGCCACAGCCTCGGCCCCAGCTGCAGCATCGTCTGCAGAGGCGAAAATGAGCAAGGGTAGAACGGCTAGACCAAACAGAGCCAGTTTGCGACGACGGCATCTTCCTTGCATGCACGATGAGGACGATACCATTTCAAGCGGTGTTGTTGAAGTCTGATATTTCCCCAGAAATCTTCGCTCAAAGCTTGGATGGCATCCAGTTTGAGGATTGTGCGCGCCGGGTACTCATACCCAAGAAGTAGCCAGATCTAGCTTGATCTGCGCTATTTCTTAGCTTTCAATGGTCGAGCGGAGAGAGACTAAGGCTGTGACGATCGGGAAACATCATTACCGTTCGTAGTGTATGTATCTGCTGTCGTTGGCCAATACAGAAAAGACAAAACGTAATAATACTAGGGTTTATAAAAGTCAAGGGGTCAAATCTCATGTTCATTTTTTGCGCGCGTAACCAGAGAGAGAACGCTTCTTTCTTACTGTGTCCAGTCAGTAAGAAAATCGCACAGCTCAGTTATCCTCACGCAGTTGTTGAGAAAAGTATGCTAAGGCAACCTTGATACTACTGTTTACGAACGACGTTGGTTTGGGGGGATGAGTTCCAGTTTGGTCGATGAGTGTAATGTATGTTGGATGGGAAGGCTTCAGCAGATTGTTTCTGTCCCTCCCAGTACTTGTAGCATGCCTGTGAGTCGACATTCAACGCTAACGCCGCTTATAGAGTCCACACCACCAGTTGAAGACTATCGGCAGTCTACACTAAAACTTCCTCCAGTTGATATAAACTCTGTAGAATATCGTTGGTGGAAACTGGGTTGCGAAAACTTTAGAAGCAAATCATCAACCTCCCCACTGACGGACCTTGTTTCAAACAGCGTACCAGGGTTACATCCGCCTGATCCCGAAAGGAGGAGACTGTTGATCACTTACGTAGGCATGTCCAGTGAAGAGGAGCTTTCAAAGCTGGAGGAGGAAGCAAGTGGGATGGCTGCTTTCAATGGCAAAATGATACGTATATGTCGGACATCTAATGAAACAAACCCAAATAAGAATCGACCCTCCAACATGAAGCTTAGCTCCCTCCACAAATCGAACCTCCCAAATCACGAATGTTACCGTCGAGAGATGGCTAGACGAAAGCGGGACCGCTCAAGACTTTGCAGCGCGTACGAAGACGCGACTAGAAATAAAAACGTACGTGTTCCAAGAGGATGCCTATCGGTTTCTAGAAGGTCAAGCAGACGAGTAAAGCAAAGTCTTGAGTCAAAGGAATACGATGACAAGACGGCTCGATGGAATGATTCCCGGCGACTAAGATTGCACAGAGAGCTGACGAAAGCCTGCAATGCGGCGCGCGATTTCGATTGTTCTCTCAAGGAAGATGTTCTCCTCATTTATCAAACCTTTCCGTCAATTATTGAGATCGGAAATACATCATATCCTCGAATAAGATCTGAATTACATCACATTGCGGCCGAAGCAATCAGTAGTCAATGCGCAATGCTTTCTTCTAAAGTACAAGGCAACGCATTAAAGAGTTGGAATCGTTTATTTGCGTGGGGGATTCGAAGAGAGAAAATGAAAAGATATCAACAAAGTCAGTCACTCCTCATTATCGAGAGTAGCCTGGATTTCTTCTTCATAACCCACAAGAGAATCGCATGCCAGCGATGGGTGGCGGGAAAAGAAAAGCGAAGAAACTCAGAACGCCATGCACATGCTTCATTGATTCAATGCATTTGGAGAAAAACAATTGCATCCCAAATGATGAAGAAGCTTCGAGCGGATCGGAGGTCCCGGGCCGTCTCAACTCTCCAGCGCGTGTGGAAAGGAACGTCAGCAAGGCTGGTGTTTAAGATGATACTGCATAATCGTGCTGAACTCCGAGCTGCCATTGTACTCCAAAGCACTGTCCGCCGATGCAGGGCGCGCTCAATCCTTAGATTGTACAAGCTTGAGCGCAAACAATACAAGTGTGCCACTGATGTACAGAGAGCCGCTCGGGGAATGATAGAGAGAAGGGCTGCTCGTGCGCTTCGCCAAGATCAAGTCTGTCTTGCAGCGATTTCTAACATCCAAAGAGCTTGCCGTGGCTACATAGGTCGCCGAATATCAAACGAGCGCAAGAAGCGCTTAGTTCGAAGAAGTACATACGCATCCTTCCTTCAGCGCAATATTCGCAGACATCTTGGTGCAGGATTGGCGACGAGATTAAAAGAAGAACGCAAACGACATCGACAAGAGATGGAACGCGTAACTGTACTTGTCCAAAGAGTATACCGTGGCCATCGAGGGCGGCAAGCTATGAGAAAAAGTGTTGAGGCGCATGTTCTTGAGGCAAGAAAGAGACACAAAGCAGCTGCATGCATACAAGCTTTGCTGAGAAGGGATGCCGCGATTTTTCTGACAAAAACGCTTAGAAGAGAAGCTCTAGCAGTGATGGTTTCAAATGCCAGGAATTGGGTAGAGAGGTGGAATGAAGAAACCAACATGTTGAATTACCATCACACTAAAACGAATGAATGCTTACCAAAATCGCCTGCCGTGGGATACACTAGGGCAGATACACAACTAGTTCTCGAAAATGGAAGGATGCTCTTCGACCCACGCTTGACGCTTGCCGTTGCTAACTGCAACGAAGAATCGACCCAATGCATTGAGTGCGACGAATTCCAAGCTTTTATCTTTTGCCATCAATGTGAGGAAGTATTCTGTAACGAGTGCTTCCAAAGACTGCATCTTCACGGAGGCAATCACATGCCATGCCATGATTACTCACCATTCTCTGACCTAATTGAGTCCGCTTCGTCAATGCTACGTTGACCGAAAGAATTCTGCTGTGAACAGGTAGCTTGCCCAATTTGCGGGAGGAGATAAAAAAATGAATCGCCAAGTGGATTACTCGTAGGTAGCTGACTAATCTGAAGAAAGCTGAGAATCATGGACTCATCAAATATGAGTTTTCTTGTCCGAACTAGGGAGATTTCCTGCATTGAACCCCCAATGTATGTTACCTTGTTGCGCTCAATCCCCTCTGCAAAGGGATATTCCTCAATCTCGCGGAAATGAATCAGATTCCAACTTGCTATGCTCATGGGCCTCTGACATACTTCCCGATGCGGAGTAAGGTTGTGAAATTCCCTGGCATTGGTCGAAGTGAAATTCTTTCGATATAATAAATCGTACTCATCGTGGCGACGACGTCAATCAACTTAGTGTGGCCATGACAGGTGTGATTAAGTTCAAAGCAAATTTCGCACAATACTCCCTTTTCTGGTCTTTGAGATCCAAAGGCTCATTTTCCCGAACCAATGTTTCAATGTAGTTGTAATCCATATGCATCGCTCTGTTGATATCAGTCGTAGATTGTTTAATACTGGGGGAACACAAGCAGAATTGTTAAGATCGCGCGCAGGTGATAGCCTATGGACGACCATGACACATAATCATTTGCGAATCTAAT
>Ga0315315_10004697_pt1 | contig 12607 bp, 10 predicted proteins | sample M140m3416metaG_FD_203699 | JGI IMG/M metagenome (GOLD analysis project Ga0315315, IMG submission 203699) | Ammonia-oxidizing marine archaeal communities from Monterey Bay, California, United States - M1 40m 3416 | ecosystem: Environmental > Aquatic > Marine > Intertidal zone | place: USA...
AGCGTGCAATTGTGCGCTGCGGCCACGAGCGCCACCTCGACGGCCACGTACAACCAGTTGCCAAGCCCCGAGTGCACCGTTGCGCGGACGCAGCACCGGCGCATTACAAAAAGGGCGCGCGCCCACTAACGCGTGTGATGGAGGATGATTCTTTAGCGCGACTGTTGGAGACACAGACACGTACACAGACAAACGCACAGACGCTCGCAGACTCAAATCGCCCAGTCGACAAACTGCGGCTCGCTCATCACGGCGTCTTCGTCGTCTTCCCGCTTGAGCGCGCCGCTCGGGTGGTACGGCCCGCGCTCGTCTGGATTGTAGACCCGGTCGCTCACCTGGAGCTGATCCATGACGCCTTCCTTGTTGACATTCGCATCCGTGCGCGGGTAGTCCGACTCCGGCACGCTGTTCAGCACGCTCAGCCAATCGCCGTAGTAGTCGAAGATCAGCGGCGGCGTGTAAGCGTCGGTGCGGGTGCGCCGGCCCATCACATAGGGCATCTGTTGATAGATCGTCGGGTAGTCGTGCAGCGAGTGCCTCCACCGCGAAGGATCCCACGTCTCGCACGGACAGTAGGGATCCTCGAGCGAGTACACGGTCGGCGTTTCCCAGTCGATCAGCACTCGCGTCGTTTCGCCCGAATCGCGCGTGTAATCGTCGTTCTTCTCTTCGACTCCATCGTACTCGACGAGCGCCCTCGGTCCCTCGGCTGTGACGTCCGTCACTGGGCTCGGCAGCCGCTTGTACGCCACCAGAAACTGAGGCAACACCGCCGCGGGGGTGTTGCGGCGATTCTGGAACATGACAAACTCGCGGTAGCGCAACTGTCCGCCAAAGTAGGAATCCGCATCTTCGTCGCCTTGGCCTTCGAAGCGCACCTTGTGCTCCCACCGCTGGCCGGTGCCGCGCATCGTGCGCCCGCCAAACCCGTTGCACTGCAGGCAGTGGTATTGCCGGTGGAGCTGCTCTTGCCGGTTCATGTTGCTGCCGGACGTTTGGTGCGCCGCGCTGGTCGACACGGCCAAGTACGGCAGGTTGCGGTGCGAGTGAAAGCTGCGGATGGCCAGCTCCTGGTTTCCGAGTTCTTGCCGGTTCTCTTTCTTGTCAAAAATGCCGACCGCCACGCGCGGCACGCCCTCCTCCGTGTAATGGTACCGTCGTGCGACATTCGGCTCGTCGTCCCAGCGTGCAGAGCGAAACAGCCTGCTCGGCGGGCGGAAGCCGTAGTTCCCGTACACCTCGGCGCTGCGAAAGAATTCCACGTACTGCCACACCTCCTCAAAGAGCAGCTCGTTTCGCTCTACGAAGTTGCGCTTCTCGCCGTGCACCTTCTGGTTGCGGTGGTTCGCGGCGCCGCCTTGGCAGTTGTCGTGCCAATATCGCCTGAACACCTCGTCCAACATGCCCCAGCCGTCCTCGTCTACGGGTTCCGTTGTGACGACGGTGCTTCCGTCCGGCCCCATGGTTGGTCGTCCAACGAGCTTGTCGCGCTCACCGTCGGTGAATTCGGCGGCGACGAATTCGCGGTACGCGTGTTCGGGCGCCATAAACGTTCCGAGCCGATTGAGCGACGTGAAGTTGTATCGCGACGTCATCGCGGTAAGGCCCGTCGTCGCGCGCGCCATGACCATGTAAAAAACGTGCTGCTCATTGCTCCCGTTGGCCACGACCGCGTCGCTGAGTTCTGATTGCTCGATACCGAGGAAATGCTGCAGCGCGCTGTCAAACGCCATTTTGGACGTCGAGAAGTGTCCCGCGAGACGAGCGTACTGATCCGCCTTTGCCGGATCCTCCGCAAAGTAGGTTCCTGCGCCAAAGTAACCCTCCGTCCCCGTGTGGAAGGAGTCAAAGCCCCCGGCGAGAAGGTGCGGGACGAACCGCGACGCCGTGCCGTGCAAGAACATTGTCTCGTTGAGCTGCGGCGTCGCGCGCTCGTCGGGCTGATCGTAGCGCATCGGGCCGCCGTGCATGAGCCCGCCGGTTTCGCGCGCTTGCGCGTAGTCGACGCTGACGTTGTCGGGTTCGCCTGCGGTGATTGCCTTGTGCGTCCACGTGAGCTTGCCGTCGCCGAGTCCCTGCTTCCACCAGCGGCCGAGGCGCGTGTGGTGCACCGCGCTGTGCACTCCGACGCCGTCTCTATCAAGGCTGAGCTCCGGCAGCGCGCCGTTGTCCGGCCACTCGGACTTGGCCTTGCGCTCCGCCTTGCTGCGCAGCGCGACGGTCGCTCGCATGGCGTCGTACTCGAGCAGGTATTTGGGATCGTCGAATTTTCCCTCCCGATTCACAAAGTAGTATGGTCGCTCTGCTTTTGGGAGCACCCGCAGCCGCCGCGGGGAGCACCACGAGGCGTCCACGCCGTCGCGCGCCGCAGCGTTGACGCGATCGACCGCACCCGGCGTGTCTGCCGTGCCTGGCTCCAGTTTTTCCACGTCGACAAAGTAGGGATCCGGCCACTGCTTGGGATCGCCCTCCCGCTCTTCGGGATCGACGGGCCCGACGCCGCGCGGGTTGAGCTCGCTGCGCGGCGCCAGCGGGAACTTGCGCTTGCGGTACCACATGGACATGCGCGAAGTCAGGTCCTCCTCGACGATGGCGCGCGCGGCCTCGTACCCGGCCTTGAGGTCGGTCGTCTGCGGCTCCGGGTTTGGGTCCGGCATGTAGAAGTCCGACGCGTCGAGGCCCGGGTTGCTCTGCCACGTTCGATGCTCCATGTCGATCTCGAAGACTTTGATCGGAACAATCTGGCCGTACGGCGTGTTCCGAAACTCGATATCTGCGACGCCATTGCCCGGAACCGTCGGTTCTGTGGGCGGAGACGAGCCCGTGCGCATGTACATGACGGTGCTGGCGTACTGACGCGTGTCGTTGCCTTGGCCAAGCATCCGCGGATCGCTCTGCGCAAAGAGGCGTTGCACGTGCTCGAAAAAGGGCGAGTCGGTGTTGACTTCGCGCAGCACCGTTTTGCCGTTGAGGCTGGCGTTGCGCGGAAGCCCCTCCTTGTCTCCGGCGTGCTGCACGTGCAGCGCGTTGCAGTACCCGGCCGTGGTGAGATCGTCCGAAAAATCCACAGCGGACTCTACGAGGTCCTGCGTCCGCTCCCTCTGAGAGGAGAGCACGTCGGTGAGGTCGGCGTACGGGCCGCGCACGGCGCGTTCTGCTGCGGCTTCGTCGTTTTCCGCCGCAGCGGTTCGTTCGGCCGCGCTCGCGAGTTCGGAGATGACCACCGCGGTTTGCAGCACCGTGGGAAGGCCGAAGGCGGCGTGCATTTTCTCCCCGCGCCTGGGCCCCTCCTGGCCGTTGGCATGGGCGATGGCGCAGCGGAGCGCGCCGGGGTGCATGTGCTGCGACGAGCCGTCCCAAAACCCCTCGATCCAGCGGAGGTAGTCGTCCCACCACCCGCCGTCGCCATTGGGCTCCCTGCTGGAGAGCCAGGGCAGGTTATCGTACACCGCGCTTATGATGGCGTCGACCTCTTTGGCCGTGAACAGTCGCGCGCCGACGCCCTTGTCGGTGGCAAAGGGATTGATGAGCGCTGCATCCGTCAGCTCCGCCTTCAGGCTGTAAAGAAGCGCAGACGTCACGCGCCCGTCGTGGTCCGAATACCCTTCTCGGCCCTTGCCCAGGCGGTGCGGCAGCTGCGCGAGCGGGATGGTGCTTCTTGGTGGAAACGAAAGCCAGTCTTCCAGCGGCTGACCGACGTCGGGATGGTGCTGCTGCCACCCCCGCAGCTCCGACGGGTCGACGGCGTCGACGCGCGCCAGCAGTGCGGCGCGCGCGCCGGGCAGGCCGTACGTACAGCCGCGCGTCATCAGGCCATCGGTCTCCTCGCTCGTCGCGTCGGCAAGCAGTGGGTTCGGTCCGTACACCGCCAGCGCCACGATTTTGGCCACGGTGCGCTGCCACTCCTGCAACGAGCCCACGGACGGCACGCGCGTGATGCAGCTCATGTTTGCGAGCTCGAGCTTCAGCCAGTCCAGATCTTCGGCCCGGCTCGGGTCGACGATCGACGGTGTGCCCGGACGGTCGTAGCCCATCCGGATTTCCGTATCCAGAAACCTTTGCAGCCGACGCGCGTGCCGCACGAGCAGCGCTTTGGGCGAAAACGGACACCGCAGCCGAGCCGGTTCGATCCGCGCGCCGGACGCAAAGTCGCCGAGCCACGCTTGCGCGCGCGGGATGATGCGGTCGATTTGAATTTTAAGGGCTTTCGCAAACCGCGTGCTAGAACAGTTGTCAGCTGGCACTGCGAGGTGCATCGGATTGCAGTGTAAATCGTACTCGGCCTTTGCGAGTTCCATAAAGTCTGGCAGAGGGCCGTGCCGATCGTACGCGACGGAGGAATCTTTGCGCTGCGTCCACATGGCGACGCGAATCGCCAGTTTGCGTCCTGCAGCGGTGTCTGGAAACGGCCCCAAATCTAACGACGACTGCCTGCGAGCCAACGGGCCCAAAATCTCCTGCTCCGCCTCTTCGGTGTCGTTCATCCATGCGTCCTCGCCCAAGTCCTGGCCTTCCTCCATTTGGGCGTCGTCGCTGCCGCTGCCGCTGCCGCTCATTGTGCGCGCGTGCGTGCGTACGCGTACCGCTGTCTCACTGATAGGATTTGTGCGTGGGGCCAAATTACACGTGCTCAACCCGGTGCAGACGTCGGGTAGCGACGGACGTGTGGGTGCGAGGGCGTGCGCAGCGCGCGGTGCCGCACGCACTTGTGCGCCACCGACAGACTCCCCGGCCCGACCGCCCCCGGCCCGCATAGACCCCGCTGCGGCGACTGGAAACCATGGGCAGGCCGCTGCACCAGCGTTCCGGGTCGCCGTCGTCGGTCCCGGAGACGCCGTGCGGTTCGCCCCGCACACCCTTTCGGACTGCCACGACGCGCGCGCTGCACCCCGAAGCTCTGTCTTCGGCGCTAAACTTTTTCGCTCCGTACGCATCGCCCACAACCTCGCCGTCTGCATCCGAAAGGACCACACCCAAGGGCTCGCCGCCGTCGACGCCGTCGCCAAAGCGGCCCCACTTACAGCGATCCGACCTATCGCCGAACGCGGTCGAATTCATGCCGCGACAACCGCCGCCGCCGTCGCCGCTGCCGTCGCCGCCGTACACGCCGCCGTACACGCCCCCCCTCGTCCGGCCAATCGCGCAGCGCCAGCTGCGGCCCTGCATGCCACCGCTCCCGCCGCCCCATCCGCACGTTTTCGAACGGGGGCGGAGCTCGCCAGAGTCCCCAGAACCGCCCGAGCCGCCGGACATGGTGGCCAAACCAAATGCCGGGCACTGTCGGCCGCTCACGCTGGAGGCGCTGGAACACGAGCGACAACGACGCGCACACGTCGGCGGCGTTTGGAGCGCGCCCATCAACACCCTGCTGCGTCGCGGGGAACTCGAGCCGCCGGACGTCTGCGTGGACCGCGTTCCCCTCACAGCACGCGCAACGTACCGCGAACGGGGCGACTTGAACCGCATCCGCCAGACTCAGCGGTGGGAGCTCATCGACCCGCTCTTGCTCGAGGTCAGCAAGTTTGTGCTCGGTCCGGCTTGCTGAGCGCCGCTCGCCGTGGTCACCAGCGCCGCGGCCCGCGCGAGAAAGAGCGTTGCGTCGAAACGGGAAGCGTGAGCGTTGAGTAGTTGTAAACCCGATTGGCCGTTTAAAAACTGCACCAGTCCGCTGTCCACACGTTTGACCACGACGCGATAGAAGATGTCCTCCGAATCTTGGTCCTGCACGGCGACGTCGCGCTCGTCCACCCCCAGCGCCGCGCTGACAATTAGTTGCAGCTGTAGCGGCGTGATGAGCCCAGCCATATCGAAGACGTCGAACGTGACGACGGACGTGCCTTTGAACTTGCCCTGCGCCGTGCGCTCGTCGGCGCGTCCGCGCTTTGCGCTGCCGTCGACCCGACGCGGCGTCTCGAACTGCTCAAAGTCGTACCGACTCAGCTCCACGATGACGAGACCAGAGAACAGCGCGCACGACAGCAGCGCCAGGCACAGCAACAGACAGAGCAGCGTCGAGGGGCCGCGCCGGCGCGGGAGCGCGGGTGGTGGCGGAGCCGTGGGCGCGTGCACGGACGCCGATGGGCTGGGCTGATGGTGGTGGTGGTGGTACTGTGGCTGCGACGGCTGTGGCAGGTGCGGCGGGTGCGGCGGGTGCGGCGGGTGCGGCGGGTGCGGCGGGTGCGGCGGGTGCGGCGGGTGCGGCGGGTAGGTATAGTACCCCGGCGGCGGGTGCGGCACCGACGTCGGAAGCGGTGGGGCGTGGCCGCCCGGCTCCGCGTGTGCCGGGGCGTCCATCCTGCACCCAAGCGCCTTCCTAAACTGGTAAGACGCTCCGTCCGGATAGCGCTGCACAGATTTCTAAGACACTCGTCGCCGAGTTGAAAAGGACGAAAGCATGGTGCTGGCCGACCTGCAGGCGGTGCGCGAGTACGTGCGCGCCCTCTTTGACGAGCAGCGCGAGCGCGCGCAGCTCGAGGCGGCGCCGCCCAATGGCAGCGTGTCCGGCGACGCCCCGGCGCGCGCCGCCTTTTGGGAGCTGCTCGCGCCGCCGGCGCAGCGCCGGCTCTTCCTGGACCTCGTGGCCGATCGCGGCTTCTGGCCGCGCCTGCGCACGCTCGTCGGTGCGCCGCCCTACGCCTTCTTGCTCCCGAGCGACGACGGCGTGCTGAACCCGGCCGGTATCGGTATGCACCGAGCGCACATGACTCGGCAGGAGAACGACGTGACGCCCTACGCGGCGTTTGTCAAAGGCCACTACGAGGACACGCTCGGTCGGCTGTACAAGATCGTGGCACGGCGCAAGGCCCCCGCCGCGCAGCCGTGGGAGCCGCCCGTGGCGGGGGAGCAGCTCGTTGTCGACGTGCGCATCCGTCGCACATCGCTGCAAACCAAGGTTGAGGCCGCGCGCGGCAAGCGCGGTGCCGCGGCGCAGGCCGCGCTCGAGTTCCCGCGCCCGGGCGCCACCGTGACCCTCCGCGCGACGCGCGCCTTTGACGCCATCGAGGGCGCGCACGAGGCCATTGGCGATTTGCGCGTCCTCGTGCGCGTCGGCCGGGTGCCCAAGCCTGGCGCACCCGTGGCGCGGCTGGTGGTCGACGTGACCTGACGCGTCGTGACGGACGACTGAGCGCGTGCGCACTTGTGCGAGCGAGCGCTGAGCGTCGCGTACCGGCCGCCGCCGACTGGAAGGGCCGGGGACATCGACAATGGCGCAGTTGGTGCGGCCGCAGGAGAAGCCAATCGCCGAGCTGTGGGCGGCGCTCGCGACGCCGCTCCGCAAGCCGCTGGTCGTGACCGTGCCGAGCGAGACGCTCGTCGCCCTCGCGGCGGCGCACGGAGTCGTCGACGTGGTCGCGCTGGCGCGGTGCGACTGGGCGGCGTTGTGGCCGTACCTGTATTTGCTCTTCCCCATCCCAATCTACGGCGATCAGCTGGCCGAGATGGTCCTCTTCTTTTTTTGCTCCGTGATGCATTTTGCGGCCGACGCCAATGTTGGCCAATACAGCAGCAGCTGGAACGTCGCGGCGGCCATTGCCAGCTCCTTTTTTTTGCACCTGGTCCTGCTGCGCCTCCACGCCTTGGGGTGCACGCACACCGCCATGCTCGTTGTGACCGTCTACCTGTGCTTCTTCCACGTCGGCGCGCTCTTTGTCACGCTCTACGAGCAGCGCGACGTCCTGGCGCTCGCGGCCGTAGCGCTCGCGAGCGGGTTCGCCGCCGCCGACCCGCGCCGGGCCATCGCCGTGGCGTTTGGGGCCGACGCGTACAATCCGCAGACGGGCGCGCTGCGCGTCGACCCGCGCGTCTTGCGCATCATCTCGTGCCACTCCTTGTCGACGCAGCTACGCAAGGGGCGTGGGTACGTGGCGCCAGTAATGCTGCACGAGTATTTTAAGCAGAAGCTCAAGCTTTCTTAAAACCAAAACACACGACGTCACACGCACGTATGCGCAAAGACGGGTGGGAAACGGTGGGGTGGCTGTGAAAAGGGGTGGGGAGAGTGTGTTGGCGTGTGGGCGGGGGCGGGTGTGTGCGCATGCGGCGGGCGCTTCTAAATTGTTTACGCTGAAACGCCGCGGGTGCGCTTGGCTCTGCTTTTTCCAGTCTTCTCTTTCAGGAGGGTGGGGACGGCTTGGCCCGCTCCTCACTACTTCGGCGGGAGTTCCTTTGACACGGCATTGGTAACGCCGAAGTTCTTGCCGGACAGTGCGCAGACGTTGGCAAGCTCCGCCTCCTTGACGGGGCCGAAGAAGTTCAGGTTGGCGTCGAGGCACGCAAACGCCAGGCACTTGAGGCCGACCGTCCAGAGGGTCAGCTGCCTAACGGTGATCTCCGGCTCGGCGGTGACGATGTTCCAGTTGTTGTGCATGTCGGTCGCGCCACCGCCCGTCATCGCCATGATCTTGAGGGCGTACAGCGAGTGGAAGACGATGCCGCCGATGGCGCCGCCGCGCAGGAGCGCCACAGTCGAGGGCCACGCCGCGCCCGGGATCTGGCCCATGATGCCAAAGGCAATCGAGATGACAAGGCCGGCCCACACGAGGATTGTGCAGATGAGCCCGCTCCACTGGATCTCCTGCGCGTACGCGTCGCCAATAGAGTGCGCGTCCTCGTCGCGGTTGGGCAGGTGCGCCACCCAGCAGTCCATGATCAGGATGGCCAGCCACAGGAACACGTGGAACAGCACGTCCACGAGCGCGGCGATGATGCCGCACACGTTGCCCATCGGCCAGAAGTAGGGCGAGCCCTTGGACGACAGCGGCGCCGACACGACGTAGGTGATCCAGCCAATGTAAGTGTTGTCAACGGCGTACTCCTTCTCCATCAGATTCGTCCTGCATTCGCCGATCTCGCCACGCTCGACGGTGACTTTGACACCTCCCGAAATTCCAATTCCCATGGCTGCGCGAAACTGGGGGACGCTCCGAACGCTCTTTCAAGCACCGCGCTCGCGCCTTCTACCCGTGGCGCGACGCCCGAGGGCTTATCCGGGCACCAGTCCGTACACGCACACGCGTGTGCGGGTGCGCACACACACACACACGCATACGCACACGTGCTCGCGCGCCGCCGCCGCTTACAGCCCGGCCGCCGCGAGCAGGTCGTCGTGCACGTCGTCGTCGTCGTCCTCGTCCTCGTCGTGCCCGAGCCCCGCCCCGCCCGTGGCGGCCAGCGGCGGCAGCGGCAGCGGCGCCCACGCGTCCGCCGCCGACGTCGGCGCCGCCGCGCTGGTGCCGGGCGCGTCGGCAGACGCCGCGTCGTCGACGGGCTTGTGGGCGTCGCGCAGGTGCGGCGGCACCAGCGCGATCCGCTCCGGATGATCGCTGTGCAGGATGAGCTGCGGGTACATGCGCGAAAACGACCGCAGCATGTCGCGCTCCCGCACGCTACCGGGTAAATTACTCCTGCCAGTCTGGTAGATTTCGCAGCAGCAGGCCTCGTGCGGCGCGCGCCACGCCAGGCCCACAAACGACTGCACGGCACGGCGCAGGGATGCAGGGAAGGCGCGCGGGAATGCGCAAGGAAATGCACAAGAGAGTGCGCACCTGCCGATCGTAGTGCGCCGAGCTCGAGTGCGTCGTAGCGAAGCGGTCGCAGTCGAGGCGCGCCTGCAGCGACGCGGCGCCCACCTCGTTGATCACGGCAAAGTTGCGGACGCGGACGGGGATGCCGGCCTCGAGCTGCAGCTGCCGCACGGCCCGCATGACGCTCAGCCGCGCCTCCATGGGCCCCGCGCAGCCCGTCTGCACGAGTCGGCCCGTGTGGAAGACCAAAATCCGCGCCCTCGGCACGTCGTACGCCAGCTGGACGGCGCTGAACCGTTTGGGGCTGTAGTAGGCGTTCGAGCACCGCGCCGCAATGTGGTGCAGGTTGAGCGGCAGCGTCACGCCCGACCCCGGCAGCGGGATGGCCTCGGCCAGCTGCGTGGTCGTGGGCGTGGGCGTGGGCGTGGGTGTGGGCGTGGGCGTGGGTGTGGGCGTGGGCGTGGGCGCTCCGATACGACGTTGACCAGCCGCGGGCACGTGTCGAGCAGGTCGGTGTAGTCGCGCAGCGCCAGGTGGTCGGTCAGCCGCGCGAGCTGCGAGAGGTGTGCGTCCGACAGGTCGGGCACCGCCTCGGCGGCGCGCTTGGCCTCGCGGCCGCGCCGAGCGCGCCGGACGACCGCGCGCGTCGCGCGCAAGAACTCGGTGCGAAACGCAGGCGTAGGAACGGTGGCGCGCTTCTCCACGTAGTTGGCGAGCCGAATGCGCCGCTTCGCGCGGTCCCACGACCGTTGCAGCTGGTCGTGCCGTGCGCGCGCCATGGCGATAATCCCGCGGCGCGGTGCGGCACATTGAAAGTCCGGTGGCGTCTCAGACGATAGCGTGAGGGAGGCGCAAAGGGAGGGCGCCATGTCGATCCGCATGCGGCCGGCGCCCACGGCCGGCGTCAACGGGCGCAACGGCGGGGACGGCGGACTGGTTGTCGCCAATGGCGGCGAGCGCAACGGGCGCGGCCCGGCCGGCGAGTCGCGGATGCAGCAGTACATGCGCCGCGTGCTCGAGGCCGGGCAGCGCCGCAACCGCTCGGAGACGTCCCCGCCGCCACCGGCTCCCAAACCGTCAGCCAAGCGCAGTGCCCCTGTGCAGGACGACGGCACCGACGACGACAACGCGAGCACGGACGGTCGCGAGGAAGCGTCCGTTGCGTCGGTGGTGGACGCCTTTGCCGCGACGGTCATGACGGGCGGTACGCTGATGGTCCACGAGTGGGAGCACGACCCGTTCAACACAAGGGTCAGGCAGAAGCGCGTCGGCATCTTCTCTGGTCAAAATCAGTACAACAATCAGCACCAGAATGCGCAGTTTCTCATGAAGCACGCGCTACGAACCGCGCTTGGCGGGCCGATGCAAGGCAATTGGCCGCTTGTGACCCAAGCCCTCGTGGACTGGAAGAACGACGTGCTGGCCGGCGAGTGCAAGTATGACGCCGACCCTCCTGCGGATGGTGCTCAAGGTTTGCTGAGCGACTTTCTGAGCGCAAAGCATTCCAGTGTGGCAAACGGTCTGAACACGGCGTTTCAAGATCTCGATACGAACAGCGGTCTCGATTGGGAGAAGCTCGACAATTTCATCCACGCGCTCTGCGTGCTGATGCAGACGAGCGTCGTCGTTGCCGACCACCTTGCGGGCAACAGCGTGCAGGGATGGAAGGACTTTGAACTCACCAAGGGCGCGGATCGCTTCGAGGCGACGGACGCGTGGCGCGGCTCGCGCGACGCGTACGGCGCCTTTCATCCCGAGCCACCCGTGCTGCCCTTTGTGCCCGGCAGCCGCTGGAACGAATACTACAAACTCCAGGGCATGAACATGCGCGACGAACTCACGAGGGACCACACGCCGTACGTGTGGCTCGGACTTTTTCTGCAATTTCGGATCTCCGCGCCGGGTGCGAAGCGCGGCTTCTCCGATGATGGGGTAATGCAACTGCTCGCATCGATTGGCAAGCATTTTCTCAGGAGCTACGCCTCCTCCGAGTACGCTCCCAACTATGAGCTGGCGCCGGACAAGGGCTTCACGTACGACAGCAGCGTGACTGACAAATTCAAGCGCATGGAGCCGGTGGCGCACGGGTTTGAGTACCCCGCCTACGACCAATTTGAGTGGAATCGTGCATTGGCGCACCCCAACTCAACGAGGATGGACCAGATGCACTACGAACTCGAAGGCGTTGTCGATGACTACGACCACGTGAACGCCAACGTCTTCGACCCAAAGGTTCACGTGACCATCGTCTACGAGGTGTCGGCCGAGGACGCCAACGAAAGCGGGAGTGAGGACTACGACTAGGGTGCGTAGCGGGTGGGCGGGGAGAAGGGAGAGAGGGGTGCGCGGAGGAAACAGTGGTGTTGTGCGGTGCGTTAAATTCTTCTGTTTTTTGAAACAGCGTCTGACGCGCACGCGGTCGTTCTCAGTCGAGCTTGCGCCAGCACGCCGGCTCGAACGCGTCGCGCAGCAGCTGCACGCACCACGCCGCCTCGCCGCGGAGCGCGCGCGACTCCATGCGCCGCGTCGCGCCGTCGAGGTACTCGGTGCGGATGGTGTCGTTGAAGCGGTACGTCGCGGTCGCAAACAGCGCGCCGTCGCCGTTAGGCGGCGCCACGCGGACGTGCACCTCGCGGTTGTCCTCGGCCTCGTGCGCGTCGAGAGGCAGCAGCCGCGGTGCGATGAGCATCTCGACGCGGCCCTCGGCGTGGCTGTAGAGAAAGGCCGCCGGCAGGCCCAGCCCAACCTCGGGGCTCAGAATGCACTCGGCGCCAAACGCGGCCGAGCACCGCAGCGCGCGCTCGAGCGCCACCTGCGGCGCCGCCGCCGCGCGCGAGATGGTGAACATCGAGCAGAGCGACGCGGAGTAGAGCACGGACGAGTTGAAAAAGGCGCACTCGGGTGGCTCGTCCGGATCGGCGCCCAGTCCCTCGCTCGGCCAATGGCTCAACAGCGCGTCGTCCGTGTTCACGGTGATCACCGGGGTCGGCGCCTCGTCGAAGATCGGGCCGATGAGCAGCTTGCTGCTGACGAGCAGCGACGTCAGCCCGGCCACCACGCGCGTCACCATTGCATCCCGCCGC
>Ga0315315_10004698_pt1 | contig 12606 bp, 13 predicted proteins | sample M140m3416metaG_FD_203699 | JGI IMG/M metagenome (GOLD analysis project Ga0315315, IMG submission 203699) | Ammonia-oxidizing marine archaeal communities from Monterey Bay, California, United States - M1 40m 3416 | ecosystem: Environmental > Aquatic > Marine > Intertidal zone | place: USA...
CAAAAACTATAACGGCTGTCATTCCATATTTTGGCTATGCAAGACAAGATAGAAAAGTTGCGCCAAGAACGTCTATATCTGCAAAAGTTGTTGCTAACTTACTAACTAATGCAGGTGCAAATAGAATAGTAACTGTTGATTTACACGCAGGTCAAATTCAAGGATTTTTTGATATGCCAGTAGATAACTTATTCACGACTCCGTTGTTTTCGAAATACATTAAAAAAAAAATAAGTTCAAAAAATTTAATTTGTGTTTCTCCAGATATGGGTGGTGTTGCTAGAACAAGAGCCTTGGCTACAAGAATAAAAGCAGATCTTGCAATTATTGATAAAAGGAGACCAGCTCCAGGAAAATCTGAGGTTATGAATATTATTGGTAACGTTAAGAACAAAACTTGCATTATTGTTGATGACATTATTGATAGCGGTGGAACTATAGTTAATGCTGTAGATGCTCTAAAAAAAAACGGAGCAAAAGAAGTTTTTGTTTTTATAACTCACGCAGTTTTAAGTGGAGAAGCTGCAAAAAAAATTAAAAACTCAAAAATTAAGAAACTAATCATTACTGATTCAATTGATAATTCAAATAAGATAAAAAATAACAATAAAATTGAGGTCTTATCTATCTCTTCTTTGATGTCAGAAGCTATAAAAAGAATAGCGAACTCCAACTCGGTATCGGATTTATTTAATTAACCCTTGTTTTGATATTGATCTTAGGTTATATACCCTCTTCAATTAAATTATGAGCAATTTAAAGGCGATAAAACGAGAAAATACCTCTTCCGGTTCTAACAACAAACTAAGATTGGAAGGGTTTATACCTGCTATTTTATACGGTGGCAAAGATGCAAATCAAAATATTTCTATACCAAAAAAAGAAATTAAACCTTTAATAAATTCAGATACATTTTTATCAAAGGTCTTGGAAATTGATATAGATGGAAAAAAGGAAAAAGTTATTCCAAGAGATATAGCATTTAATGTTGTTTCCGAGGAACCTATTCATATTGATTTCATGAGAATAGTTGCAGGTAAAAAAATTAATTTAGAAATACCTGTAAAATTTATAAATCATCCAGACTCTCCAGGATTAAAAAGAGGTGGTGTATTAAACATAGTAAGAAGAAAAGTTGAATTAAAGTGTCCTGCGGAAAATATTCCGAATGAAATAATTGTTGATTTAGCCGGTACAGATATTGGTACTAGTATTAAAATTTCATCAGTCAAATTAGAGGAAAATGTAATTCCAACTATTACAGACCGTGATTTCGTAATTGCAACGGTAGCATCACCAACAGTAATAAAGGAACCAGAGAAGCCAGCTGAAGAAGAAAGTACAGCTGCAGGTGCAGATGGAGAAAGTCCTGCAGAGGGTGCTGAAGCAGCTGCTAAGGACGGGGACGGCGCTAAAAAAGATGATAAAGTTAAAGATGGTGCGGATAAAAAACCTGACGACAAGAAACCTGCTGAAAAAAAACCTCCTGAAAAAAAATAATTAATATGCTTTTACTCGTCGGATTGGGAAATCCTGGATCCAACTATACTAATACAAGACACAATATTGGTTTTAAAATTATTGATGCTATAAACAATCATTTCAAACTCTCCAAACAAAAACCTAAATTTAAGGGATTGCTTACTACAGGTAATATTGACGAAAAAAAGATTTACGCAATTAAACCCTTAACTTTTATGAATAACTCAGGAACAGCTATTAAAGAATTAATTGATTATTTCAAAATTGATGCAAAAGATGTTTTTGTTTTTCATGATGACATGGACATTGATTTTGGTAAAATAAAAGCTAAATTTGGAGGTAGTAGTGCTGGACACAATGGAATTGAGTCAATCGATAAATTCATTGGTAAAGACTACTCAAGAGTTCGAATAGGCATTGGCCATCCTAAGATAAAAAAGAAAGTAAACAATCATGTCTTAGAAGACTTTAAAGAAGACGAAGAAGAAAAAATTAACGAGATAACTGAAAATATTGTCAAGCAGCTACCTACCTTAATTGAAAAAAAAATAGATCTCTTTTCAAGCAAAGTAAATCAAGATCTTAATGGGATTTAAATGTGGAATTGTTGGGCTTCCTAACGTTGGAAAGTCTACTTTATTTAACGCATTAACAGCCTCCAAAAATGCAGAGGCAGCAAACTTTCCCTTTTGTACTATAGATCCAAATATTGGAATAGTAGATGTTTTAGATGAAAGACTCGACCAATTATCTAAATTATCAAGCTCTAAAAAGAAAATTTATACAAATATTACATTCGTAGATATTGCAGGTCTTGTTAAAGGAGCATCAAAAGGTGAGGGATTAGGCAATAAATTTCTATCTCACATTAGAGAAGTTGATGCAATTATTCATTTAGTAAGATGCTTTTCATCAGACAAAATCACTCACGTAAGTTCAAAAATAAATCCGGTTGATGACCTAGAAACAATCAAGACCGAAATAATACTCTCAGATCTAGATATTGTTCAAAAGAAACTTGAAAAGGGTAAAAAGAAATTATTAGAGGAACAAGAAGTTATAATATTTGAGAAAAAACTTGAACAGTTAAATAAAGGTAAAGAAATTTCAATAGATAATGAAACTGAGAAAAAATATTTGTTTAATACAGGTTTGTTAAGTATTAAACCAAAAATTATTGTCTGCAATGTTGATGAGGATAGTTTGACTAAAGGAAATAATTATACCCAGGAGGTTAAAAAAAAATACTCAAATGAAAAAATTGTTACTATATGCGCTGACATTGAAGATCAAATTATGGATTTAGATAAGAGCGAAAGAGAAAATTTCATGAAAGAAATAGGTCTTAACAAAACGGGGCTAAATCAATTAATTAAAGAAGGATATGACTTGCTTAATCTGGATACTTTTTTTACTTCAGGCCCTGAAGAGAGTCGAGCTTGGACGGTTGAAAAAAATACTTTAGCGCCAAAAGCTGCAAGTGTTATTCATACTGATTTTGAAAAAAATTTTATTCGAGCAGAAGCTGTATCATGTGAGGATTTCATAAAATATGGTAGTGCAGAGAAGTGTAAAGAAAATGGAAAATTAAGAATTGAAGGTAAGGATTATATCGTTAAGGACGGTGATGTATTATACTTCCGTGTCAATCCTTGACCAAATTTTCTTCATACTTAAATAAACTAGTGTAGTTAAAAGCATTAAATAAATAATAACTTTAACACCTGTTCTATGTCTTTCTTCAAGTTCAGGTTCGGCGGCCCAAGTTAAAAATGTTGTTACATCTTTAGCCATTTGGTCCACTGAAGCTTGAGTACCATCTGAGTATTCCACAATGTCATCACTTAATGGAGATGACATTTTAATCTTATTACCAATCATATACTTGTTGTAATAAACACCATCGTCTAGAACTATACCTTCCGGGGGGTCTTCATACCCTACAAGAACTGAGTAAATATAGTTAGACCCTCCTGGTCTTGCCTTAACTAGAACAGACATATCAGGTGGATAAGCGCCACCATTGGCAGCTATTGAAGCTTTAACGTTTGGATATGGACTTTTAAATTTGTCCGCAGGTCTTCCTGGTCTAGCAAACATTTCTCCTTGATCATCTGGGCCGTCTGTGATCTCTACGCTTGCTGCTATTGCTTTTACTTCTTGTTCTGAAAATTCTGGACCACCAGGCTCTCCAAGATTTCTATAACTTAAATATTGCATCGAGTGACAAGAAGAACAAACTTCCTTATAAACTTGAAATCCTCTTTGTAGTGAAGCTCTATCAAATTTACCAGTTATGCCTTTAAAGCTCCAATCAACCTTTATAGGTGCAGTCCCTTCACCAGCGCTATATGATTTAACCGAAGAGGCCAATAATAAAGAAACGATAAATAAAAGACTTTTAAAATTAAATCTTTTCATTACCCTTCCTAGCAAGAGCTGGATCTGCTCCACCAGTAAGCACTGGCTCTGATATGCTCATAGGTATTGGATCTGTTTTTTCTAACAACCCAACTACAGGCATTACAACAATAAAATGAGCAAAGTAGTAAATTGTTCCTACTCTCGCTAAAACTAAATAAATTCCTTCAGCAGGCATCGCTCCCATATAACCAAGCATTAATACGTCTAAAACAAATATCCAATAAAATTGTCTATAGATTGGTCTAAATACTGCAGACCTAACTTTAGAAGTATCTAACCACGGTAATACAAATAAAATAAAAATAGCTCCAAACATTAAGATAACCCCACCTAGTTTATCTGGAACAGATCTTAAAATTGCATAAAAAGGTAATAAATACCATTCAGGAACAATATGTGCTGGTGTAACAAGTGGATTAGCAGGGATATAATTATCTGAATGACCTAAAACATTTGGTGAAAAGAAGACGAACCCTGCAAAGATGATCATAAACATTAACAATGCAAAAGCATCCTTTATTGTTATGTAAGGGTGAAATGGAACTGTGTCTTTAGAAGGTTTCTTAATATCAATTCCTACAGGATTGTTGTTGCCAGGTACATGTAGAGCCCAAATATGTAAAACAACTAGTCCTAAAATTAGAAAAGGTATCAAATAGTGTAAACTAAAAAATCTATTTAAGGTTGGATTGTCGACTGAATAAGCTCCCCACAACCATGTTGTGATACTTTCACCAACTAATGGAATAGCGCTAAATAAGTTTGTTATAACTGTTGCTCCCCAAAAACTCATTTGCCCCCATGGTAAAACATAACCCATGAATGCTGCTGCCATCATCAAAAGATAAATTAAAAGTCCTATAATCCAAATTACTTCTCTAGGAGACTTGTAAGATCCGTAAAACAAAGATCTAAATATATGTATATAAACTGCAAGAAAGAACATCGAGGCTCCGTTGCTGTGAATATAACGAATTAACCAACCATAGTTCACATCTCTCATAATATGTTCAACGCTAGCAAAGGCTAAATCAGCATGAGCAACGTAATGCATAGCCAGAACTATTCCTGTAATTATTTGTGTTAATAAACAAAATGTTAGTATGCCGCCAAAGGTCCACCAGTAATTTAAGTTTTTTGGTGTTGGGTAATCTGTAAGATGTGCTCCTAAAGTTAAAAGTGGAAGACGGTCGTTAAACCATTTTCCTGCTTTAGACTTTGGTGTGTATTCATGATCACTCATATAAATTTTATCCTATTTTAATCGTATTGTTATCCACAAATTCGAATTTTGGAATTTCCATATTTGTCGGCGCAGGTCCTTTCCTTATTCTTCCAGAAACATCATAGTGCGAACCATGGCAAGGACAAAACCAACCGTTATAATCTCCTTTATCTTTAAGAGGAACGCAGCCTAAGTGTGTACAAACTCCAAGCATAACTAACCACTCATCTTTACCTTCCTTAACTCTTTCCTCATCTTTTTGTGGATCAGGCAGATCTGATAAATTCACTGATCTTGCTTCAGCTATTTCTTCTTGTGTTCTTCTTTTTAAAAATACTGGCTTTCCTCTCCACAGCACAGTTATAGAATTTCCTGGTTCAACCTGGCTTACATCAACCTCAGTTGTTGCTAAAGCTTGTTGAGCTTTGTCGGGGTTCATTTGATGGACTAATGGCCAAACAACAGCTCCAAGACCAACTGCCCCGATAGTATAACTAGCTGTAAATAAAAAATCTCTTCGATTTACTTTCTTTTCTTCTTTGCTCATTAATGTTTGTGTTTATAATGTATATATTTATTTAAACTATGTTTTTAAATACTCTAGGGTCAGAATGACACATAAATTAAGCAATAATAATGCACATAGCTCTATATAAACCGGATATACCTCAAAATACAGCCGCCATTATAAGATTAAGCGCCTGTTTAAACCTTAAAATTCACATTATAGAGCCTTGTGGATTTAACTTACATGATGCAAGATTTAAAAGAGTGGTAATGGACTACCTGGGATTTAGTAAGATAATTAGATACGATAATTATAACAATTTTGTTAATGAGAATAAAAAAAAAAGAATAGTACTAATGACTACAAAGGCTAAAAAAAACTATCATAAATTTATTTTTAAAAAAAATGATATACTCTTATTTGGTAGAGAAAGCGCTGGTGTACCAGAAAGTCTTCATAAATCAATAAAAAATAAAGTAAAAGTCCCAATGAATAAAAAAACTAGATCACTTAACATTGCGATGAGCGTGGCTATTATTTCAGCTGAAGCTCTAAGACAAAATAACTTATTAAAATAATGATTTCATCTGATTATAGAAAAAAATTAGCTGATAATTGGTTTTCATATCTACAAATACAAATATGTAAATCGTTTGAACTTTTAGAAAATAATAAATCAAAATTTTACAAAAGAGATTGGTATAAAAAAAATGTTAAGGAAGGTGGGGGAACTTCTTACCTTTTAACTGGTGGAAATATTTTTGATAAAGTTGGAGTAAACAAATCGACTGTCTCTGGCATATTTCCTAAAAAGTTTAGATCCAAAATTTTAGGTGCTGAAAAAAAAGGTAAATATTGGGCTTCCGGAGTTTCTGTTGTTGCTCATATGAAAAATCCTAAGATTCCAGCAATTCATTTTAATACAAGATTTATAGTAACATCCAAAGAATGGTTTGGTGGAGGAATGGATGCAACTCCTAGTCATGAAGATAAAAAGGAAAGCCAGATTATTCATAATGATCTTAAAAAAATTTGCTTACAAAATAAAAAAAATTATAGAAAATATAAAAAGTGGTGTGATGAATATTTTTATTTACCTCATAGAAAAGAGGCTAGAGGAATTGGAGGAATTTTTTTTGATTATGAAACTAATGATTGGATTAGAAATTTTAAATTTGTCAGAGAACTTGGTTTAGTTTTTATTGATATTTCAAATAAAGTAATCAATAGAAAGAAAAAGTTAAAATACACAAAAAAAGATAAAGAAAAACAATTGCTTAAACGTGGGAGGTACGTGGAGTTTAATCTTTTGTATGACAGAGGTACAAAATTTGGTTTAAACTCTGGAGGTAATTCCGAATCCATTTTAATGTCTTTACCTCCTGAAGCTAAGTGGAAGTAATGATGGATAAAGAACCTATTACAGTTAACGGTCTTCAAAATTTAAAAACAGAATTAGAAGATTTAAAGAATGTTCAAAGACCAAAAATTGTGGAAGCAATCGCTGAAGCCAGATCACATGGGGATTTAAAAGAAAATGCTGAATATCATGCAGCAAAAGAACAGCAAGCTTTAATTGAAAGTAGAGTAATTGCTATTAATGATTTAATTGCTCGTGCCAACGTAATTGATGTTACTAAAATTGAAAATGAGGGAAAAGTGATTTTTGGTTCTACTGTAAAACTGCAAGACCTTGAGATTGAAAAAGAAATTACTTATAAACTAGTTGGACAAGATGAAGCTGATATTAAAAAAAATTTAATATTTTTTAAAAGCCCAATTGGAAAAGCCTTAATTGGAAAAGATAAAGGTGAAATGGTGACCGTTAATACACCCTCGGGAGAAAAAAGTTTTGAGATACTTAATGTTGAATATATTTAATTTGTGTTTGATCGAATGATTTCTTTCACACGTTCTTGAGTTATCTTAAAGTTATTTTGCAACCACTCTTCTTCGATTTCTTTTAAAACCTTACCTATTAAGGAACCTTGTTGCATACCGTATTTCATTAAATATTTTCCATCGTAGGAAAACTTGTGTATTTTTGATTTTAATACTTTTTTTAATGTTTCAGCAAAATCTCTTAATTTAAGATTTGGATTAATTATAAAATTAAGAATATTTAAATTAATTAGATGATCTTTACTATACAGATAAATATTTTTTTCTAAATTTTTATTAAAAAAATCTTTTTTTTCCCTAATCAATCTTAAATTTTTAGCAAAAGAATTAAGTTTATCTTTAAGCGTGTTTGATATGTTATATTTGTGTCCAAAATATTCATGGGTGTCTTTATCGTCTATAAGAAGTGCCGCTAATAACAAACTTCTATTTACTTGAGAATAATCACAAATTTTGATTAGTCTCTCAAGTCTTTTGAGATTTTTAAATTCTGGGAAAATAAGTGTAAAAATTTCTTTTAAGTCAGTGCTCTCATTTAAATTCAAAAAATTGTTTAAATCTAAAATTTTGTAAAGCTCTAACAAAATTCTTTCTTTTGAAATTTTTTTAATTCCATTCAAATTTAACTTAATTGCGTTACTTGTACTAGACTCGACTTTAAAATTATACATAACTTTAAAACGAATGAATCTTATTATACGCAAATAATCTTCTTCAATCCTTTTTTGAGGATCTCCAATAAATTTCACATTTTTATTTTTTAAATCAGTTTTACCACCTTGCGGATCAAAAATTTTTCCATTGATATCAAGATAAATAGCATTGATTGTAAAATCTCTTCTTTCAGAGTCAAGTTGCCAGTTATTAATATATTGTACTTCGGCGTGTCTTCCATCTGTTTCCAAATCTTTTCTTAATGTTGTAAGTTCAAGTTTCAATTTTTCAGACACTAAAGTAATTGTTCCATGTTTTATTCCGGTATCTACAACTTTAAATTTTGTATTTTTAAATTTTTCTTTAATATCATTAGAACTCAAAATTGTAGCAATATCAATATCATCGATTTCTTCATTAGATAAATACTTCCTTACACATCCGCCAACAAATCTAGCAGTAACAGTGTCATAAGAAAATCCTTCTTGAAGTTTATTAAAGACAAATTGTACATCTTTATTTTTATAAAATGGAAATAGGTTTCTCTTTATTATTTTTATAAAACTTAAACTCGTATCAAACATATGTTAATGGCTGGGGCACTAGGATTCGAACCTAGGATGGCGGTATCAAAAACCGCTGCCTTACCGCTTGGCTATGCCCCAATGTTAAGAAACCTGATATATCATATATCACAAAAATTAAACAGTTTTAGCTAATGAAAACCAAAATTTAGGATACATATTTTTTAATTTATTTAAGGCTTTTTTTGCAATAATTTGATCCTCGAATAAACCGTAGCAAACTGACCCAGAACCAGTCATTCTTGAAAAATAACACCCTTGTTCATTTTTGATATCTGTTAATAGTTTTTTTACAATTGGATATTTTCTTTCAACAATAAATTGTAAATCATTTCTATTTTTACACAAATAGTTAATAAATTTACCTCTATGCTTAAATGTATAATGATTCAAATTCTCTTTTTTAGAGAGTTTTTTAACCTTTGAATAAATTTCTTTAGTAGAACATATAATTTTTGGTTGGATTAATACAAAGAAAAATTGTTGTTTTTTTTCTAAAGAAATTACTGTTCTCAAATTTTTTAGAAAACCTTGTTTTATCCAAAAAAGTGGAAGATCAGATCCAATTGATTTTTTTAATTTATTAATTAAATTAAAATTTATTTTATTCTTTAATAAATACTTCATTATAAAAGCAGCGTTGCTGGTCCCTCCCCCTAAACCACCAAAAACAGGAATATTTTTTGTAATTGTTATGGAATAATAGTCGGAAATTAAATTTAATTTTCTTAACTCTTTAAGAAGATTGTAAACAGAATTATTTTTTTTTTTTATAAATTTTGCAAAAGGACCTTTAAAAATAATCTTATCTTTGTTTTTAATTTTTTTGATCTCAATTTTATCAAATAGATTTACCCAGCAGTATAATGATTGAATTTCGTGTAATCTACTCTGGGATTTAGAAATCACTTTCAACGTCAAATTAACTTTTGAAAAAGATTTAATTAACATACGTTAAAGACCTTTTGTTAATTTTTCTTCGATAATTTTTTTTAATTTATCTTCGGTTTGTTCAAGATTCAAAACATAATTCCAATAGTATCTTGCTTGGATCTTTTTTCCATTTTTCCATAAAACATCTCCATAATGATCGTTAACTATGGGATCTGCTGGCATTAATTTTACAGCTAATTGAAGGTAATCTTTGGCTTCTTTATATCTTTCAAGCTTAAATAAGGCCCAGCCAAGAGAGTCAGTTATATAAGGATCATTTGCTCTAAGCTTGTTTGCCTTCTCTAACATGCTTAAAGATTTTTTTATCTTAATTCCTTGTTCAATCCATGAATAGGCTAAATAGTTAATGACGTAAGCTTGATCTGGATTAACTTTTAGTGACTCTAACAAATCTTTTTCTGCTTTTTTCCACTCACCTACTCTTTCATAAGCAATTCCTCTTCCATCAGTTGCCTCTGCATATAAAGGATGTTTTTTTTCAACTAAATTTAATATTTTAGTGTATAAGGGAATAGACTCTTTGAATTTTTCATTATTTTTTAAAAATTCTGCATAATCAAATATTTCGTAAATTTCTTTATTCTTTAAATTTTTGTAAGAGCCTTTAACGAGTCTTAACGCTTCACTTTTGTTTTTATTTTGTATTAAAATTCTTGCTAGCTGTTTTGATGAGTGCCAATTAAACGCTTCGCCTTTTTTACTCAGATTTACGTAAATATTTTTAGCTTTTTTATAATTGTTAGTTTTATAAAAATTCTCTGCTAGCAAGGTATCATAGGAATGAAAATTTTCATTTAAATATTTTGCTAAATTTAAATAAAAATTTGATAAGGGGTAAACTGACTGTGAAGATAAAGCGTTAGCTGTAATGTATAAAATTTCTGCGATTACATGACTTTCTTTTTTGCAACTAAATGCCAAAACATTTTTGTTTTGATTTAAGTCATTTTTATATTGGTTCAGTAATAAATTTCTTGGATATAGTTTAATTGCAGAACTTACGATTCGCTTAGCACTATTTATTTTTCCTTTAGAAGCTTGGTAGGAAGCATAAAAATAATTATATCTAGAGAAATCAGTTTCTTGATTTAGTATCATTTCATTAAAAAGATAATTGGTATTTGAACCATTAAAATAACAATTTAAAAAAACATTTTGTATTTTTTTTAAATTTTCAAATCTATTATCTAATTTTCCCAGCTCCAAAGTTGCTTGATTTAAATTCTCTAAATTTGACCAATTATAAAGAGAATTAGAAACATAATTATTTAAGATTAAACCTGAATTTCTATTTTTTGCTTTAAAAAAATATTTTTTAGCTAAATCAATATTTGAGTTTTTGAGATTATAGATTCCTGATATTAATTGACTTTCAAAGCTATCAAGTTTTAGTTTTTCAAGCTTTTTGGAGTAATTAAATGCTTCCTTTAAATTCCCAGAATTGACCAAAGAATATAAATATTTTGATGAGTAATTTATGTGATTAATCTCAAGGCCATTAAGTTTTTTAAAATATCTAAGAGATTTCTCATATTGATTATCATTCAATAATAATATTCCTGAAAAATAATTGGATACTCGGTCTGCTTTATTAAACTTATCCAAAGATTTTGCTGAAGGTGTGGACAAAAATATAATGACAAATATGGCTAGTCCTATAATCTTGGGCTTATAATTAAACTTTTGCATAATAATTAATGATTAAAAAAAATAGTCTCAATTCAATAAAATTAATAAATTATTATAAACTTATTAACCACAATTTAATTTACAATAACAAAGCAATCAACAGATATAAAAAAGACAATTTTGAAATTTCAGCCGATAAATCAAACAATTTAGAGAAACTGAAAAAATCAATAAATGATATCAAAAATTGTAGCCTGAGAAATAATGCAACAAAAATGGTATTTGGTGATGGAAACCCTAAATCTAAAATAATGCTTTTGGGTGAAGCCCCGGGTTCAAATGAAGATCAGGAAGGATTGCCCTTTGTTGGTCGCGCAGGCATTTTACTTGACAAGATGTTAGCTTCAATAAATCTAGATAGAAAAAAAGTATATATATCAAATATAATTAATTATAGGCCCCCAGAAAATAGAAGGCCTACTGATGAAGAAATTAAGCGCTATCTACCATTAGTAAAAAAACATATTGAAATAATTAATCCAAAGATCTTAGTATTATTGGGCAGCACAGCAATGAATGCTTTAATTGGAGACGAGGTTGTTATATCAAAAGTTAGGGGTAAATGGATTGAAAAAGAATTTGGAAAATGTAAAACATCTGTAATCGTCACTTTTCATCCTGCTTTTTTGATGAGGCAACCAGCTCAGAAAAAAATGGCTTGGATTGACCTTAAAATGATTAGAGATAAAAAAGTTAAGCTTAAGATATAATTGAATTATATGATAACTGCTGGAGTAGATGAGGTAGGAAGAGGATGTTTAGCTGGGCCGGTGGTTTCAGCAGCAGTCATACTAAAAGAAACAGTGAGTCTAAAATTATTAAAAGACTCAAAAAAGATTACTTTTAAGAAAAGAATAGAAATAGCAGAACATATTAAACTTAATTCAACTTATGCCATAGGCATGGCTTCAGTTGAGGAAATTCTAGAGTTAAATATTCTTCAAGCGGCTCTCCTCTCTATGAAACGAGCTATAGATAAGTTGTCAATCAATCCAGAATTAGTTTTGATTGATGGAAATTTTGCTCCAAAAGGCTTAGCAAATTTTAAAACTATTGTTAACGGAGACGAAAAAATTAAGTCTATAAGTGCTGCTTCGATAATAGCTAAAGTTTTCAGAGACCAATTAATGATAAAATTATCAGAAAAATTTAGTCAATATGCTTGGGAAAGCAACTTTGGCTAT
>Ga0315315_10004700_pt1 | contig 12604 bp, 7 predicted proteins | sample M140m3416metaG_FD_203699 | JGI IMG/M metagenome (GOLD analysis project Ga0315315, IMG submission 203699) | Ammonia-oxidizing marine archaeal communities from Monterey Bay, California, United States - M1 40m 3416 | ecosystem: Environmental > Aquatic > Marine > Intertidal zone | place: USA...
ACCCGGAAGGGTTTCCCGTCAACTGCCCTGTAAATCATAGGCGAGCAGCTTGTCCTGGTCGCGCAGGTAGAGGCGCTCTCCGGCAATGACTGGATGAGCCCAGGCCGGCCGGCTACTACGTTCCGGTTGATCGAATCGGCCTAATTGTTTGAAAGCTTCCGGGCTGGCTTCGAGTAGCACGACCGGTCCCTCTTGGTGGCGAAATACAATCTTGCCGTCAGCGTACACAACAGCTCCCTTCATGCTGCGTTGTCGCCACGTTGGTTTACCCGATTTTAGATGGATGCACGTCAGGATGTCACTGCTGGAACCGTAAATGTGACCATCAATATAAACCATGCCACCGTGGTGGTTTTTCATGTTCTTATTGTGGTACACGATGCGTGAATTGATTTTGCGTCGTCGTGTATTGATCTGAATCAGTTCCGCTCCTGTGCCATAGTCGGAAGAGCTATAGATGTGACTTTTAATCACCAGCGGTGTAGCGCAGTTGGCAGTGCCGTTTGATGACTTGTTCTGACCCCAGAGCGGTTTCCCGTTGTCAGCCTGAATGCCGACAACGCCTTTACTGGTAAAAACAACGTATTGCTTTGTGTTGCCAATCTGACTGATTACAGGAGACGCGTACGAGGCTTGAGGTGATTCAGGGACGCGCGAGACCCATTCTTCGTTACCAGAAATTGCATTCAGTGCAACAACAGTTGCTTTGTTGCCTCCTGGGGTGCAAATCACTTTGTCTCCATCAACTAACACGGATTCACTGATACCCCAAGTGATGTTAGAGCCCTGAAAGTCACTGAGGATATTTCGATGCCAGAGCACGTCACCCGAATCCGCACCGCAGCAGGTGAGATCACCGTTCCCTCCAAGTGCATAGACACGGCCATCGACAACTGTCGGGGTTCCTCGTGGTCCGTTTCCGGTGCCATCGTGGTACTCGTTCCCGTTACGAACTTTCCAGACAACTTTGCCAGTATTGCGGTTCAGCGCAACGATGAATTCCCCACCATCTTGATTCCCCATCGTGTAAATCACATCGCCCACAATGGATACAGCTGAGTAGCCTTCGCCCAGTCCTGAGCCAATCCACAATAAGCTGGGTCCCTCCTGCGGCCATTGACTCGACAGATTGGTTTCTGTCGAAATGTTATCTCGGTTGGGACCGCGAAACTGATTCCAATCGGCAGCATCACTCATGGAAGCCAGAAGAACCATGACAGCGATGGTGATTTGTACATTGCAGGTTCGAATGAGGACCATCAATGACTCCTGTTGTTGGCTTATTGAAGTCGCAGGGCAGGCGATCACACGACCAGAATAGTAGCAAAACTGTCGGATCAGTGATCGAGTACTATACTGCGGCAAACAGCACGTACCCAGTCATGGGGGATCGTGACATCCATTTGTCGAAAATGAATGGATTCACCCAACACAAACCCATGTCAGGTGTCTGAGAAACTTTGTTCGTTGTCATTGCTCAGCTGAAGTCTGTCAGGCACCTCAGGCAATCTGCTACCCGGGTTCCGGATCTCTGCTCAAGGTCCACTTAAGCAACGGCGGGGTAATTATGGTTGTGATCATCACCATCACAACGATGGCGGAAAACGTGGCGTCGTCAATCACCGAAGTGCCATCCGGCATGGTGATCCCTCGACCAACTCCGGCGAATATCAGGCCGACTTCACCTCGTGGAATCATGCCCAGTCCAACCGCAAGCCGGTTGATACCGGGTTCACGGACCCCCCAGGCGCACACCAGCTTTCCTGTGATAGCGACGACCGTCAGCCCGATGGCTAGTTTCCATGTTGCGGTTCCGCTGAACTGCGACAAATCGACCGAGATACCCGTATCCACAAAGAAGATTGGAACGAGCAATGCCGTGAGTGGTGCCAGCGCTTCTTCAAGGTTGCGGTTTTTCCACTTCTCTCCGGCTTCCTGGTAGTGGGCTCCTTCCAGAATCAGTCCGGCAGCGAACGCTCCGATAATTGTAGCCAGTCCAGCCAGGTAACTGGCAGCCCATGAAAAGAGAAAGCAAATAACCAAAGCGGTTGTCACCAGCAGACCGCGTCCCTGCAGAAAGCTGGCCGCTTTAAACAGGATTCGAGGTAGTTGCAGCGCACCCAGGACCAATGCCGTACCCAGAAACGCCATAGAAAGTCCAACGATTCGAAACAGGCTCATAATTTCAAAGCTGTCGCCTTCCTGAATCACACCAGAGACAACTGCCAAAACCACCAGGCCCAGAACATCGTCCAGGACAGCTGCTCCCAAAATAATACTGGATTCGCGAGTCTTGTTCCTGCCGATGTCTTTCAGAACTCGCGCGGTGATTCCGACACTGGTGGCACAGAGCGTTGCACCAAGGAACGCGGGGAGCTGCCACTGCGACGGATCTTCACTTACCAGCAGATATCCAATTCCAAATCCCAGTGCCATGGGGGCGATCACGCCAACTATTGCGACCAGCAGAGACGACATGCCAACCGATGCCATTTCTTTGACGCGGGATTCGAGCCCTACTTCGAACAGCAGCAATACGACCCCAATGCGAGACAGCATGTCCAGCACGTTGCCTGTTATCGCTTGAGTATTTTCCGGGTCTGGTTTGAAAAACTCAAAGAAGTCAGACCCTGTTATCAATTGCCAGTTTCCCAGCACGATGCCAACTGTTAATTCACCAAGTACTGCCGGCATTCCAACCCGCTCAAAGACATCACCAGAAACTTTGGCCAGTAAAAGGATGATCAGAATGGCCAGCAGGATCTGAGCCACGGGATCGACATGGCCATTAGTGTGCGGCGCCTCGGCGTCGGCCCCATGATCTGCATGTGGTTGTTCGGCCGTTCGACCCTCGGTGCTGTTGTTTGTTGCCGGCTGGCTGGCGACGACTGTTGTGTTCAGCCAGTCTGCAGACTGCATCAGGTGGCCTGGTTGGGCAATCCACCAAAACAGAGTTAAGCCAGTGAAACCAGTAACGAATTTCCATGAAAGAGCACGGCGTCCACGAGGCTTTTGCTGCAAATTGGGAATAATGGCGGAAGCCACACGGATGCTCCTGGCAACACGAATTCAGTGCACCGCCATACAGCGGCTTTGCGAGGTGTAGCGATCACGAAGCGTTGTGGCAATGAGAAGCTGACGAGAGACAGTAAAAACGCAGTTTCAAGAGGGTTGGTTCTCGCCGAATGGGCTCCATGTCCCAAAAGGACCAATGTTTGGGACTATCGTCCGGAGGCCGGCAGCTGAATCGTCATGCTTTGCAGTTGTTTGTTGTTGATTCGTGGGGTATCCACCCCGTAGGTGAACTGATCCGACACCGCTGCCGGGGGTTCCTGGTTTTGACGAGCAATGTTGCCCGAGATGGCTGACTGAGTCTTTGGGCTCTTTTGCCGTGCCTGCAGTGAGACTTCCGTGATGGGCGACGAAATTGTTCGGCCATTTTCAGCGGTGAATTCTACTTTCAGCGCACATTTTGCCCGACCCGTATGATGTTTCACGTAGGGCAGGAAGACATTGTAGGATTCACCCATCGTGCTTTCGGACCGATGAGCATTCCAGCCGCCGTCATCGAAAACGAAAGCGTGAATCGGTTTCGGAGAGTTTTCGTTCGGATCGAAGTTGTCGTATTCAAAAATACGGATGGTCCCGTGAACAGGAAATGGTGCGGCATCACCTGGGCCGAAGAACAGGATTTGACCGGCAAACCCTCGGGAAGGTTGCCCATCCAGTCCCTGTCCTTCGGCCGCCTCCCACAGGCAGAGTATGCGGGCTGCCTGCCGTGCCTGAGTTTTATTGTGTGCCCCGCGCAGAAATTTTCCTCGCGATTGAATGAATGCTGTGTCTGCACAACCTGCGGTGGCCAACAGCAACAGAAAACTCAGCATGTGGAGTCGGTGTTTTGTCATGGCTGCTGTATTCCTGGAAATTGTGACGCTGTGTACCGGTCCGGTTGTGCCCCACATATTCGCCGATTTCTATTAGTTCGATACCAGATCGTCGAAGTCGAAATCCTGCGTCATCGTTCTGGATGTCGATTTGGATCGTGATAATGAATTCGATTCAGACTGGTGGTTTTGTTTGTTCTTCATGAATCTTCGGATCCACGAATCTTTGGATTCTGCTTCCTCGCTGCTCAGTCGATCGGAGCGAATCTGAGACGATATTGAATCGCGTTGGCTGCTTATTGTGCGAACGCCGGTGGGTTCGTCTGCTCCGCCAGAAGATTGTTGTCGCGACTGGGCTTGGTAAGCAGGGGCTTCAGAGGGAATGCCCGGAACCAGCAAATCCTGAGTCTGTATGAAATCTGTATCCGCAGGAGTGGCCGAGGGTGGGACACTATAGATTGGTCCGTGAATTTCCTCAGCTTCAGATTCGAGGAAGTGCAGGCGCTCAGATTCGATCTGTTTGATGAGCTCAGAGTCGGCATCACCATAAATGATTCGCGGTGTCAGAAAGATCAGCAGCTCTGTGCGTACCGTGTTGTTGGAGTCATAGCGGAACGTTTTTCCCAGCACCGGCAGGTCGCCCAGCCATGGAACTTTGCGTTCGATCGTGTCGTCCGTCTTGGTGATCATGCCGCCAATTACGATTGTCTGGCCGTTGGGAATGTTGACAGTGGTGTCTGCAATTGAGACATCACGAACTTGAGACTCAATCACGTTGCCTGTAGAGACGTCGGTGAAAATCGGAACGCCGCCTGCCGCCAAAGCACTTTTTTCGGCGTAGACATCCATCGCTACTGTTCCGTCGGGAGTGATTCGTGGTGTGACTCGCAGAATAATCCCCGTTTCCTTCTGAATAATTTCAGGACTGACAATCCCGTTATTAATAACAACACCGTCTACGACTGGTACTTCCTGTCCGACTCGAATGATCGCTTCGTTGTTGTGAGTTGTGCGAATTTGAGGCCGACTAAGAACATGCAATGTACGTCGGGCTGCGAGAGCTCGAATCAGCACGTTGACAGCATCGGACTGAGCGGAAAATACGAAGCCTCCAAATCCGAGGTCACCGTTCTGGCGACCCAGGGAGAAACTGCTGATACCCTGGCTGCCAACCGCTCCGGTGTTAACGGCGGTGTTGTTGCCCAGCGGAGCAGCTGTGTTGTTAAAGTTGAAGCCCGGTGTATTGCTTTGAGAGATAATATGTGTGGTCTCAATCGTTTCACCGTTGAGCTGTGTTCTCGTTTCAGGAACGGTAATCAGGTCGGCCGCATCTTCTACAATGCTGCGAGAAAAGAGCAGAGGATCCTGAAAGCCCAGTTCGATTCCGAATTCATCAGTATTATTAAGCTGAACTTCGACCAGTAGTGCCTGGATGATGACTTGCGGTGGCGTGGCATCCAGTTCGTTGATGATCTGTGTGATCTGACTGAAGTAGTCCGGCGAAGCACTGACAATCAAAGAGTTGCTGTTCGTGTCTTCTGCAACGATGACTTCCTGACGCACTCGTTCGATGTTACTGATCAGGTCGTCGGTGCTGTCCTGCAGTGATTGCTGCTGCTCCAGGAAGCGATTGATGGAATCCGCCACGAGTTCGGCCGGTGCATTCCGTAATGGAATAACGGTGGTTGTGCGTTGACGTGTGTCGTCTGTATCCAGTCTCAACAGAATGGCTTCGACAATGCTGAGTGCTTCTTCGCTGCCGACGGCCAATACACTGTTAGTGCGAATGTCGGCACTGAACTGCAATGGGACCAAACTGCTGGCCGCATCTTCCGCTCCGGCAATCTGGACACCCAGTTGTTCTTCCTGATTGGTGTTTTCGAACATCGTGGACAGCAATATCACGGACTGTTCAGCGTCTGCATTTTTCAGAGCGAATACCTTAATTGCGGCGACCGCGGAGGGTGCTCGGTCGAGCGTTGTGACGAGAGCCTGCAGCAGCGACATGCTGGCTTGGGGAGCCGAGATAATCAGGGCGTTAGATCGAGGGTCCGCATTGATACGTACGTCCACCAGAAAGCCCGATCGAATCAGTTGCTGGGCGTCACCATCGGTTGCCAGGAATTCCAAGGCGATCGATTTGGTGTCACGAAGTTCCTGGGGCCCCTGGTTGCCGCCGAACCCGGAACTTCTGCCGCTACTGGTCTGTGGTGGACTGGTCGCAGCCTGAATCGCCCCGTTGAGAACTTCCGCCAGTTCTTCAGCGGTTGCGTGATTCAGTTCAATGACTTTAACTTGATGGACGGCTGCCGGCTCGTTGCGATCGAGTCCGTCGATCAGTCGGTCGACTTCTGCCAGGTCACGTGGATGTCCCTGTACGATCACCGTATTCGTTCGTGTATCGGCAATTGCTCGAATGCGTGTAGCCAAACCAGGACGTTCTTCGTAGAAACTTTCCAACGCAGAGACAACTTGTGACGCGATCGCGTGCTTCAGGGAGAACACTTCGAATTCAGATTCGGGATCCAGTTTGGTATCCAGCTTTTCTGCCAGCTCCAAAATCTCCGGTAGTTCCAGTTGTGGGGCCAGAATCAATACGGAATTCGGCTGACCAACAGGAAAGAACGCGACAGATTGCTGATCTTCATCGCCTCGCTTGCGAAGCTCAGACAATCGGTCGTACACGCTTGTCAGCAGTTCAGCAAAGGCTTCACTGTTGACGTGTTCCAGTTCCACAAGATGAATATCAGGCAGCGAACCAGTACTCAGTTGTTCCAGGCGTCTAATAATGGGCAACAATCGCTGGAGATCTTCCTCGTTGCCTTCAATCAGCAGGGTTCCTGTGCCCTGCATGGCCTGAATGTTGACATCGCCTCGAAGATTGAAGGCCGTTGATTCAACGGGGTCAGGTGCAGACTCATCCTGTAAAATGTCCGGCCGGGCTGCGTTTTCCTGAGCTTTCATGGCCACCAGATGGCGCAGTTGCTTATTCAGGTTTACCACCGTTTCTTGGCTGATTTCTTCTGACGGGACAAGTCTTGCAGCGTCGTTCTGTTTATCCGTTTGAGGCTTGTCCAGTCGTTGCAGGAGCTTGATCAGTTGGTCGGCTCGTTTTGCGCCAGCCTTCACGATGAGTGAATTCTGTTGTTGGTCGATGCCGATGCGGAACAGCGGCTCGTCTTTTTTTTCTGTGTCGTCAGTGTCATAGACCACAAAAGTTGGTTTGTCCTGAAGGCCTTTACGGATCAGTTCTGCTCGCCGCTCAAACACCAAATAAAGAGCTCGGGCGACTTCAGTTGCCATAGCGTGTTTGACTTTGATTTCACGGATTACAGCATCCGGCAGGTCGTCTATTACGACTGTTGTTTCGTCTGTATCTCCGTGACGAACGTCGTCCTGAGGTTTCTGAACGGTGCCCCCGCGAATCGGAATGGTTGTCGTCGATGCAGGGCGACGAGCCATTGTATCACCCGAAGTGTCTTTGGCTTGGGAAGCCCATTGTGCGGTCAGTTGGTCAACTCGAGCGCTGGCGACACGTGCTGGTGGCTTGTTCTTCAGGGCTGTGTGGCTGTCGCTCGTACCGGCTGAAGGGAGGACAGGTCGAGCGTATCGGCTTCGTGCCTGGTCCAGATGGAGCACGATGAGAAAATTTCTTTGCTTGAGTAGCCTGAATCCGAGGCCTTCGAGTTCTCGATTCAGAATACGAATGCAGTCGTTGGTGCTGTAGCGTGTTTTGTCACGCCGAGCGAACCGCCCCGCCGGGATTTTATCCATCACCAGTGTGAGGTCCGCATGTTTCGACACGTCGTTCAGTACACGGTTCCAGCGAGCGCCGTAGTAGTTCAGTCGCAGGCCTCTTGGGTCTTCAGGCATTTGCATTTCTGCATCAGACTGCGCGTACGCTTCCCGATACGATGAGGTTTGTTCCTCAGAGGCGTCGACAACATCTGAACGATTGAAAATCCAGCCGGTTGTGGCAGTTGTCGCTGCTAACACAATGGCCAAAAAACCATGATGTCTCACGGTGGAGATCCTCATGTGTGAGCTGATTGTTGCCCCCCCCAATCGGTATCTTGCGCCCAACAGAGAACTGCCTGCTCCAATCGCTAGCGGTTCGGTCGTCCCCTGAGGCTAAGGGGAAACTGAACGGCCGAAGCCATTCCTCTGCGTTAAAGATTGCCGATTGTTCTGATTTATCGGCTTGTAGTGAATTCTCGGATTAGTCTTGTTGGGCGGGAAACGGCAGTAAGTCGAATGCAGAGTGGCACGTACCGCAAAAAGATCCGCTGGCACTGCCGTTAAAGTTTACCTGGTCTGCCGGCTTGCTGACTTTCATTTGTGAGTCGCTGGTGAACCTGCCATAGTTGCCGGTTTCAGGCATCCCCGGGTGGGATCGTGTGTGGACGAGCAGGAGTCATCCGTGTTTCAGTATTTACGAACACTACTCGCGGGCAGCAGATCGTCTGTTCCGGGTGTATCTGCTGCTGTCGCTCAGTTTCTGCGATTCGAAAAGGATCTGCAGCAGGACTTCTTCGCCCTGGCGGCGCAGTCGGGAAAACCCCGAGACCTGCGCTGGTTGTCCGCTGAGTGGCTCGACGAACTGCTGATTGTTGCGGATGAAGAAAACCAGTTGATCAGCGCCTTTGCATCCACCAACATTAGCTTTGAAGCGGTTGAAGGCGGCGAGATGGTCGACGTTGAAGCCGTGAGCACGATTCGTGACGCCACCGCAGTCTTTCATTTTCAGGATGAAGGCTGGGGAAGTGCAGGGCGCGTGGTGTTCAATATGTCTCCACCGAAAGCTGCCGAACATATGACTCCAGACGCCGACACGGTCTTTCATCGGAAACCGCCCCAATAAGGAGCTCCGAGAGCGCTGTCCTCTGAATGAATGATGCTCGTAAACAGTTCACCCATCTTCACACTGATCCTGCTGTTGGTAGAATTTGGCGCACTACTGCAAACTCTACAAGCGCGTCGTTCAATCTGCCTGCGAGTTTGCAGCGACCGCTGTTCCAGCTCAGCCTGTGGCATACACTACCTTTGTTAACTTAAACTCCGGACATTCGTGGCCGGATAACAGTCGCCTTTGTGGCGAGATTTGCCCGGGAACAGCACCTCACCGAAAAATGGCCGTCTGCAATCTTCGGGGCTTTACTATTACTGCAATGATTACGAATCACGCGACGACTTCCTCGCTACAGATTGGGTCGATCAAACTGGACCTGCCAGTCGTCCAGGCGGCGCTCAGTGGGTACAGTGATTGGCCGATGCGTCACATCGCTCGTCAGTCTGGTGCGCCGTATACGATCTGCGAAGTGATGCTCGACCATTTTGTCGCATCACTACGCGAACGCGAACGCACACGCCGATTTCTAATGGTTACCGATGATGACCACCCAGCGGGTGCTCAATTAATGGGTGCGGATCCCAACGAATTTCCGAACGCCGCTCGGCGATTGGTGGAAGCTGGTTTCGATGTTATTGATATCAACTTCGGTTGTCCGGTGAAGACAGCGATGGGGCGTTGTCGAGGTGGTTTTCATTTGGGGCAACCCGACATCGCGTTAGAAATCGTGCGTCGAGTCAGGGACTCAGTGCCGTCAGAAGTTCCGGTGACGGTGAAGATGCGTCGGGGAATTGATGACACGGACGCCAGTCGTGCCAACTTCTTTAAGATTCTTGAAGGGACATTTGAGGCTGGGATCGCGGCGGTAACCGTTCACGGTCGAACGGTTGAACAGCGATACAAGGGGGCATGTGACTGGTCGTTTTTGGAGGAGATCTGCCGCATGTGGCCGGATCGCACGATTCTCGGCAGCGGTGATTTATTTTGTGCGGAGGATTGCGTGCGCATGATTCGGGAAACAGGGGTTGATGGAGTGACGGCCGCTCGAGGGGCCATCGGCAATCCGTGGATCTTTGGGCAGTGTCGTGAGTTGCTGGAAGGTCGCCCATTGCCGGCGGCTCCGACTGTGCACGAACAGCGTGATGTGATGCTGCGGCATTTTGATTTTGCTGACCAGGTTTATCCGGCAGGTCGAGCGTATCGGCAAATGCGAAAGTTTGGGCTTCGCTATACCGATTGGCATCCGCAGGGCGGGCACGTTCGCACCGACTTTATCGAAGCCCGGGACAATGCGGCCTGGCTCGCTGTAATCGACAAGTGGTACCGCACCGACCAACCCGGAGAATACCCCGAAAATCCCGGAATACCAAAACCCCCGACGCTCGCTAAAAGGTAATTTTCGCTCGTCGAACCAGAACTGCGAGGGAGAGACCACAGCCGCATAATGTTCTGTTGAGCTGGCACGCTATGGCTCGGATTTGATGGACATCCCTTGGTTACAGGGGTTCGTACATGCCCCCATGTGTTTCAAACGGGTCGTCCTGCAGTATCCAGCCGAAACCAATACAAAAGTTCATGGATGACTTCCAGTGTTGTTTGGATGCGATGTTCCGGTTCCCTTTGCACGCAACGAAGACACAGCGATTCCAGAGAAACCGGAATCTCGCGCTCTGGTGCAACAATGCTTGGCGTAGGCGGACCCTTATTGATTTTGTTGTTCAGCATATCGTCTAGTGTCATGCCCCAGGCCAACTGCTGTCCGGTGAGCGCTTCAAACAAGATGGCGCCCAGACTGTAGATGTCCGTGCGATGGTCGAGTTCGCTTCCCTGAATTTGCTCCGGCGACATGTATTGTGGTGTCCCCTGACAGGATGCCGTCGAGTGGAGCGCATTAGTGTCTTCTGCTTTCGGCGACGGTTCAGCAGGTGAAGATGATTCTTCGTCGTGTACTTCTGCCAGGCCCCAGTCGAGCAGTAATACTTCACCAAATTGGCCAGCTACAATGTTTTCCGGCTTAATATCGCAGTGGACAATGCCGTGCACATGGGCGTAGTTGAGAACCTGTCCCACCTGAACGATGACGTCAATGAGACGCTCAAGGTCCCAGATCTTTGCCGTGTCTGAGTCACCGTGGCGCAGCCCATCGAGCACTTCATGCAGCGTGACACCGGCGACGAGTTTCATTGTGAAATAATAGTGACCATTTGCGTCAATACCGACTTCGTAGACAGGCGCGGTATTCGGGTGTTGCAACATTGCCGTGACGCGAGCCTCGCGGAGGAACAGTCGTCGCTCCTCAGGGTCATCTGCGAACTGGGGCCGCAGAGTTTTGTGGCAGACTACTCGTCCAAGATGCAGGTCTTTGCAAGACTGAATGAGACATTTTCCGCCCTGCGCGACCTTCTTGAAGTGAACATAGCGCATGTTGTTCTTGAGCTGCGCATCTGCAGAAAGCCGTCCGTCCGTATCCTTCCGTACGATCTGTTTGTTAGTCGATTGTGGGTAGCGTGATGACATTGGCGTGTGGTTGTCCTGATCGGAAGCCGAACGGTTTTTATAACTTCGCATTCACACGAAAAACACATTCGTGTTGTATCGGACTACTTGGCAGCGCGACCCTGTTCTGGTCAATGAGTGCGGCGAAAGTCGCTGGTCTGGCCGATCATATCGCGTCGTGATGTGTGGAGCTATTCGGGAGTCCAGTCTCCATAAGGAATGGGCTTTCTTCCTTGGATTGTCTCCAGCCCGGTCGTTTTTGTATGAAACGAGCAACCAGGTCACTCTGCGGTTACATTCGTGAAGTTATTCGCAATTACGACATCGATGAATTACGGCTCTTTTGCTGTGAAGGCGACCCATGTATTGTTCGCTCTCAGGTACGACATCAGTTACGAAACTTTCATGGACCGGACATTGTGTTGGACGAAGCCCTGTATCTGATTCGCCTGGCGAATAGATGCAAATGGTTTCGGACGTGATGCGTTTAACTATTGTGACACTCTGTACTTGGAACCTCGATATGACTCGACCGGTTGCCGTTTTGGTTTTGTTTTCATTCGCGATTCCCTGCCTGGCCGATGACTGGCCGCAATGGGGTGGTCCACAGGGTGATATCGTTTGGCGAGAATCAGGCATTGTCGATCGCCTTCCCACAAACGGAGTCCTGCCACGAGTGTGGTCAGTGACGGTCGGTGAAGGCTACTCGGGACCAGCTGTGGCAAACGGGCAGGTGTACCTGACGGATCGTCTTCACGAAGAGCGAACCGAGCGGGTGTTATGTTTTGATGCGGAATCCGGGGAACAGGTATGGCAGAAAGAATATCCGGCGCGATACACGATCAGCTACCCGGCGGGGCCTCGGGCGACTCCGGTGATTGATGATGGCCGCGTCTTCACCATCGGTGCCGTTGGGCACATGTTTTGTCTGGACGCTCAGACAGGTGACGAAATCTGGAAGACAGAGTTTCAGAAGGACTTCGAAACGGAAATGCCAACATGGGGGATGGCAGCTGCGCCGGTGGTTGATGGTCAAAAACTGATCACACTTGTCGGAGGCAGCAACGGAGCACTGGTTGTCGCGTTCGACAAAGAGACGGGCAAAGAGATCTGGCGAGCACTGGAAGATCCGACAATCGGGTATGCTCCGCCTGTGATTTACGAATTTAGTGGACGACGGCAGCTGATCGTTTGGCATCCAGCGGCGATTTCTTCGCTGGATCCTGAAAGCGGTGAGGTCATTTGGGAAGTCCCGTGGCAAATCGAAGTGGGGGTGTCCATCCCGATGCCTCGCAAGACCGGAAACCATCTGTTTCTGACTGCGTTTTACAATGGTCCGATGCTGTTGAAGGTCGGCAGCGATAGAGCAGAAGTT
>Ga0315315_10004702_pt1 | contig 12602 bp, 15 predicted proteins | sample M140m3416metaG_FD_203699 | JGI IMG/M metagenome (GOLD analysis project Ga0315315, IMG submission 203699) | Ammonia-oxidizing marine archaeal communities from Monterey Bay, California, United States - M1 40m 3416 | ecosystem: Environmental > Aquatic > Marine > Intertidal zone | place: USA...
CCTATGACTTGAAAAAAGCGAATGCAGAATGGATTCAAAAGTATATGACTATTATTAGCAGACATACAGTAGATGAACTCAATGGCAGGAAAAAGATAGAGCTTGAACGCGAATTTGCTACCAAAAAGAGTATTTCAACCTCTAGGTCATTTTCTAGAATGATTTCTGATCTTAATACCTTAAGAAATGCTATTTCTTCACATGCTTCTAGATCCGCTGAAAAATTACGATCACAAAATAGTTACGTAAATTGTATTGGTGTATATCTGTGTACTAATCGTTTTCGAGCTGATTTACCGCAATATCGCCGTTATATCAACGTTCAGCTACCTGTTGCTTTAAATGATACCAGTGGCATCATTAACGCTGCTTTAGAAGGGCTGTATGCAATTTATAAAAATGGATATGAATACAAAAAATGTGGAGTAATATTAAACGACTTAGTGCAAGCAAACGAAGTACAGCAATCGCTATTTTATGATCGCAGAGATAAGGATGAGCGTATTAGCGCATCAATTGATCAAATCAATCAAGCTTTTGGGTCAGACACAATTCGATATGCAGTACAGGGTCAGAATGAATCTTGGTCAATCAAAAGAGAAAAGCTTTCTCCGAGTTATACTACTAATTGGAATGAATTTTTAACATTGAAGGTTTAGAAACTCTGCACTAAACTCTAAAAAATGAAAAAATATATCATCATATCAATTTTGTTTAGCACAGTCTCATTATCCCAAGAAGTTTCAACTGGAAATATCTTAGAAGATCATGATAAGGCAGTAGAAGGTATTCTATCAGATGAAATCAAAAAGCAAACACAAATAATCAACAAGGCGTTGGCTAAGCAAAGTAATGATGTATTATTTGCTCAAGCAACGTATTCTTTCTTGGGTATTATTGGCACAATTATTCTTGAGGGAAATAATGCAAACAATCCTGTAAACTTTATTCCAATGATCTTAGGACATACAATAGTACCAGTTCTTGAAATAAAAGAAATCAATGAAAGCAATGAACCTGAATCATTAAAAAAAATGCGTAAAAGCAGAGTAAGGGTAAATAGTATGCTAGGGTCAGTCCCATTCGGAAAGTGGATAATAGTTTCGCTTAGAATGCCAAAAGCTTTCCTTGATAGAATTTTCTAATGAAAAAGGTAATTATAGCATCAAAAAATCCGGTAAAAATTAATGCTACTCAAAAAGCTTTTGAGGATGTTTTTACAGATCGTTTCGAGTTTGAAGGAGTTTCGGCAGATTCTTTGGTTTCAGATCAACCAATGTCTATTGATGAAACCTTAAAAGGAGCAATCAATAGACTTCAAAATATTCAACATCTAGAAGCTGATTATCTAGTTTCTATTGAGGGTGGAGTAGATCTACTTGATAATAATTACGAAGCATTTGCATGGATTGTTATTTCAGATAAGCAAAAAATTGGAAAAGCTAAAACAGCAACATTTCCATTACCATTAAAAATTTCAAATCTTATAAAAGAAGGTTATGAGCTTGGAGATGCTGATGATATGGTGTTTAAACGATCCAATTCAAAGCAAAAAAATGGAGCAGTTGGAATACTTACTGACAACTTGATTAATAGAACTGATTACTATGCGCATGCAATTATTTTAGCATTAATTCCTTTTAGAAATTCAAAACTTTACTAAAAGTTATTATATTCTCATATGTTTAAAGCTCTTCATGAATTAAGAAAGAATACTAGAGAGTCTGGTATTAAAGAAGCCATAAGGATTATGTTTAAGAAATATGGATGGAAATTAGGCGTTGCCATATTCATGTATTATCTTATAAGAGATGTAACCTTGTACATAGTCATCCCATATTTGATTTATCGCGGCTTTATAGGTTAGTCTATTTCGAAAGCATTCCAGGAATAGAAACGATATTAAAATTAATTTCAATCAAATCTCTTATAACTTTATCTTTGGCAGCATCTCTAGAAGTTTGAACTTTATTCCAAAAAGAGTTTGGACTGTCTAAATGCATTTCTGAACGATATTGAACATTAAACTTACTTCTATCAAAAACCAATTTACCTTCTGCGGTCTTAATATTTGAATCTAAGTCAACAATTGCTTCAAAACTAATTGGATTAGTTTTGTCTTTGATTGTCATGTCCCCATTAATGAGCATTTTATATTTTCCACTCTCTAATTTTTCAAGTATTTTGCTTGATTTAATTTTTAATACTGCTTTAGGAAATTTAGTAACATGAAAAAAATCGGGACTTTTTAAATGTCCAATTAATCTTTCTTTTGATCCGTCAGACAAATCATTGTTTGTCATAGAGTTCATATCAATTACTACTGTTCCAGCAATAACATTATTATTGATTGATACACTACCATTGGACATTTTTAAATTACCATCATGATTTGAAACAGCAAATTTTAACCCACCTTCCCAAACAAAAGTACTTCGTGATTGATCTAGAACCACGGTAGACCCAGTATTGGTATCGCTTACCTTAAGCGCAGATATATTTAAGGACTGTTTAAGCGGTTTAAGTTCAGGTTCTTGATTATTTAATAATTGTCCAAAAGCTAAATTGCAGAATACGATAATAAATAAGATTTTTTTCATAAGTACTTTGTTTCCTTTTTAATATTTTGAAAATATATTTCGTTGCAAAAATTAATATATTTAGTTTTTAACAACAAGTAAGCATAAAATTTTACTTAGTAATTGTCTTTTATTTTCATTTATAATTGATAAATTACATTGTTTTTTGGAGGCATGGCAGAGCGGTTGAATGCACTGGTCTTGAAAACCAGCAAGGGTGCAAGCCCTTCAGAGGTTCGAATCCTCTTGCCTCCGCAATGAAGAATCCTCGTGTAAGATTCGCACCAAGTCCTACCGGCTATTTGCATATTGGTGGTGCAAGAACAGCTTTATTTAATTGGCTTTTTGCAAAACAGAATAAGGGCCAGTTTTTGCTACGAATTGAGGATACTGATCTTGAGCGATCTAAAACTGAATATGTCGATCAAATTACCGATGCTTTATCTTGGCTAGGACTTAATTGGGATGAAGACATTATACTTCAGTCAAATAACAAGTCAAGACATGAAGAAATGGTAGCCAAAATGCTTGATAACGGTACAGCGTATCGTTGTTTTCTTCAAAAAGAAGAACTTGAAAACTTGCGATTAGAATCTGAACAAAAAAAAGAAGTGTTTCGTGTACCACAAACATATAGAGATTTATCAGAAGATGAAGTGCAGCAATTGCTTAATCAAGGCAAATCATTTACTGTCAGATTAAAAGTTCCAGAGGGTGAAACAGAATTTACTGATTTGGTATATGGTACAATCAAGGTTCAAAACAAAGATTTAGATGACTTTATCATCGCCAGATCAGATGGTTCACCAACCTATAATTTTGTGGTAGCTATAGATGATTCAGATATGAATATTACTCATGTTGTTAGAGGAGATGATCATTTAGCAAACACTCCAAAACAAGTCCATGTATATAGAGCTTTGGGTCTCAATGAACCTATTTTTGCTCATTTGCCAATGATTTTAGGTTCTGATAAAAAAAGATTGAGTAAAAGGCATGCCGCAACCAATGTACAAGAGTACAAGGATAAAGGATTTACTGCTACGTCAATATTGAATTATTTATCGTTATTAGGATGGAATCCTGATTCTGATAAAGAAATATTTAATCAAGAAGAGTTGATAGAAAGTTTTCAATTTGATCAAGTACAAAAAAAATCAGCCGTATTTGACGAAAAAAAATTATTATGGATTTCTCAACAACATCTAACAGAGATGAGTGTTAGAGATACCATGAATGAGATTTATAAGCTAAATCCAGACTGGGGAGATGGACTTGATTGGAATTATTTAAAAGAAATTGTAAAGCTTATTAAAGATAGGTCAAAAACAATTGCAGAAATTGCTGAGATGTCAGGACTGTTTTTTCAAGAATCGCTTGATTACGATCAAGATTTAATATCTAAAACCTTTAATGAACAAGCTACTGCTATTCTAACAGACTTTAAAAGCGCTTTAGAAGGTTGCGATACATGGAATAGATCTGAAATTGAACTTATTTTTGACAATTTAATGGTACAGCATGATGTGCAGATCGGAAAAGTAATGAAGCCTATAAGGGTTGCGCTTACAGGTATTACTTTCGGTCCTGGTATTTTCGATCTAATTTTATTATTAAGTAAAGATATTTGTTTAAAACGTGTTCGTAAGCTTTTGTCGATGTTAGACTAAAAATTTATGAGGTTGAAGCTCTGATATTTGATTGATAACTTCTTAACTGATTTACATATGCGCCCGTAGCTCAATTGGATAGAGCGTCTGGCTACGGACCAGAAGGTTGTGGGTTCAAGTCCTTCCGGGCGTACTAATGTCTGATAACAATCTAACACAAACCTCCCATGAAGATTGGATGAAAAAATGCTTGAGGTTGGCAACAAAAGCTATGCTTGAGGATGAAGTTCCAGTTGGCGCCATTGTGGTGCATAAAGGGAAAATTATTGGCCAGGGATACAATCAATGTAATTCACTAAATGATGCAACAGCTCATGCTGAAATGCTGGCGATTACCGCAGCTTCAAACACCATAGGAGACTGGAGATTAAACGATTGCACCATGTATGTTACAAAAGAGCCTTGTCCGATGTGCGCTGGAGCGATAGTCAATAGTCGAATTGAATTTTTATATTTTGGCTGTTATGATGAAGATTATGGAGCTTGTGGTTCAAAGTTTGAAATTTGTGGCAATGTCAGTTTAAATACACCTGCTGTAGTTCGAGGAAATTTGCTTGCAGGAGAATCCCTTGCCTTACTTCAGGAATATTTTTTTAAAAAAAGACAGAAGAAAAAAGAATTTTAAATAATAAATGGAAAGATTGCTTTTCTGTTTTTTGGATAGGATTCAAACTTGCTATGATACCATTGATGTCCTTTAATTGCTCTTGGAACAAGATTAGCCATAGTCCAAATCATAAAAGATAATCCTGCGAGAGACCAAGTCATAATTGCAAAGGCCATCCATTCAAGAATCTCTCCTAGATAATTTGGAAATGAAACATATTTAAACATAAAGCCTTCGGGAACTTTATATTCTCCAGATTTTGATCGAAGTGATAATAAAATATTATCTGATTTAATGTTGATATAGGCTCCTGCTATAAATAAACAAACCCCTACAATGAAATTCCAATTAGACATATAATCAATGGAATATGCTTGAATACTTCCAAGATAAGTACCATTAATATATCCATTAACAACATTAAACAAGAAAGCAAGTATTGCAATTAATAAGGGCATTTTGGCAGGATTATTCTGTCTTAAAGGGTAGATAACACTTCTATTAAAATAATGCAAAGACCACAAAGTAATAAAAGTCATGTTTGTAGTTGTTATTTCAATATTCCCTTTAAGGAAAAAATACAGTAATGCTAGTGGAGATATAATTTCCATCACAATCCATCCAAGCTTGCTAGGTATCATTGGACCCCAGTTTGTTTTTGAAAATTTTCCATAAGGAGCTGGTATTTTAAGAAGGGTAATGAAAGTTAAAAAACCTAAGCCAAGCCATATAAGAATAAGTGATTCAAAATTTTGTAACATCGATAACAATTTATGAGTAATATTTGATTCTTCAAATATCAGATATATGGAGCACAAAAATATTATTATTACAGGAGCAACAGATGGTATAGGTTTAGCAGCTGCCAAATCTATTGCATCAAAAGGCTATCATGTCGGACTAGTTGGTAGAAATCCTGATAAAGGAAAAAAAGCTATTGATGAAATTATTTCTCATTCTGGAAATAGTAATTTAGACTTTTTTGAATGCGATCTTAGTTTAGTCGCTAATGTTAAAGATTTAGCAGATAGAATTAAACAAAAGTACAGTAAAATTGATGTGCTATTAAATAATGCAGGTGGCGCAAATAAAACAAAGCAAATCACATCTGAAGGATTAGAAAAAACATTCGCAACCAATCAGATGAATTATTTTGTTCTTTCTACAGAGTTATTAAATATTATATCAGAATCTAATGATGGAAGAATTGTTAATGTAGCTTCAAATGCTCATATAGGAGCTGAAGTTGACTATGAGAATGTAAATTCTGAAAAGAGTTTTTCTGCTTGGACTTCGTATTGCGTTTCAAAGTTGATGAATATTATGTCTACCTATCAATTAGCATTTATGCAGGATAAAGTGTCTGTTAATGTGTTACATCCTGGGTTTGTGGATACTAATATTGCAGGTAATGAAGGTAATTTGATAAAATATATCGTAAAATTTGGTGCAAAAATGTTTGCTAGAACTGTGGATGATGGTGCTGATTCAAGTATTTACTTATCTACATCTGATGAAGTTGGAGGAGTTTCAGGTAAATATTTTTTTAAATGCAGAGAAATCCGCTCTTCCAGAGCTTCTTATGTTAAGGAAGATTGGCAAAAAGTATGGGATTTATGTAATGAGTATAAAAATAAGTTAATATGAGAAAAATAATTTTAAATAGAGGTGATTACGATTTCTTTACTTCAGCTGAAACAAGGTGGAGAGATGTTGATACTTTGGGTCATATTAATCACACTGTTTATCTCAGTTTATTAGAAACAAAACATAAAGATTTTATTGATCATATTTACGGGAAAGCTACTTATGATCTGGGATTAAAAAGTACTGCAGCTGGGTTATTAGCCTCAATGGATGTTACTTATATCAAGCAAGTTCACCATCCTGTTAAGTTAGATATTGGATGTCGAATTACTAGGATAGGAAGCAAAAGCTATGATGTGCACCAAGGCATTTTTGTTCAAGGAGAAAATGATCCATCTTTTCAAACGATTCATACTTTTGTGATGTTTAATTTTGTGGAGCAAAAATCAATTCCAGTACATAAAGTGGTTATAGACAATTTAAGGGAGTTAGAATGATTACATTATTATCACCATCAAAAAAGTTAAATTTTAAACATCAAGATGCTGTTTCAGCTTTTACGCAATGTGATTTTATTGAAAGCGCTCAGGAGCTAGTTAATAAAGCCAAAAATTTGACGTCACAAGATTTAAAAGATTTAATGAAAATTAGCGATTCACTGGCAGACTTAAATAAAGAACGTTTTAATAATTGGTCTTTGCCATTTAATCCAGATAATGCAAAACAAGCTATTTTAGCTTTTGATGGTGGTGTTTATTCCGGATTACAAGCAGAAACATTGAACCAGAATGATCTAGAGTTTGCCCAAGATCATTTACGAATTCTTTCAGGATTGTACGGAGTATTAAAACCTCTAGATTTAATTCAACCATATCGACTTGAAATGGGCACAAAGTTTGAAAACGCCAAAGGAAAGAATTTGTATGATTTTTGGAGTCATGAAGTAACTAATAATCTTAATAAAAATATTAAAAAACATGAAAATAAGACCATTATAAATTGCTCTTCAAATGAATATTTTAATGTCATCGATCAAAAGAATCTTGATGGCAACATACTAAATACAGTATTTAAAGAATATAGAGATGGTGAGCTTAAATTCATTTCATTTAATGCGAAAAAAGCTCGTGGTTTATTAGCGAAATTTGTAATTAACAATAAAATCACAAGAAATAAAGATTTAAAAGACTTTGACTTAGAAAACTACAAATTTGATTCATCTTTGTCAGATGACTCAACATTTGTTTACACAAGATAAAGGGAGGAAATAATGAAAAGAATATTAATATTACTTTCATTTTTAGCAATTAGTTGTCAGTCTAATTCTGGTGAAATGCCAAGACAAGCTGGCCAGGCTTCAAACGAATTAATGAATGGATTAGAAGCAATGCATCATGTGCGCTTTGCAGAAGCAAGAGCAATGTTTCTTGAAGGAATTAAAAAAGATCCAAATTGTGCTTCATGTTACTTGAATTTAGGAAATGCTGAGCAAGATAGAGTTTTAAGAAGAGAGTACCTTGAAACTGCTTTAGATTTAGCTAAAAATGGGCATCCAGAAACAAAGTTGATGGAAGCAGCTGTAAATTGGATTAACGGTGAAGGCGGAAGATTTGATGCATACCCTGATTTATATAAAAAATATAAAGGTGATAATTTTCTAGCTGCGGGAGCGTACAGATTTCAAGCATCTAATGAGTTTCCTGATTATGGCGTTGGATTGTTAGAAGAAGCAGCATCTAGAATCAACAAAGGTCATTTATATAATTTATTAGCTTACTCATATATTAGAAATTATAACGCACCTGGAAATGACGAAGATGATGAGATGTATGAAAAAGCATTAGGGTACATTGAAAAATATATAGAGCTAAATCCAAATGAAGCGAATGCATACGATTCATTAGCCGAATTTTATCTTAATAAAGGTGATTTTGCTAAAGCTATAGAAAACTATCAATTAGCATTTGAAATTGATCCTGAATTTGAATGGGCTACAAGAAATCTTGCAGTAGCTAAATATCAACAAAGAATGGCGACAGAAGATGCAAAACTAATTAAATGGACTAGTGAAAAACAAGACGCCAAAAATCTATTTAATCAGGGAATGTGGCAGTTTTATAATTTAGAATGGGAAAAAGCTAATAATTCATTCACTGCAGCTATTGAAATGGATGAGAGTTTTGCTGTTGCTTATGCAATGAGATCTAGAACACATCGTCTTATGCAAAATCAAAGCGCTGCAACTGAAGATTTAGATGTAGCTGTTAGTATGTCTTTAAACGCTTCTGTTGAAGAAAAGAAAATGATTCTTACGTTATATGACGATAATCAGCTTGGCACTAATACTTTTGATAAGGTGGTTGAGAGATTAGTTGCAAGATATCCACATGATTCATTTTTAAGAATGGAATCAATTTTTGCTACTATGTCAGATATAGGACCAGATATGATTTTACGCAGAGGAAAGGAATTGTATTCTATGAATCCTAATTTCACACCGGCATTGAATATTATGGGCTATGCATATATGCAAAAAGATGAAATGGATTCAGCTAAAGATGTTTTACAAGAGCAAGTTAGAAGACAGGCTGGTAAAGCGAATCCTTATGATTCTTTAGGAGATTATTATCTAGAAGTTAATGACAACAAAATGGCATTAAAATACTTTGAACAGTCTTCGAAGATGGGATTAAAAGCAAGCGAATCAAAAGTTGATAGCTTGAAATCAATGCTTGGAGAATAATTTCCTAAAAAATAAGTTTTTAAATCTTATTTAGATTAAAAAAAAGGCGCGTAGAGTTATTATAATTCTACGCTATTTTAATATGTTTGATTAAATTCTGCAAAATAAAAGGAAACAAATTGTCAGAAAATTATCAAGTTTTAGCTCTTAAATGGCGTCCAAAACAATTTAAAGATGTTGTTGGTCAAGATCATATCACTTCAACACTACAAAAAGCGTTTGAAAAGAATCGTATAGCACAAGCTTTTTTATTTGCAGGTCCAAGAGGGGTAGGAAAAACAACAACTGCACGATTAGTTGCAATGTCATTAAACGGAGCTGATACTCCTACCGTTGACTATGATTTAAAATCAGAACCTGTTATAGATATTATTGACGGAAAATCAATGGATGTCATTGAAATTGACGGAGCATCTAATAGAGGTATTGATGAAATAAGAGAATTGCGTGAAAATATTAAATTCATGCCTGTTTCAGGAAAATTTAAGGTAATTATCATTGATGAGGTTCATATGCTTACTGTACAAGCATTTAATGCTCTACTTAAAACCTTAGAAGAACCTCCACAACATGTAAAATTTATTCTTGCTACAACCGATGTGCATAAAGTGCCACAAACTATAATTTCAAGATGTCAAAGATTTGATTTCTTACCATTAACAAATGATACTATTAGTAATAGATTAAAGTTTATAACTGAAAGTGAAAACCAATCTATAGATGAAAAATCATTATCGCTAATAGCTTCAAAATCAGAAGGAAGTATGAGAGACGCACTTAGTTATCTAGATCAAGTGCTAGTTTTAGGGAATGATATCACTTTTGATACTGTTCAAGACTTGCTTGGAGTAGTGCCACATGAGATTTTATTTAGCATTTCAGATGCACTCCATGATAAGGATGGTAATAAATTATTGGCCAATTTAGATATAATTAGAAATAAGGGATATATCGTCGAAGATTTGCTAAAGGATTTAATCTTACACTTTAGAAATCTATCAGTGATGAGCTATAAAAACGGATTAAAACTTATAGGGCTAGATTCAGAGCTAACAAAAAAGTATGATAATTTAAGTTACAGCTGGTCTCATAAAGACATCATTAGATTATCAAACAATTTATCAACACTTTATGCAACCATCAGGCAATTTTCCGATCAATATTTACTTCTTGAAGTAAATTTAATTAAGCTATTAGAATTTGATTCTAGCGTTGATATCGAAAAATTTTTAAAAAAAGAAGTAAGTAGTATACCTAAGACGGAACCTTTAAAAAAAGAAACCTCTGTTAAAGAGACTCCAAAGAAGACTCCAGAAAAAATATCTAATAAAAAAGATAAGAAAATAGACCTGGATGAAGATGTCTTAAGAAACAATTGGGGTGAAATAGTAAAACAGGTTTCAAAGCAGAGAGGTTCAATTGGAGCTCAATTATCAGGCTGTATTTTAGGGGAATTGAAGGGGACTAATCTGGATATTATTTCCTATGATAACTCTGAGTTTAATCAAAAGCTTTTAAAAGAAGGTCTTGAGCTAGTTAAATCTATAATAGATGAAAAGTATAGCTCAAATTTCAATGTAAATTTAGTAATAGATACTAAGGTAGAAAAAATTGAAGATAAAAAAGAAGAAAAAGTTAACGAAGATGATATTGTATCTCTTTTTGACGGAAAGGATATGTTGTAATGTTTGGAAATATGAAAGAAATGCTTAAACAAGCTCAAAACATGAAATCGCAGATGAAAAAAATTAAGAAAGAATTAGAAAGCATTGAAGTAGAAGGAGTGTCTGCTAACGGTGCATGTAAGGTTACCATGACAGCAGATATGAAAACTCAAAATGTAGAAATTGATGAAACGCTATTAAGTAGTGAAGCATATGTTATTGAAAATGCAATAAAAGTTGCTGTAAATAGTGCACTTGAGGATGCTAAAGATACATCTGCTAAGAAACTAAAAGCTGTAACTGGTGGCTTAACAGATGGATTACCAGGATTTTAATGGCAAATGCTACGAAATATATAGAATTATTAATTGAAGCTTTTACAAAGTTCCCTGGAATTGGAAGAAAAGGAGCAGAAAGAATAGCATATTTCATTGTTAAGTCAGATAAGTCTTTGGGTAGCAACTTAATAAATGCTTTAAAAGAAGTTGATGAGAAAATTGATATATGTCCTGATACAGGAATGGTATTACTTAAGGGCGAAGAATCACCGTTAAGTGGTGATAGTAGAAATTCTGAAATTTTATGTGTTGTTGAAAATATGGAAGATGTTATTAAAATCGAAAATACCAATAGTTTCGATGGGTTGTATCATGTGCTTGGAGGGGCTATCTCACCATTAGATGGTATTGGTCCATCAGATCTATCATTTGATAAGTTTTTAAAAAGAATCAATTCAAGTTTAAAAGAGGTAATCATTGCAACTAATCCTAGCACTTCAGGTAATGCCACTGCTTTATATCTAGAAAAAATATTAAAAGATAAAGATGTTGAAATTTCAAGGCTTGCTGTTGGACTTCCAGTTGGTAGCAATTTAGAGTATATTGACGACAAGACTATTTCTTCAGCCATTTCAGGAAGGGTTAAATTAAGTTGAAGTTTTTCCTAAATTTTCTTACTTATTCAAGAATTATTCTTACCCCGCTAATCATTTATTTAATTATTAATGATAATTTTCTTTATGCAGGTATTATCTTTGCATATTGTAGTTTCAGTGATGTAGCTGATGGTAAAATTGCAAGAAAATATGATTTAGTTTCAGGTCATGGAAATTATATGGATCCTTTGGCTGATAAAATTTTAATGATTGGAGCATTGTCAGCGCTATTATTCTTAAACACTATTCAATTATTACCATTTATAATAATAATTGGAAGAGATATAGTTATAACTCTATACAGAAATTATCTGATTGCAAAAAATAAGCCACTTGAAACGTCAAAATTTGGAAAATTAAAAACTGTTTTTCAGCATGGAATGGTGTTAATAATTTTGTTAATTAATCCATCTCAACTTATTGTAGATGTAATAGTTAATATTAATGCTATCTATGCAGCTTTAACTGGAGTTCATTACTTTGTCAAAAATGGATTTTAGTAAAGGATTTAATATACAATTAGCAACACTGTTTGGTATTGGAAATATACCAGGAGGTGGAACATGGGCTTCTTTAGTCGTGCTCTTGATTGCTTTGTATGAACAAAATGCAGAAACAGCATCTTTTTTGGCTTTTTTTACTTTAATAATTGGACCAAGAGCATATAAAAGATTGCTTGATAATTCTGAGCAAGAAGATCCTAAGGAATATGTATTAGATGAGGTTATAGGAATGGGAATATCCCTATCTGGTGTTTACATATTTTATAGTATTGTAGGTGGATTTGAGTTTAATATCAATTTTCTTTCAGATATAGA
>Ga0315315_10004703_pt1 | contig 12601 bp, 13 predicted proteins | sample M140m3416metaG_FD_203699 | JGI IMG/M metagenome (GOLD analysis project Ga0315315, IMG submission 203699) | Ammonia-oxidizing marine archaeal communities from Monterey Bay, California, United States - M1 40m 3416 | ecosystem: Environmental > Aquatic > Marine > Intertidal zone | place: USA...
AGCTCGCAGGTGGCCCGCCAAAGGCGCGAACGGGTCAATCTCGCCGCAAGCTTGGGCCGCGCGAATGGCGGTCCAACCCAAGAGGTAGCACAACTCTAGAGAGCGTTCGGGTTTCTAGAGTGTCCTTGGAGTTGCGTCTAGAGTTGGGGTTTTACCGATGACTTTGGGAGGGCTCCAAAAACCGAGCCGTTCGTTCCGAAAACAGGCGAACACTTTGCGCGCGCAGAGTGCTCGGGTTTTGCGCGGGCGCTGTTCGGCCAAAGTGCGGAGCCGCTCGGAGTTTGCGCGGGCGCGGTAAATAAGCAAAAAGATTTCTCTTCACCCGCCCAGCCCGCCCGCACTAATCGTCCACTTCGGGTGGAAACTAAAGTCGCGCATGTGGTCCACCATCGCCTCGGTGGCGTTCAGCGCGTGCTCCACGCGCGGGTGAATCTGCCGCGCCAGCGCGTGCGCCACGGCCGTCGCCTGGGCCATGTTCGAGGTCGCCTCCTCCGTGTTGACCGCCGACTGCATCGCGTGGTCGAGCATGTGGTTCATCTTCTCGGTGAGCTCCTTGCCGTCGACGCGGTCCAGCACGTGGTTGATGCGCACAAACACCATCGAGATGAGCGTCACGACCACGCCGATGAAGACGACCACGAGCAGCGTCAGCATCAGCATGGCCGCGCGCCACTGCCGGTCGACGGGGTCGCGCACCGGCCCCGCCGTCGCGAGCAGCGGCTGCGCGGGCGCCACCTTGAGGGTGCCCGTCGGCACCACCTGCGCGCAGTGGTGCGGCTGCAGCTGCAGCGGCGCCGTGCTTGCCGCCTGGCGCAGCGCCTGCAGCCCCGCCAGCGAAAACGGGAGCTCGTGGTCGACGCGCAGGCCGACGGGCGACGCGCGCGAGCCCATGCACGCGGCGGCGGGTCGGGCGGCGGCGGCGGCGCGTTCCGCCAACAGCGCTCCGCGCGCGGTAAATTTGGCTCGCTAGAGGCGGGCCGCGTACGACAGCGGCGCGCGCGGCGGGTGCGGCGGCGGCGGCGGCATGTCGGCGGCCGCCAGCGCGCTGGCGCGGCAGCTCGCCGCCGCGCAGCACCGCGACGCCATGCCGCGGCTGCAGGGCGCGCGCGGCCCGACGCGCATCTGCCTCTGCCTCGCGCTGCTCGTCTGCCTCGCGGGCGGCCTGATCGTCGTGCCGCTCGTGCAAAACGCGACCGCCGCCGCCGTCGTCGTCGAGGCGGATCGCAACAGCAGCCGCCGCGCGGCGCCGATGCCGGCGGCCGCGCTGCGCTTCGCGGGCGCCTACCGCAGCGGCGCGCTCGCGCTCGACGAGGCGTCCGCCGCCGAGTGGGTGCGCGTTCTGGGGTGGCTGGTGGAGCGGGCGCGCGCGGCGCGCTAAGCGCGCGCGAGCGAGCCGGCGCGACGCGCACGCGCACACGCACACGCGCACGCGCACATATCCGCACGCCATGCCGTTCCCCAAGCCCACCAAGTCGACGCCCTCGCTCAACCGCAGCATGATGTCGGTGCTCAACAGCACCTACCAGACGAAGACCGCGGCCGCGCGCATGTGGTCGACGGCGCCCACCTGCCCGCTCTTCCAAAAGAAGATGATCCGCAAGGACAAGGCCGCGGGCAAGGGCAAGAAGCAGAGCAAGTACCGCGGCAACAAGGCGATGTCGACGCACACGATCAAGGCGCTGGCCTCGGGCGCCGCGGCCAATGCGGGCGCGCTGGCGCACCAGGAGGCGATGGCGCTGCGCTGCGACGTGGACGCCGAGAACAGCAAGTACCCGCTGCTGCCGTGCGTGACGCGCAGCGCCGCGGCGCTCTTCGAGCAGGCCTACATTGCCTACAACCAGACGATGTTCGGCGACGCCGTCATGATCAAGGACTGCTTTCCCAAGAAGCACAAGAAGGTCACGGTGCGCTGCGCGCTGGCCGCGGCCAATGCGCTCAACCACAAGGTGTCGACGGCCACCGGCTTCATGCCGGCCAGCATCGCGCTGCCGCCCTCGCTGATCCCGGCGCCCAAGAAGCGGGCAAAGAAGGTCGCGGCCGCGGCCGAGGCCGCCGCGTAGAGCGCGCGTGTGTGTTTTACAGTGCTAGGGGATAACCCGCGCGCCGGCGCGCCCAAAACGTGGAGCGCACAAAAAATGGGTCGGCAGACGCAGGACGAGTACGCCCGCGCCGCGGGCGAACTCTGGGGCGAGGAGTCGAACGACCAGGCCTTCTGGCTCGGAGGCGCGGGGTTTCTGGGGCTGATCCTCGGGATTGTGCTGTTCTGCATCCAGCTCGGGATGACCGACAGCGGCACGTCGTGCCCCGAGGGCCATCAGAGCATCTTCGTCGCCGAGTGCGGCGAGCCCGCGCTCGCCATCCTGGGCCTCATCCTGATGATCGTCGGCGGGGTGCTCACCATCTTCTGGATCGCCGGCTGGGTGCGGCTCTGCGGGAAGCGGAGCGGAAATCAGCAGCCCCTGTAAAGGGTGACACGCGTGGTTTTTTTTTTAACACCGCGTCACACTCTCCCCGGGCGCCACTGCGCCTGCTGCTGGCGCTGGTGCTGGTGCGCCATCTGCTGCATGGTCTGCTGCAGCGAAACGACTTGGTGCTGCAGCGACGCGACGGTCGCGGTGAGCTGCTGCACCTGCAGCTGCTTGTGCTGCATCGCGCGGTAGTGCGGCTCGACGCACGCGCGCAGCCGAGCGTGCTCGGCCGCGCTCTCGCTCAGCTTGACGCGCAGGTCCTCGAGCTCGTGCGCGTGGCGCGCGTGCAAGTCGGTCTCGCGCTGCTGCTCCGCCAAGGCCGCCTTGCTGTAGGCGTCGCGCGCCGTGTGGAGCGAGCGCTCGAGCCCCTCGGCGTGGTCCTGCAGCAGCGCCAGCCGCCAGTCGCGCCGCGCGGCGTCCTCGTTCCACGCGGCGGCGGCGTTCCAGCCGCAAGGGACGGTCGTTTGGGTCTGGGCGCTCGCGGCCTTGGCGCAGGGGGCCAGGGGCGCGCCCATGACGACGGGCGCGGGCGCCGGTGCGGGCGCCGGTGGTCGGGGGTGCATGGGCGCCTTGCCGGCGGCGGCGCCGCGGCCGGCGGAGGGCATCGGCGTCTTAGCGAGTTTTTGAGTCCACTACCCTCTTTGAAGCTACACTCTCGGATCACAGAACCCGCAAGAGCGCGCGCGCGCCGCTCAGTCCTCGGCGCCGACCGCGATCCGCACGTACGGCGCGTCCGGGTCGCCATTGTGCGGCCAGCTCGAGAAGCACAGCTGGCGGCCCATGAACGTGCCGTCGCGCATCAGCGGGCTGTTGGGGTCGAGGTGGTTCATGCCCACGTAGGTGCCGCAGCACTTGGTGGCCAGCATCTCCTCCTTGCCGCAGAAGATGCAGTAGTGCGTGCAGACCGCGGCCATGTACTCGCCCGCCTGCCGGCGGAAGCGCTCCTGGCGCGTCTCGCACTCGCGCTCGCGCGCGTTCCGCCGCTCCCGCAGCGTGAGCTTGGCATCGAGGTAGGCCTGCACCTCCTCGTCGGTGGCGTCGTCGCGCGGATAGGGCAGCCCGCACTCGTCCTCCTTGGGCGCCGCGGGCTCGCCCTCGATCTTGTCGTAGTAGATGTTACGACCGATGAAGCCGTCGGCGTGGTCAACGGGCGTGCAAGGCGGCTCGTCCGGGTAGAAGGCAAAGACGTTAATCCACTGAAGGATCTTGTAGTGGTCGGACTCGTCGGCGCTGCGGAAGCGGAACTGGACGATGCTGTCGCCCCGCTCGCGGATCATCGGGTGCTCGGCCTCGGGCTCGTCGGCGCAAAAGAGCGCGCCGCCGAGGTAGTGCAGCGGCGCCAGCTCGATCACGTCGACCGACGTGCAGTTCACCGAGAGCTCGACGGCGCCAAAGCGCTCGTAGCACGGCGTGGCCTCGCCGAACATGAGCTTGAACCGCGGCCGGGTGTGGACGTCCACGGGTGGGGGGCCGACGCGCGCCCCCAGCTTGGACAGCTCGCGGAGCTGTCCGCGGGGAACGAGCGCCTGCCAGAGGCACCGGCGGAACTCCTTGACCTGCTCGCGCCGCTGGCTCTCGTTGGCGGTCGTTCCAGCTGACGCGCGCCGCGGACGCGGGGGCGGGGCCGTCCTGGTCTGGTGCTGCTGGAAGCGGCGCATCGCCTGGACGTAGTCCTCGGCCTTGACGACGCGGTTGGAGACCAGCGCGAGCGCGTTAGGGGTGTGGATGAGCGCGCAGCACGCCGACCACGGCGCCCAGAAGGGCTTCTGGCCGTCGTGCGGGTCGACCTTGTAGAGCAGCGTGACGCTGACCTGCTGGGCGCCGTCGGACGCGCGGACGCGCTGCTTGCCGTTGGCCAGGACCAGCCGCCCGTTGAGGTCGGCGCGGGCGATGAGTCCCTCGAGGAGGACGAGGTCGCCCTTGGCGAGAAAGGGGGCGGGGGGGGCGCTCGTCGCGGCCATTGTGTGTGTGTGTATACGAGTTCATTGCACACGCACCGCAAGGACACGACGCGCACGCTCACTACTCACACACTCCACACCCCCGCGAGCGCGCGTCTACTCCTCGTCGCTCGACGCGCCGTCGGCCGCCGGCGGCGGCGCGTCCTTGGTCTTCTTCTTCTTCTTGGCCGCGCGGCGGGCCTCGCGCTCCTCGTCCTCGTCGTCCGCGGGCGCGGGCAGCGTCCGCGGCGGCGTGCCCGGCTCCTCGACGGCCATCGCCGTCTCGCCGTCCTCGTCGACGGCGAGGACCAGGCCCACGGCCTTGTTGGTGGGCTTGCCCTCGGCGCGCAGCTGGGCGTTGGTCTCGGACTGCTCCGAGGCGGACTGCCTGTAGGGCGTCTTCTGGACGTCCGTCAGCGCCTCGTAGCCCTTGCCGACGAGGTTCAGCAGGTCCCGGCCGGCGGTGGGGTTGGCTCGGCGGACCTCGTCGATGTGGGTCTTGACGTAGACCGCCTTGGCCCCGATGATGCCCTCCGGGCGCGAGGAGGTCTTGGCCTTCTTGGCGGGGTGGGGGTTGACGAGGGCCTTGCCGCGCGGCTCCTGCGGCGTCGCGTCGCCGCCCGGCGCGCCGGCCATGCGCAGCCCGGGCACCGGGCAGCCCAGGACGCGCTCGGGCGGGCCCTGCTGCGCCACGCGGGCGTACTCGTCCTCTTCCCGAGCGAGCTTGGCCTCGTGCGCCACCGCGGTGGCGTCCTTGCGGATCTTGAGCCAGATGGTGAGGTGCTCCGCGTCGACGTTGTGGGGCATGAGGCGGTCGATGTAGGAGAGCATGACGCCCATCGAGTTGCGGCAGTCGTCCAGGCCGCGGTTGGCGAGCTCCAGGTTGTCGTTCCGGGCCTGGAGGGCCAGGATGATCTTCTGCTGCTCGGCGCCGACGGCCGCCGAGCGCTCGTACTTGGCCGTGACCTCGGCGAGGGCGGCCGCGGCGGCGGCGGCCGGGTTGGCGCGGGCCTTGCCCGAGGAGGAGGAGGAGGCGGCGGCGGCGGCGCTCATGTCGCTTGTTGTTGTGTGTTGGGTTTGGTTGTTGGTTGTGCGACTGGCAGCCGCAAGCGTGGTGCGCGACGCCACGCGCCGTGAGGGGGGGAGGGCGGGCCGCCCGCGCGCGAGGCCGCGCCGGCGCCGGCGGCGGGGCCCGGGCAGCGCCCAGCGGGGTGCGCGCGGCGGGGCCCAGAAAAGCGAGCACTTCCCGTTTAGGAAAGTGCTCGCTTTTCTGACGGCGGGCGCGCGCACCCCGCTGGGCGCTGCCCGGGCCCCGGCGTGGGCGCCCAACGGCGGGCGCGCGGCGCCGAGCCGCTCCCCCCCCCTCACGGCGCGTGGCGTCGCGCGCCACGCTTGCGGCTGCCAGTCGCACAACCAACAACCAACCCCAACCCACAACAACAGGCGACATGAACACCGCCCAGATCGCCGCCCTCGACATCGTCATCCAGCACGGCAACCTGCCCGCCATCCAGGCCCTCTGGGCCAGCCTCTCCCCCATCGCCGTGGCGGGCGCGCTGGGCGTCGCCGACACCAGCGCGGCCCAGCCCACCGCCCTCGCCGCCGCCGCCCTCGCCACCCCCGCCGCCGCCGCCGCGGCGCAGTCCGAGGTCGCGGCGTGGGCGGCGGCCGCCCCCCCGGCCAAGGGCAAGGGCAAGGCCGCGACGGGCAAGAAGCCGAAGTCCGAGGCCATCGTCCTCGACGCCGACGAGGAGGCGCCCGCGCCCAAGGGCAAGGGCAAGGCCAAGGAGGCGAAGCCCAAGGGCATCGCCAAGAAGGAGAAGGCCCCGCGCGCGCCGCGCGCGCGCACGGCCTACATCCTCTGGGGCATCCGCGAGCGCCAGAAGATCAAGGACACGCGCCCCGTGCCCGTCTTCGACAGCCCGGCCGCGCTCATGACCGAGCTCGGGCGGCGCTGGAAGGCGCTGCCGGAGGAGCGCAAGGCCAAGTGGCACGCCAAGTCCGCGGAGGAGCAGCGGGACATCGACGACAAGAAGGAGGCGGGGGCGAGCGCGGAGGGGGAGGCGAGCGGGGTCGAGGAGGAGGAGGAGTAGAGCGGTGGTAGTAGCGGTGGTGGTGGTGTTGTAACAATGCATTCGAGCGCGCACCCCGCTGGACGCTGTCCGGGCCCCGCCGCAGGCGCCCCGCCGTGCGCGCGCCCGCGCGTCCGCGCACGCCGGGGGACCGCGCGGACGCGGCAGCCCGGCCCTCGCACGCACAATCGCAGACGCACGCGCCACATGGACACGGACAACCACGCCGCGCACGCCGCCTACGCGGCGGACTTTCTCGCCAACGGGCCACCGCCCGGCGCGCCGCGCCTCGTGCGCCAGCTGGCCCACGCGGCCGGCGGCGGCTTCCAGCTGCCGCCGATGGCAGGCGGCGGGCCCGGCGGCGGGCCCGGCGGCGGGCCCGGCGGCGTCCCTCCTCCCCCCCTCCGCCGTCAGTTTGCAGTCGGTGGGTAGTCGCGTGTGCTTGTGGTCGTAAGCGCCAAATTCTCAAGCTCGTCCGGGTCCCCGGGGCGCGCGAAGCGCTGCACCAGTCTTCCGTTCTTGTAGACGCGCTTTTCGGTCGCGTTGACGTAGGCCTGCAGGTCGGCGCCCATCCAGCCGGGACAGCCCGTGCGCGCCGCGCCCGAGCGCAAGTCGACGCCAAGCTCGCTTCCGCGCGCGCGCATGGCCGCGCGCAGCGTCGCGGGCACGTCGACGCCGCACGCAAACCCGCCGTCCACGCGTCCGCGAGGCACCCCCGGCCCCGCCACGAGCAGCGGCACGCGCCACGCAGCCTCGTAGAAGACGCTCTTCTGGGCAATGCCGTGGGCTCCCAGCATGTCGCCGTGGTCGGACGTGAAGACGACGAGCGTCGTCGCCAAGTCGACGAGTGCCAGCGCGCGACCGGCCATCGAGTCCACGTACTCCACGGTCGCCCCGTAGCAACGGCGGCGGCGGCGCCAATCACGCTGGTAGAGCGTGACATTGCCACCAAACCGCTCATTGCCCTGCAGCTCGTCGGCTTGCACGAGCGGCGGCGTGGAGCGCGTCCAGTGCAGATTGCTTCTTCCGCGCGGCAAGCGAGCGCAGTCAATGGGCGGGTGCGGGTTGACAAACGACAGGTGCACAAACCAGGGTCGGTGAGGCGCCTCGTGCGCTTGGTAGCCCAAAAACCCGGCAAAGGCCTTCACCAGAACACCTTCGAGCGTCGTGTCCATCGTGCGGTTGGGCGCGCGCCAGCGATCTTCCGCCGACGTCGCATTGGACACCACATAGTGCCACATGACGCTTACCCGATCGTCCTCGGTGAGCGCCGGTTGATAGTGCGTCTTGCCGAGCATGGCGACAACGTACCCGGCGTCCGCTGCTGCTCGATAGAGCGATGGCGCACGCAGCGGTCGCCGCGCCATGCCGTTGTTCATGGCGCCGTGCACCGCCGGGTATCGGCTTGTCAGCCAGGTTGCGCGCGCTGGCACACACTCTGGGGCGGCGGTAAACGCGTTTGAAAAGCGGACGCCGCGCTGGGCCAGCGCGTTCAAGTGCGGGGTTGTGGCGTTCACGGCCACTGTGCCGCCGCGGTCGTCCGTGAGGCTGTCGCCTGCGCGGTACGCGCCGAGCGCGTCGGCGCGGAGCTGGTCTGATGTTAGAAACAGCACGTGTGGACGTGGAGGCATTCTGAACGCACGCTAAGTTTTTGGACCATTCCCTGAACGCACGCTTAGCGCGCGCACAACCAATGGCGCGCACGCTGACGCTCACCGAAACCAACATCAACTGGGTGCACCCGGGGTTGGCGCACAACACGGCCAACTTGGTCTGTGGCGTCGGGACGGCCATCGTGCTTCGCGCGACGACCCTGAGGATGCGCCCCTTTTGGGACCCTCCGGCGTTGACAGGGTGTAAGCGCGCCGCCCGAGTGCAATTCGAACGCCTGTACGCGTTCGACGAGCTCAAGGAGCGGTTTGGGCTGACCGTGGAAACACTGCCTTGGGACACCAATTCCAAAGTTCCCGCGTACGCGATCAGCGAAACCCGCAAAAACGATTCGTGTCCTGGCGCGTCCGTCGTCGAGCGCGCGGCTGAAAACCGCAGCGCGTGGAACGTTTGGTACCACGACGTCCCACCGCGCAGGTCGACCAACAACTTTTACCGATCCTGTGTGTGCAAGCGCACGGAGCAGTTGCTTGCGGAGCGCAATTTGACCCAACTGGACGTGCTGCCCTTTTCCAACGAATTTGAGGCGGCAGTGACGCGAATGCTTGCGTACATCGGTACCAACTACACGAGCATCCACGTGCGGCAGGGCGACAAGCTCGTGGCGGAGGATTTGAACTTGCGGCTGCCGACCGTCCATCCGCGCTTTCTCTATGCTGCGGCCTGCGCGTCCACCGCTCCGCGTGGACGGCTCTTTGTCTCCACAGACGCTTCCGAGCTTGTGTCGCTCCAAAGCGTCGACAACTGGACGAAGAGGCTGCTGGTGGAATTTGATGTCTGGACGATGAGCAGATTTTCGGGGTTGCTCATCGGGACGCCGTTTGAAATGGGCGACTGTCGTCCGTCGCTTGCGTTTGCGGTGGAGATGATGGTGCACGCACAGGCTTCGCGGTTTCTTGCCACCGAAAACTCCGGCGTCGGAGCGCTGATCAACATCTACCGAGAACAACTGAATCGCGGTGGCGCGGCGGCGGATGTGCACGCGCGAGGCCTGTTGCTCGGCTCCATCCGCGCCGACGCAGGAGTGCAGCGCTGGAATGCCCAGCCTGCGACGCCCGCAATGAGCTGTCCCACCGCGCAGACGCACAGCACGGAGGCAACGCGAGCGCACTGGAGGGCCATGCAAACCTGCCTCGCCTCGGAAACCGCCCTCAGCACACCTATGAACGTGTCGGTGCAGGCCAAGCGTTGCGGAAAGCGCAGCGCGGCGTTTGCGGAGTTTTTAAAAAGCATTTTCTAGTCGAATTAAAGTACGATCTCCCGGCCGTTGCACCTTGGGTGCAGCACAGTCCGCGTGGCCGTTCCCGGAGCGAGGTAGTCCGCCAGAACGCTCTGCACGGTCCGCATCTTGTTGGGGTAGGTCATGCAGTTGGGGTGGAACGCGACCGCGCTGGGCGGCGTCGGTGCAAGGTTGCATCGCACCCAGCAGTGGCTTCGAAATTGTGCTTGCGGGAGCGACTGGTGTTTGAATCGGCCACGTTTTACCATGGCATCATAAATAACCTTCTGGTCGAGCGGATTCGAGTTGTTGAACGTCGCCGGCCGTTGCGCAAGCGCAAACTCGGCAAACTCCAAGCTGCGCACGACGAACAGTGCTGTATTCATGCGTACGGGCGGCCGCAGACTGTCGTTTTCGTACACGATGTCGAACTCCCAACTCGCAGCGACGCTGCGCCACGGGTTTTGCAAGAAGAGCACGTCGGCTTCGGCGTAGAGGACGGCCCTCGCCCGGCGCATGGCGTCGCGCACCAACGGCCACTTGAGCCAGATGAGCTGGATGTAGTCATTCTCCCGAAAATTGGACGCTCGCAGTGCGGGACCGCAGTGCCTGTTTGCAGAGGCCGGGCACGCGCCGCTCGCGTCGTAGACGAGGGTGCGCGCTGCTGCGCAGGGCGGCAACCGCGACAGGCCGATGGTTGTGAGGTTGCGAGTGTGGTCGTTGGTAATGCCAATCATCAAGCATCCATCCGGGACGCACGCACTTGGGGTCTTAAGCACGCGACTCACCGCGTCCGTCCACGTCATGCTCGGTGCGCGCCACTGAGGCCTCGCGAGCGCGCCACCCTAGCGAGCGCCGCACCCTAGCGAGCGCCGCCCCCTCCACGGGCGACTCCTCGCAGTCGCGCTCCCCGCAGCCGTAGCGCTCCACGAGCGCGTAGTCCTTGGCAAACCGCCTCCGCAACATGTCAATCGACGCGTCCGACAGGTTGGTCGCGACGTTGGTCACGTGCCGGTCGGCAATGCCGTCCCACGCGCGCTCCGCGCCGACGACGCCCCAGCTCTCGAGCACGCGCGTCGTCCCCGGGCGCAGCATGCACGTGCACACGAAGCGGACCTCGCTCTTCTTGGCGCCCCAGTTGGTATTCATGTACGTCGAAGTGGGCCGCATGAAGTAGGGGAGCCTTGCCCATGGCTCGACCATCAGCCTCTGCACAAAGCGCTCGGCGGCGCCGTCCAAGTAGGCGTTGCGCACCTCCACAGACGCAGCGAGCAGCGCGGGCGGGTAGTAGCACGCGGGCGGCCACGCCGGCGGGCGGCACGCGCGCCGCCGCGAGCGTTCAAACTCGGAGACGATGCGCTTGTGCAGCGGGCGCAGCGGCACGAGCACGCGGCGCGCCTTGTGCGTCTCGAGCAGCCCCTTCAGCGCGCACGTGTGGTTGTGCGGAAAGCTGCGCACGTCGGCCACGCCGTTGAGCTTGGCGAGCAGCGCGCGCAGCGAGCCCGAGCCGGTGCGCGGGATGGCGAGGTAGGCGACCCCGGGCTCGGCCTGCAGGTTGACGCGCGACCAGCTGGCGCAGCCCATGGCGCGGCGCGCGCTCGTCGCTTGCGGCGCGCGTGCACGTCGGTGTGGATAGCGAGAGCACCACACACCATGAGCGGTACCACCACCGACGCGCACGCGCTCGCCGCCGTCAGCGTGGGGTCGGCGGGTAGTCGTCTGTGGTTGTTTTTTAGTCGAATTAAAGTATGATTTCCCGGCCCTTGCACATTGGGTCAAGCGCATCCTTTGTGCGTGTTCCTGGGGAGAGATAGTCCGCCAGGGCGCCCTGCACGGCACGCATCTTCTTGCGAAAGCCCAAGCAGCTGGCGTGGAAAGCAATCGCAGTGGGTGGCGTCGGCGACAAGATGCACCGCACCCAACAGTGGCTTAGAAATTGCGACGGTGGAAGCGCGCTGTGTCTAAATCTGCCACTTTTTATCATCGCACTATAAACAATTGTCTGGTCGAGCACATTCGAGTTGTTGAAGGTCGCGGGCTGTTGCGAAAGCGCAAACTCGGCAAATTTCAAGCTGTGCACCACGAACACTCCTCCATTCATGCGCTTACGATCCGTCAAACCGGCGCTTTGGTGCACAATGTCGTACGTCCAGCTCGCAGCAACGCTGGGCCACGGGTTTTGGAAGAAGACGACGTCGGCATCGGCGTAGAAGACGGCCCTTGCCCGGCGCATGGCGTCGCGCACCAATCGCCATTTGATCCAGCAGAATTGATCGTAGTCGTCGTGTCTAAAATTGGATGGTCTCAATACGGAACCACAGTGCGTGTTTGCAGCACTCGCGCACGACTCGCTCGCATCGTAGATGAGACTGCGAACTAATGCGCAGCGTGGCAATCGCGACGAGCGGATGTTTGTGAGGTTGCGAGTGTGGTCGTTGGTAATGCCAATCATCAGGCATCCATCTGGGACGCACGCACTTGGGGTCTCAAGCACGCGACTCACCGCATCCGTCCATGTCATGCTCGGTGCGCGGCGCGCGCTCGTCGCTTGCGGCGCGCGTGCACGTCGGTGTGGATAGCGAGAGCACCACACACCACCATGAGCGCCGCCGCCGCCGCCCCCGCCGCGCCCGCGCTCGACGAGCTCGACGAGGTCGTCGAGCTCGACGACGACGAGGAGGAGGAGATCCGGGCGGAAAACGCCCGGTCGTACCCGGCCGACCTGCCCGCCGGCCCCGAGGCGGCCACCGTCGACGAGATGCGCAAAGTGCTCGAAGTCGTCGAGCTCGGCGTCCGCAACGTCGAGGTCGACTTTGAGCGCCCGGGCAACGTCGGCCACGCCCGCGCGTTCCGCAAGCTGCAGACCAAGCTCAACGTCCTGCGCTTCCAGGCGATGAGCTTCAAGTGGTCGCCCGGCTTTGTGACCGTGCTGCGGCAGGCGCGGTACATGCGCGTGCTGCCCATCCTCGGCGCCGGCGGCAACGCCGGCGCCGCGCCCAAGAGCCGGCTGCGCCGCGAGGGCAAGTGCTGCCAAGTCTGCGGCACCGAGGAGCACGCCTGCGAGTACGTCTTCGAGCTGCTGGGCAGCCCCTGCGCGCAGCACCCCAAGCGCGACGCCAACGGCCGCACGATGCTCAAGTGCGAGCCCTGCGAGCTCAGCGCCGAGTTCGAGCGGCTCCAGGGCGAGGACGCGTGGATTGCCGAGGAGACCGACCGCCAAAAGTCGGCCAA
>Ga0315315_10004704_pt1 | contig 12600 bp, 15 predicted proteins | sample M140m3416metaG_FD_203699 | JGI IMG/M metagenome (GOLD analysis project Ga0315315, IMG submission 203699) | Ammonia-oxidizing marine archaeal communities from Monterey Bay, California, United States - M1 40m 3416 | ecosystem: Environmental > Aquatic > Marine > Intertidal zone | place: USA...
TTTTCCCCAGGCTTTCATAACGTTTGGATCATTTACAGCAATACATATAATTTTAGAAATACCCTTTTTTAAAGCTAAGTCATAATTTTTTATGAATCCAGGTAAGTGAAGTGCAGAACATGTTTTAGTGAATGCTCCTGGCATACCCAGAATAATAATCTTACTATTTTTACATAGATCTAAAATATCAATTTTTTTAACATTATTATCTTGATCAATATAAAATAATTCTGAACTTGGTAATTTATCTCCTACTTTTAATTTCATTTTATTTTACTTAAAATATATTTTTTCACTCCTGAATTAGAGTTTCTAATAATATCAAATTTTTCTTTTTTATCTATATACTTTTTTAAATGTTCTGGGACTTCTAATTTTTTTCCCGTTGCTTTTTTAATAGTGTCATTAAACTTATAAGGATGAGCAGTTCCAAGAACAATTATATCTTCCAAAGTATCGATTTTTTTTGCTGCACCAAATCCAGTTGCTGTGTGAGGGTCAATAACAAGTTGATAATCTTTATCTAATTGTTTAATAATATTTTGTGTCTCTTGATCGGTAATTTTAACACTTTCAAAATCTTTCTTGATGTTTTCAATTTCACTTTTTTGTAACTTGAATGAACCTTTCAAAGATAAATCATTCATTAGAACACTTACCTTTTGATCATTTGCATTCATAATATAAAACAGCAGTCTTTCAAAATTACTAGCTACCTGGATATCCATACTTGGAGTGATGGATGGTTTTACTGCATCTGGTTTATATTCACCAGTGTTGATTACTCTTTGTAAAATATCATTATGATTTGTCGCTACTATTAATTTATTTATTGGTAGTCCCATCTTTTTCGCAATATAACCAGAGAAAACATCTCCAAAATTTCCAGTTGGCACAGAAAAGCTAATATTGTTTTTTTTAACTTTAAAGTATGAGTAAAAATAATAAACAATTTGGCAAACTATTCTTGCCCAATTAATGGAGTTTACTCCAGACATGTTTATCTTTGATCTAAAAGTATCATCGTTAAAAAGTTCTTTCACAATTTTCTGGCAATCATCGAAAGATCCTTCTACTGCAACATTATAAATGTTGGGCCCGCCGATAGTAGTCATGATTTGTCTTTGAGTTTTTGAAATTTTATTGTGGGGATGTAACACAAAGAGATTTATATTTTTTCTGTTATTTAAAGCGGCTATCGCTGCAGACCCTGTATCTCCAGAAGTAGCTACAACTATGTTGACTGTTTTATTTCTGGCAACTTGTAAGTAATCATACATGTTACCGATAACTTGCATAGCTATATCCTTAAAAGCTAATGTAGGGCCATGATAAAGTTCTAGAAGGTTTACTTTTCCTATATTGTTTATGCTGACAACCTCACTTTCTCTAAAACTACTATATGATTTTTCAATAAGTAAGCTCAGTTCTTTTTTATTTATTTCTTTTGAACAAAAATTAAAGATTATTTCTGTGGCTAGATCTTTATAACTTAGTTGGCTTAATTCGTTTAAATCTTCTTTACTATACTTTTTTATCTCACTAGGTAAGAATAGCCCCCCGCCAGGAGCAAGGCCTCTTAAGAAAATATCTTTAAAACTAAATCTTAAAGATTTATCTCTTGTGCTAAAATAATTCATTTTTTTCTTCTAAAATATAAATAATAAAATATTATTGAAATTGATATTGCATACCAAGTTATAGCATATTTAAGGTGATTATTTGGCACATCAATACTAATCTTTTTTGGAAGTGGTGTTTTAGCTTGATTATCTTCTAGAAAAATTACAAATTCATTAAATTGTTCACCTGTAAAATCTCTTAGATCTTCTAGATCTATTGAAAACCAAACATTATTAGCTATATCATTAGATGGTTTAAATATGTTTGCTTTATAAATTTTTCTAGTAAGGCCAACAATTTTTTGCTCAGCACCTATTTTTAAGTTTATCTTTGAATTTCCCTTTAGATCTTTATCTATCCAACCTCTGTTAATTAATACATTTTCATTTTTGTTTGTCTTAAAAGGAGTTATTACATCATAACCAGGTTTTCCCTTTTCATTTAGACTGTATAAATATATTTGTTCATCAAAATTAAATCTTCCTATAGAAGTTACTCGTTGATAATTTTTTTTAAGAGATTTAGAATACTCTATAGGCTTTGAATTTAAGCCAGAGGTAATTTGACTAATTAATTCTAACTTCCATTGTAATCTATAAAGCTGCCAAGTGCCTAGCACACAAAAAATTGTTACAAAAAAAATTACAAATAGTTGAAATAAAAATTCTCTTTTCAATTTGAGATTAACTTCCCCAAATATATATAGCGGCGAATAAGAATAACCAAACTACATCTACAAAATGCCAATACCAAGCTGCAGCTTCAAAACCAAAGTGATGTTCTGAATTGGAATGACCTCTCATTGATCTAAATAGACAAACGGCTAGAAATATAGTTCCTACAATAACGTGAAATCCATGGAACCCGGTAGCCATATAAAATGTTGATCCATAAATGTTACCATCAATTGTAAAGGTAGCATGATGGTATTCGTATGCTTGAAAACAAGTAAAAATAAAACCTAAAAAAACCGTAAGAATCAAACCGTTTACTAGAGCTTTTCTGTCATTTTCTAACATAGCATGATGCGCCCAAGTTACAGTTGTTCCCGATAAGAGAAGTATAAGTGTGTTTATTAATGGAATATCCCAAGGGTCAAATGTTTTTATGTCTGGCGGAGGCCAAGTAGCTCCTACAGCTTCAGTTGGAAATAAACTTGCATTAAAATAAGCCCAAAACCATGCAACAAAAAACATGACTTCTGAAGCAATAAAAAGCACCATTCCGTATCTATGACCTATTTGTACTACCGGAGTATGATGTCCTTGAAATTCTGCTTCTTGGACTACATCTCTCCACCACATAAATGCACCATAAATCACTAATGCAAAACCAATTAGAAGTAACCATAAAGCTTTAGAATGAAAGTAATATACAGCGCCAAAAGCTAAAACTAAAGTTGCAAAAGAAACATATATAGGCCATGGGCTTGGATCTACTAAATGAAATCCATGTTTTTTTTCATTTGATGACATAATTATACTTTCTTATCTTTCTTATAGTAATCAGATGAAAAAAACGTAAACGATAACGTCACATCTGCTATATTTTTAGTTTTATTATCATCAACAACTTTTGGATCCAAGAAAAAAGTTAAAATAAACTCTTTTTTTTCACGGGCCTTAAGTGTTTGTTTCTCAAAACAAAAACATCCGATTTTATTGAGGTAAATGCCAAAAGGTGCTGGCGAAACATTAAAAGAGGCTGAGCCCGAAGAGACTTGATTATTTGGATTCTCTACATAAAATTTTACTGTATGGACCTCACCTGGTTTTAAATTTAAAGTTTTGATTTCGGGAGTAAACTCCCAATCTAGTGTGCTATTTATATTAGTATCAAATCTCATTTTATAATTTTGATTAACAACAATTTTAGGAATTTCTTTATTAGATGCGTTTTGAGTTGTGCCCCCAAAACCTGTAACTCGGCAAAATAAATCATATAATGGAACTGCTGCAAAAGATAATCCTAACATTAAGAAAAAAATAGATAATAATATTAATGGTGTAAGTTTCTTCTTATTAATGTTCATTATAATTCTCTGTTATAAATTCCAATATTATAAAAAGTAAGTACGAACAAAAAAACCATAAATAAAACAAGAAGGATTGCAGTTATAATATTTTTTTTCTTTTTGTTCATTAAACTATTTTATCAAATTATCAATTAATAATACTAAAAATATTAAAAATAAATAAAATATTGAGTATACGAATATTTTTCTTGCTATAATATTAGATTTTTTTGAATTGTTTTCCCTGAACAATTTATAGCATAAAAAAATATAATAAATTGTCATCACTGAAGTTAATATGAGATAAATAAAACTTGCAAAGTTAAAAAAATAAGGCGAAATTACAATTGGTATCATTGCTAAAGCATACATAAGAATATTAAGTTTTGTTTTTTGTATCCCTGCAATTACTGGCATCATTGGAATTTTAGCTTTCTTGTAATCACCAGCTTTATATAGACTCAATGCCCAAAAGTGTGATGGTGTCCAAAGAAATATAATTAAAAATAATATAATTGGTTCAACTGAAATTTGTCCAGTGACAATAGTCCAGCCTATCACTGGTGGTAAAGCTCCTGCCGCCCCTCCTATAACAATATTTTGTGGAGTTTTTCTTTTTAACCAAATTGTGTAAATAAAGAAATAAAAACCAATAGTGAACAACAGTAAGACTGATGATAATAAATTAGATGAATAATAAAGCATGATAGTCGATAGAACGGATAAAGCTACGCCAAAATACAATGCTTGTGTTTTTTTTATTTTTCCTGTGGGAATCGGTCTTAAGCAAGTTCTGCTCATAAGTGCATCCAAATCAGATTCGTACCACATGTTTAATGCCCCGGCCGCTCCAGATCCCAAAGCTACAGCTAATAAAGAAATTATAGAATTTGATAATGAAATATTTTCTGGAGAAATTACAAGTCCTACTAAACAAGTGAATAAAACTAGGGACATGACCCTAGGTTTCATTAAATTGAAAAAAGATTGAAAATTGAGAACTAAATTTAGTTTAGTGCTTCTAGATTTTGTTAATATCTGGCTCAATTTATTTTACTTTAGGCAGCTCTTCAAATGTATGAAACGGTGGTGGTGAAGTAACAGTCCATTCCAATGTAGTGGCGCCTTCTCCCCATGGATTTTGTTCTGCTTTTCTTTTTTTTAAGAAAGAGTACAGAAGATTTAATAAAAACACAGCTAATCCTATAATAGAAATGTAAGAACCTATAGAGGATACATAATTCCAGCCTGCGAAAGCATCAGGATAATCGACATATCTTCTTGGCATACCGGCTAAACCTAAAAAGTGTTGTGGAAAGAAAATTAAATTCACACCAATAAATGTTAACCAGAAATGAAGTTTGCCTAAAAACTCAGAGTATTCATATCCGCTCATTTTACTGAACCAATAGTACCATCCAGCAAAAATTGCAAAAACAGCTCCTAATGATAATACATAATGGAAATGTGCAACCACGTAATACGTGTCATGTAATGCTGTATCTACTCCAGCGTTAGCTAGTACTACTCCGGTAACTCCCCCTAAAGTGAATAAAAAAATAAAACCAATAGCCCAAAGCATTGGAGTTTTAAAACTAATTGAACCTCCCCACATGGTGGCAATCCAAGAAAATATTTTTATACCAGTAGGAACTGCAATAATCATTGTTGCTGCTATAAAATAAGCTTTGGTGTCTGTATCAAGCCCAACAGTGTACATATGGTGAGCCCAAACAACGAATCCAACAACTCCTATAGCAACCATAGCGTAAGCCATCCCTAAATATCCAAAAACAGGTTTTTTTGAAAAAGTTGAAACAATATGACTTATCATTCCAAAACCAGGCAAAATTAAAATATAAACCTCAGGGTGTCCAAAAAACCAAAAAAGATGTTGAAAAAGCACAGGATCACCTCCAGTTTGTGCCTCAAAGAAAGCTGTGCCAAAATTTCTATCGGTTAAAAGCATTGTTATTGCGCCAGCTAAAACTGGCAGTGATAATAAAAGTAAAAATGCTGTTACTAGAATTGACCATGAGAATAAAGGCATTTTATGTAATGTCATACCAGGAGTTCGCATATTTAATATTGTAGTTATAAAATTTATTGCACCCAATATTGAAGAAGCTCCTGCTATATGTAAACTTAAAATAGCAAGATCCATAGCTGGTCCTGGTTGACCGGTTTTAGATGATAGAGGAGGATATATAGTCCACCCGCCGCCAACTCCTTGAGCACCTGGAGGACCATCAACAAAAATTGATGATAATAAAAGAATAAAAGCTACTGGTAAAAGCCAAAAAGAAATATTGTTCATCCGTGGAAAAGCCATGTCTGGTGCACCAATCATAATTGGAACAAACCAATTGCCAAACCCACCGATCATAGCTGGCATGACCATAAAAAATATCATTATCAATCCGTGACCGGTAACTAAAACATTATATAAATGATAATTTCCTCCAAGAATTCCATCTCCCGGATGCATTAATTCCATTCGCATCAGAACAGAAAATAAAGAACCTATAATTCCAGCAATGATTGCAAAGATAAGATACATTGTTCCTATATCTTTGTGGTTTGTGGAATAAGCCCATCTTTTCCAACCTGTTGGGTTAGCGTGATGGCCTTCTGCTGATGCTGCTTGTCCGTACATTATTTTATTTCCTTAATTTTTAGCAATTCTAATATTATTTCTTGTGTCTTCTTTTGCAAATTCTATTTTAGCTTTTTCCAGCCAATTATTGTATTCGTCTTCACTTACAACATTTACTGTTATAGGCATAAAGGCATGTTTAATTCCACAAAGTTCTGAACATTGTCCGTAAAAAGTTCCTGTTCTTTCAGCTTTAAACCAAGTTTCGTTTATCCTTCCTGGTACTGCATCTCGTTTGACACCAAAAGATGGTAAAGCCCAAGCATGCAAAACATCGTTAGCTGTTATCATGACTTTCACAACTTTATTGACTGGAACAAAAACTTCATTATCTACTGTAAGTAATCTTGGTTGATTTTCTTTCAAATCTTCATCTTTAACCATATAGGAATCAAAAATAATGTTTTCGTCCGGGTACTCATATCCCCAATACCATTGGTAACCTACAGCTTTTATTGTTACATCTGCTTTTGGAATTGTATCTTGAGAATATAAAACCTTAAAAGAAGGGACTGCCATTACAATTAAAATTAAACATGGTATCAAAGTCCAAAGAACTTCTATCATTGTATTATGACTTGTAGTGGAAGCTACCTTATTTTTAGATTCTCTGTATCGGACACATGTATACAAAAGCAAAAATAAAACAAATGCAGTTATAGCTGTAATAATAGGCAATAGCATATAATCATGAAACCAAACTATATCTGACATACTTTTTGAGGCAGATTTTTGGAAACTAAGCTGCCAGTCTTTAGGTTCGTTAGCTATAACTGAACCAGGTAATAAAAAAAGTATGGTAACAATTTTTTTAAGCATAAGTTTTTATACAGCTTTTAGATGATTTCACAATTTCAATTAATGCGACAATTAATGAAAATTATTGATAAAATTAACTAATGAAATGGCGCTTATTACCGCCGTATCAGACCTTAAAATGTTTCTTGATACCATAAAGGGTTTAACAGTCAAAATTCCAAGTATTAACTCACGCTCTGAAATTGAAAAATCACCCTCTGGACCAACCAAAATACATAAAGATTTACTATCTTTTATATCTTCGACTTTAAGCCTGTCTTTGCAATTGACATCAGCAAATAATAATTTGGTGGACCCATCTAGATTTTTTAAAAAATCCTTTAATTTAATTATTTCTGAAATTTCTGGAGGAGACAATTGATTTGATTGTTCGGTAGACTCGATGACTATTTTCTTGGCTCTTTCATAGTTCAATTCTTTTACTTCAGTTCTCTCTGAAACTATAGGAATTATTTTATTTATGCCAAGCTCAGTGGCTTTTTGAAAAATAGTTTCCATTGGATTTTTTTTAACCAAACAAATTGCTAGTTCAATATTAGATAGCTTGTGTGCAACCTTTAATTTTTCCAAAAATTTTACTTCAATTCTTTCTTTTTCTAAGAAAACTATTTCACTTTTCCATTCTCCTTCTTTATTAAAAAAATTAATATTAGAACCACGTTTAAGTCTCATCACATTTGCGATATAATGTGTGTGTTCTTTTGACAGCAAAGCAGTCGTATTTTCAACTATACTGTTAGGATAATATAATCTAATATTCATAAATAATTTATATACTATAAACAAAATTAAATTAATTAAAGGAGCTTTATTATGGTTAAAGGAGAAAGAGCTGGTGACTCACCAATTGGGGTAGATGTTGTTGAGGGGAAATCATATTTTTGGTGCTCTTGTGGAAAAAGTTCGAAACAACCTTTATGTGATGGATCTCATAAAGGAACAAAATTTAATCCACTTGTATATAAAGCCGATCAGTCTAAAAAAGTTTTTTTTTGTACTTGTAAAAAAACTAATGACCCCCCAATGTGTGACGGCTCACATAATATAAAGTAGTCTATGTCTACAAAAGCAATAATTTTCGATGCCTACGGAACTTTGTTTGATGTAAATTCTGCTGCAGAAAGATGCAAAGATAAAATTGGAAGTAAATGGGAAGGTTTTGCAAATTTCTGGAGAACAACTCAACTAGAATATACTTGGCTTAGAAGTTTAATGAAAAGACATAAAGATTTCTGGAGCGTGACAGAAGAAAGTCTAGATAAATCTATGAAAGTTTTTGGCATAAATAATTCTATGCGGAATGAGTTATTAAATTTATATAAAACATTATCTCCTTATCCAGAGGTAAAAGAAGTTTTAAATAATCTAAAAAAAAGAAATTATAAACTTTCTATTCTTTCAAATGGAACTCCTTCACTTTTAAATGAATTAGTTACAAGTAATAATTTAGAAAACATATTTGACGATCTTTTTTCAATAGAAGAAGTTCGTGTTTATAAGCCAGACTCTAAAGTTTACGAAATGCCTGTAAAAAAATATAGAATCAAGAGTGATGAAATAGTTTTTTTAAGTGCAAATACTTGGGATGTATCAGGAAGTGGAAATTATGGCTATAACTCTATTTGGGTTAATAGAAACAAAGCTATTTTTGACAATCTTGATTATAAACCTAAAAATGAGATCGGCAATTTATCACAGCTACTTGATATAATTTAGTCATAGTTTATCTTTTACAAAATGAAAAAAATTGAAGTTAAAAAGATTGTAAAAGCACTTAGTGCATCAGATGGCGCAGGAGTAAAATTAAAAAGAAGTATTGGAACTCCTGAAGCCGATTATATAGATCCATTCTTAATGCTAGACGAATTTGGCTCTGAAAACAAAGATGATTATTTAGCCGGATTTCCTCCTCATCCACATCGTGGAATTGAAACAGTGACTTACATGTTAAATGGTGAGTTTGAACATGAAGATAGCACTGGTTCAAAAGGAAAAATGGCTCCAGGTGATATACAGTGGATGAAAACTGGAAGAGGAATAATTCACTCAGAAATGCCAGCAATGACAGATGGAAAACTCTTGGGGTTCCAATTATGGATAAATATGCCTGCGAGTATGAAGATGAGTAAACCTAAATATGAATACATTAAGTCAAATCAAAAAACTAAATTTGAAGATCAGGATAAAAAGATAAATTTGATTGCAGGAAAATTTGAAAATGTTGAAGGTCCAGTTAAAGGACATAATGTTGAACCAATATATTTTGATATTGAATTAAATAAAAATAAAAAAATTATTCTTCCTGTTCCTGAAACTCACAATTCGTTTGTATACTTGCTTAAAGGTGATCTTAAAATAGGATCACAAAATCATGAAAAAATTAATGACTCAACTTTGGTTCTATTAGAAAAAGGATCTAATCTTGAAATAATTGCAAATAAAAAAAGTAAATTTTTATTTATTGCAGGAAAACCTATTGGGGAACCTATTGCGAGAGGTGGGCCTTTTGTAATGAATACTAAAGCTGAAATTCTTCAAGCTATTCAAGACTACAATAATGGAACATTTGCTAAATATTAAAAGTTAAAGTACGTTTCTAAAAAAATGCCGAAATCAATAATAATAAAAAAAAATGGTGGACCCGAAGTGTTAGAGCTTCAAGACGTTAATATAGGTTCTCCTGGACCTGATGAAATTAAAGTTACTAATCAAGTAGTCGGGCTAAACTATATCGATACTTATCATAGGTCTGGTTTATACCCATTACAATTACCCAGTGGCATTGGTTTAGAGGCAGCTGGTAAGGTAGATGAAGTGGGTTCTAACGTGACTGAATTTAATAAAGGTGATAATATTGCATATGCTTCAATACCTCTTGGTGCATATTCAGAACAAAGAATTATTCCTTCTAAAATAGCAGTAAAAATTCCTGATGGCATATCACACAGACAAGCTGCTACTTTAATGACTAAAGGATTAACTGTTAATTATTTAATTTGTAAAACCTATATTCTTAAAGCAGGAGAAACAGTTTTATTTCACGCTGCTGCAGGTGGGGTTGGCCAGATATTTGCTCAGTGGGCAAATAGTATCGGTGCGAAAGTAATTGGGACAGTTGGTTCAGATGAGAAAATTAAAATTGCAGAAGAAAATGGCTATGCTCACGTCATAAATTATACAAAAAATGATTTTGCAAAAGAGGTGATGAAACTCACTAATAATGAAGGAGTTCCAGCAGTATTTGATGGGGTTGGCAAAAATACATTTAAAGGATCTTTAGCTTGTCTTAAAACAAGGGGAATGATGGTAAGTTTTGGAAACGCTTCTGGACCGTTAGATCCAGTTAACGTACCAAAGGATATTCAACCTAAAGGTCTATTCTTAACTAGACCTTCAATTGGTCAATATTTCACAAATAGAAAAGAACTTCAAGATGGAGCAGATGCAGTTTTTGAAAAAGTTAAATTTGGAAAAATTAAAATTAAGATTTCCAAGGAATACAAATTAGCCAATGCTAAACAAGCTCACGAAGATTTGGAGTCTAGAAAACTTACCGGCCCCGCTATTTTAATTCCCTAATGAGTAATAAGATTGTTTCTCCTTGTATAAGTATTTGTAAGACTGATCCTGTAACAGGTTATTGCTATGGTTGTGCTCGCTCAGAGGAAGAAAAAAAAATATGGAAAGACGAAAATACAAATGATGAATGGAAATTTAAAAATTTGGAGGAAACGACTAAAAGAATGAAAGGTTGGCAATTAGACACTTTTAAAGAGTCATATAACTATAAATTAAAAAATGGAATTTCGTTATTTAAAAAAAGTGTTTTAAAAAAAAAATAAAACTACAAATCTTTTCGCATCGAGTCCATATCACTCAAGTGATACTTAAGAGCTTGATTAGAAAGTCTAATCTCTTGTAGAAATAAAAAAATAGAGATGATCATACAGATGCAGCATCCGGCAAAAATAATTCTCGCTAGTTGAGGGCTTCCTAAATAAAGCATTAAAACTGTACTCATATTAAATAAAAATCCAAATGCTGCAAATCCCATAACATATTTTAGGTAGTTGGTTCTTTTATTTAAAACGTGTAATTGGTTTTCCCACTCAGGAGGAATTTTTTTTTCAAACGTATATTGATCGTGTATTTGCCTGATTAAAGCACTTAAAGTATGAAACCTGTTGCTATACATAGTCATCATTAGAGGAATAGCAGGAAACATTAGTGCTGCAACTGTGTAATCTATATCCATATCGAATCAAATTGATTATGTAGATAGTGTTTGATATTTACAAGTCATATTTCATGCATCATTTAAAAATATTTATAGAATTAACAAGATTAGACAAACCTATCGGTATTATGCTTTTATTTTGGCCTTGTTCGTGGGGGCTGGCCTACGCTTATCTTGTTGATCAAAATTTTAATCTTTTTTTATACTATATGCTCCTGTTCTTTTTAGGATCAGTATTGATGAGAAGTGCTGGCTGTATATTCAATGATATTGTAGATAAAGATTTTGATAGTAAGGTTCTAAGAACAAAGGAAAGACCAATTACAAGTGGAAAAATTACTATCAAACAATCTATTATTTATATTCTAATTCTTTGTTTAATTTCTTTTTTAATTTTAATTCAGTTTAATTCTAAAACAATATACTTGGGCCTAGCATCAATGATGTTGGCTTTCTCTTATCCCTTTATGAAAAGAATAACTTATTGGCCCCAACTTTTTTTAGGCTTAACATTCAACTGGGGTTTGATAATGGCTTATGTATCAATATTAGATCAAATCACTATTGAAATAATTCTGCTTTATTTGTCAGCCATATTTTGGACATTGGGTTATGACACAATTTATGGAGTACAGGATGTAACAGATGATGAAATTATAGGAATTAAATCAACTGCTATTAAATTTAAAAAAAATATAAAATTATTTGTTGGAACATGTTATCTAATTACTCTTTCTTTAATAATATATGTCTTTAAAAACAATATAGGAATTAATTTATCTACTTTTTTTATTTTTATGTTTTCACTTAGTTTAATTTATCAATTAAAAATTTTTAATATGAATAATGCTATTAATTGCCTTAAGGCTTTTAAGATAAATAATTATGCTGGTGTACTTATTTTTATAACTATTCTTTTTACTTAAATTATGGAATTTCAAGAATTAAAAGCTATCATAAAAAGACTTTACAGAGATCATATACAATTTCATTTAAAGAGAATATTATTATGTTTAGTCTTATCAATATGTATTGCTGGTACAACTTCATCAATTGCTTGGCTGTTAGATCCAGCAGTAAAAAAAATATTTATTGACAAAAATCAAACTTTAGCCTGGGTGATACCAATTGCAATAATTATAGCATTTGCAACAAAAGGGTTGTCGCTATATTTTGCCAGAATTAATATTAATATTGTAGGCCAAAGAATAGCTGGCGAACTACAAAAAAAAATTGCAAAATCTATTTTAT
>Ga0315315_10004707_pt1 | contig 12598 bp, 7 predicted proteins | sample M140m3416metaG_FD_203699 | JGI IMG/M metagenome (GOLD analysis project Ga0315315, IMG submission 203699) | Ammonia-oxidizing marine archaeal communities from Monterey Bay, California, United States - M1 40m 3416 | ecosystem: Environmental > Aquatic > Marine > Intertidal zone | place: USA...
GCTGATGCTGATGACACTGGTGAAGCAGATGCAGACGCTGATGCTGATGCTGATGACACTGGTGAGGCAGATGCCGACGCTGACGCCGACGCTGATGCCGACGCCGACGCTGACGCCGACGCCGACGCCGACACTGACGCTGATGCTGATGCTGATGCTGATGCCGATGACACTGGTGAAGCAGATGCAGATGCTGACGCCGATGCAGACGCCGATGCTGATGACACAGGCGAGTCGACAGATCCGGAGCCCATTGACCTCGATGGCGATGGATACTCAGAGGAAGACGGCGACTGTGACGACTCAGACCCAGCCATCTCTCCAGGCGCCGAAGAACTCTGTGCCACCGTTGGGATTGACGACAACTGCAGCGGCGTCGCTGATGAAGGTACCGCTGCGGATGCCATCACCTGGTACCTCGATCTCGACGGCGACCTCTATGGTGACCCGGATGCCTCACTGAACGCCTGCAGCAGACCCGCGGGCTACGTCGGACTCTCCACAGACTGTGATGACCTGGACCCAGCCACAAATCCGGCCGCCAGCGAGTGGTGCGACGACATCGACAACGACTGTGACGGAACGGTCGATGAAGCGAGCGCTATGGATGCGACATCCTGGCACCTCGATGCTGACGGCGATGGCTTCGGTGACCCCGATGAGACCATGACGAGCTGTGGCGCTGTGGATCTGGTCTCCGATGCCACCGACTGCGATGACAGCGACCCATCCATCAGTCCCGATGGTATTGAGATCTGCGACGACATCGACAACGACTGCGACGGCGTCGCCGATGAAGACGATGCACTCGATGCGATGTCATGGTTCGTGGATGCCGACGGTGATGGCTACGGTGACGCCGACTCCACCATGGCAAGCTGCGGGGCTGAAGGCCTCACGATGGACGACTCCGACTGCGATGACACCAATCCAGAGATCAACCCCGGAGCTGAAGAGCTCTGCGACGGTATCGACAACAACTGTGACGCCACCACCGATGAGTCCACCGCATCCGATGCAATGATGTGGTTTGTCGACGCAGACCTTGATGGGTTTGGAGACCCGGACGCCACCATGATGAGCTGTGGTGCTGACGGCCTCACCATGGATGACTCCGACTGCGACGACAGCAGCTCAGAGATCTACCCTGGAGCCGATGAGCGCTGCGATGGCTACGACAACAATTGCGACGGAGACACCGACGGTGACGACGCCATCGACAGGATCACCTTCTATGAGGACGCTGATGGTGATGGCTACGGCGACATGATGTCCACTATGCTGATGTGTGCCATCGACCTGGGATGGACCCTGGATGACTCCGACTGCGATGATGGTGACGAGTTTATTAGTCCCGATGCAGTCGAGGAAGAGTGCAACTCTATCGATGAAGACTGCGATGGAATCGATGAGTGCGCGTGCTCGACAGCGGCCGATGGCGATGTCTTGGTGGAGAGCGGTGACACTCAGATACTCGGCGCTGGCGCATGGTCGCTCGGTAATTTGATAGTCGAGTCTGGCGGTACACTCATATTTGAGGGTGACGCCCGAGTGGACATCGAGGCATCCACTGTCGACATCGCCGGCGAGATAAATGTCTCCGGCGGTGATGGGAACAACAGCGGCACCGGCGTTCTTCCACATGGCGGTGATGCTGGCCCAGCAGGCGGCGGCGGCGGCGGCGGCGGTGACTGCGGGAACGGCGGCGGCACCGGCGGTTACCCTGACGGCTCTACACCCGGAGATGGATACACCGACGGTGGCTTGGGTGGCCTCGGTATTGACGTCGACTCAAGCGCAGCGGTTGGCGGCGGCTTCGGGCCAGGAGACGGCGGCGGCGGCGGCGGCTCCAGTACAACTGGAGGCTCCAGTGAGCGCGGTGCCGCCGGCGGCGGCTCCTACAGCGACAGCATGATGAGCCTATTCACAGGCGGCGGCGGCGGCGCTGGCGGCGGTGCAAACGGCGGCGGCGGCGGCGGCGGCGGCGGCGCCCTTCGCATCATTGCCGGATCCATCAACGTGAGCGGCCTGATCGACGCAACGGGCGGTCAAGGTGGAGTCAAGACAAGTGGAAGCTGCACCTCCGGTGCCGGTGGCGGTGGCGCTGGCGGTATGATCTGGCTGGCTGCTGAGTCACTCACTGTGACCGGTACGCTCGATGCATCCTACGGCCTGGGTGGTCCTGATGGTGGCATGACCGACCAATACGGTGGCGATGGGGCTGACGGCCGCATCCTCTTGAGTTCCCCCGTGCTTGATATGTCAGGTTCTATACTTCCAGGTCCCGTGACCATACCGGATGGACCGGACTGCGGAGACTGAGCACAGACGAAAGGAGATCCTCAGTCTGGACGCTTCCCAGCATCCATGACGAGGGCTCCTGCCTTCCTGGGCTCCATCGCGAGTGCCGCAAGCATGCCACCCGCCATCGCACCCATGACACCCACGGCACCGACCTCACAGCCAGCAAAGAATAAGTTCTTGATGGGACTGTGGGCTCGGAGGTGGTCGCAGGCATAGCGCTCAACTGTGGGCTCGATCCCGTAGATGGACCCCTTCATCGGCCTGCAGAAATGCTCTGTGGTGATGGGGGTGCCAAGCTCCACAAAGTCGAGCATGGGCTCGAGATCTGGGAGGTGCTCGAAGAGCTGGCCCAGGAGCCTCTCTGTGATTCGCTTCTTGAGGCCTTGATAGGCCTCGTCACGATTACGCCAGGGCTGTTTCTTCCACTCCTCGAAGAGCTCATAGGGGACAAAGGTGACCACCTCGCCGGTGTGGTGCTGAGCCTCTCCCGGGTCGTGGGTGGGATCCTTGAGGCTGGGAAAGCTGGTGTAGAGCACGGGACATCGCGGCAGATCTCCCTCGACTGGTATGTCCCACAAGCCAGCATCGGTGTCCCAGACATCGTAGAACCACTTGTTGGCCGGTCCAGCCCCTGCAGCTCGAATGTCGCCCTTGAAGCCCATGTAAAGACACACGTGTGCCGGAGCCGGAACCAGCTCACGCACCTCATCCACCCACGGCCCAAGTGACTCCTCCGGCAGCAGTCGAAGCGCTGTGCTCATGACGCCAGCCGCAGAGACTATCTTGGAGGCGCGCAGCTCCTCTCCACCCTTCAGCCGAACGCCCACAGCGCGGCCCTTCTCGACGAGAATCTCCTCGACATCTGCCCGAACCCGGGTCCAGCCACCGGCCTTTGCGACCTTGCCGAGCAAGTGAATTGCTATCTGCTTGGCGCCGCCCACTGGGTAGAAGGCGCCGTGCATAAAGTGCCGGCTGACCAGAGCCTGCACAGCAAACGCGGCTCGACTCGGGGGTGAGCCGTGGTAGCCCCACTGCCCGGTGAGCACCTTCTGCAGCTTGGTGTTGTCTGTTGTCTCGTCGAGTACCTGCTGAGCTGTCTTGGTGAAGCCCTCGTGAGCCCCCTTGCTCAGCCGCTTGCCCACAGCCTTGCCCCACCAGCTGGGCGGGATCGCCCGTGACTTCAGGTAGCCCTTCATGCCACGACCAACGCGCTTGACCTGGTCCAGATACGCATCGATGGCCTCGACCTCATCAGGGAAGGCCTCGATGAGGTTCGCCCTGAAGTCAGCGGCATTGTCCGGGAAGTCTATCCGCAGGCCCGGATAATAGAACTCGTCATAGACCCCGCCGAGGCTCGCCCACTCGAGCTTGTGATCCGTGAGCGTGGAGAGCAAGCGGCCCAGCATGGCCTCCGGACCCACCTCTCCGATGGCGTGAACCCCCACATCCCACTCATACGGTCCCCGCTTGAAGGCATGTGTGAAGCCACCAGGCACATAGTGTTGCTCGAGGACCAGCACCCGCTGACCCAGCTCCGCGAGCATGGCAGCCGCAGTCATACCGCCCATACCCGAGCCAATGACAATGGCATCAAAGGGTCCGGCGGGTCCGCCGTGTTTACTCCAGGGTGGCTTGGTCTTGCTCACGTTCTTCTCGGGTCTGAGGGCTAATTTTGAGGCCATCATACGTCGTCATGCCCCCACCTGGGCAGTGATCTTCTCCCTCTCGCGAGATAATCCACCCGCATCTCTCTCCTCACTGAGCGGTAGACTCAAACATGCTCACCCGCCGACATGCAGTCAAACTCTCCGCCAAAGGCGTCGCTGCCTTGATGGCCTCACTGCCACACCTCTCAGGCTGCGCGAGACACACACGACCGACGCCACAGAGCGGCCAGCGACTCTCCCCATCGCTCACTGCCAGCAAGCTGAGCTGGACAGAGTTTATCGAGGCACTCGCCAGCCTCGCTGACGGCCAGTTCACCGCAGGCTGGAGTCAAGATCAGCATGTCGAGGAGGTCATGGCCTTGATGCGCCTGGTCGACCTCGATGATGCCAAATTTGAGCAGGTCTACGACGGCTATGTCAGCGCCCGAGGCCTGTTTCCTGAGATTGGCTCCATCCATCACGGCGGACACTTCTCCATCGCCTCCCTGGAGTTCGATCCGGGAGACGAGATTCGGCTCCACAACCACCCAGACATGACCGGCGTCATCCTGTGTCTGACAGGCTCCGTCGAGGTAGAGGCCTTCAATCTCCTCGATGAGCCCAGCCCCAGCGGCAGGCTCCTCATCGAGCAGGTCACCCAGGTACAGCTCAAGCCAGGCAGCTTTGCAACCCTCACTGCAGACCACGGCAACATTCACCGGCTAGTGGCGACCGAATTTACCGAGCTCCTGGATGTCTTCACGCCGCCCTATGATGCCGAGAGGATGCGCAGCTATCGGTGGTACGAGCGCTCTGAAGAGCCCCTCCGAGACGGCATCGTCTTCGAGGCCTGGGAGACCTGAGCCTTGCCAGCGCCTACCACGGCAGCCAGTCATGAGGCATCCAGGCCCGTGACAGATAGAAGTGCGCAGGATCGAGGTCGGACCCGCCGGTTCCAAAGTACTCCGTCTGGTACCCGACACCATCAGTGGACGGCTGAGTCGACCAATAGTGGATTCCAACAATGATGTCGTCCGCATCGGTGACCCACTCCACAAAGATCACACTGTGACCACTGCCAGAGAAACGCCAGAACTGAACGGGGTCACCTGGCTGAGCATCGGACCAATCAAGAACAGGCTCGCCCAGTCCATAATTTAAGAAGCCAACGCCTGGCCCATCACCCCAAAGATCTCGAACAAACCAGTCTCGCCGAAGGTCGAGAACATCTCCCACAGTCATCGAATTGAGGAGACCATCCCCGCCGAGGTCCTCGTCGATCTGCGCAAAACTCCGCATGTAGAGCTCGAAGGTGATCCCACAGCAGAAGCACGTCGCACCCGGCCCAGCCTCAGCGACCACCTCGCCGTCATAGACAATGTCCATCGTGGTCCCATGACCCGCATCGGCCCAGTCATAGGTATAGGAACCGTCTGTGGGATAGGTCTCGAGCAGCTCGACCATGACTGCATTCCAGTCGCTCGCAGCGACAGCGCCCTCATCGAGGATCGTGACCTGGATCTGATCAGAGGCCACCTCGACGCCATCGGCGTAGCCTCGCGCCACAATCTCTCGCGCGTAGCCGGTTCCCGAGAACGCGTAGGAGAGGAGACTCCCTGGCGCTACGGTACCGATGGGCCAGTCATCAGCCGAGAACTCGACCTCATCGATGTCCTCGCTCGCCGCCACTCCGAAGCGCGCTGGGTTGCTCACCTCCGCGCCATCAGAGGGTGTCGTGATGGCCACCCATGGGCCCTCAGGATCGACCACTTGAAATTCCACCCAGTGAGTGTTGAGGAGATCACCTTGGTCATCCCAGCCGTTGATCGTGACCGTCCAGCCACCCGGATCTATCGCCAGTGTCGCCTCGCCCAACCCCTGCTCATCAACGGCAAGATCTACCAAGAGATCATCGTTGAGCAACACCTCAAATTCCGCCACCCTTGAGCCCAGACTGAACGAGAGGTCAACAGGTGACTCAACTGCTGAGCCCATTGTCGGGGCATCAATGCGAACGCGTGCGTTCACCTCAAAGGCACCTGCAGTGGACTGTCCATGCTTTCCCTCCTGGCCAGAACCACAACCCAGACTGAGACTGAGCAGCATCAGCTTTACTTGGCGCACCATCCGTCCATCCTCTGCAGTAACTGTCGAATATCTTAGCTGTAAGTAGGACTTAAGTCTGGCCCTTCAGAAGGCAATCTCAAGCACCACCCAGAGAAAAACATTTATTTCCGCTCGCGGGCCCTAATGAAAAACGGGCGCCGTTCCGACACTGGGGTGTCCCTGGAGATTTTAAATGCCACCACAGCTACCCGTAAACCGACATGACAAATCCCAACACATGGCTGAGTCACGACCATCCAAGGGCGTCGTGCTGGTCGTTGATGACGATCCAGTCGTCCGTAAGCTGACAAGACAGCTGCTCTCCAAGATCACCGATGCTGTCCACTGCGTCGCCTCGGGTCTCGATGCCATTCGGGTCGCGCCCGAGCTGGACCCTGATCTCATTCTCCTCGATGTCACAATGCCCGAGATGAATGGCTTTGAGGTCTGTGTGCGACTTCGTGAGGACCCCCGAACACGAGAAGTGCCGATCATCATGGTCACTGCACTCAATGACCGAAAGTCACGCCTCAAGGGCCTCGAGGCGGGTGCAGATGACTTCATCACCAAGCCCTACGATCGAATGGAGCTTCACACCCGGGTACGCTCCATCCTCAGGGTCAATCGCTATCGTCGCCTCACACAAGAACGAGATCACCGAAAGCGCGCATGGCAGGGCGCCCTATCCGTACTCAGCGAGCTTCTCGCCATTCGTGATCCAGAGACTTTTGGTATAGCTCAGCGGGTCGAGAACAGAGCGCTGGACCTTGCCCGCAGGCTTCGAATTGATGACAAGGACACCATCAGAATGGCAGCCATGTTCTGCCAACTGGGTCGGGTCACTATTCCAGACTCTGTCCTGATCAAGGCGGCATCGAATCACGATCTCAGCCGCGGTGAGCGGGCACTGATGCGGTCAATTCCAGAGAGCAGTCGGAGCATCTTGAGCCACATCCCTGAGCTTCGCCGAATCGGGACAATCGTCTACTGGCAAGACAAGAATTTTGATGGAACCGGCTTCCCGCTCGAGGACCTCAATGGCCGTACCATTCCTGTCGCGAGCAGAATAATTCGCGTCGCACGAGACTTTGAGCGCCTCATTGAGGATGGCCTGAGCAGCGATGAGGCCCAGCTACGACTCCATTCACAGGATCGCTGGTACGACCCCGCAGTACTCACCGCTCTCGACGCACAAGTCTTAGATGAAGCCGCCGAGTTCAGCATGCGGGCCATGACCATCACCCTCGCAGACCTTCGAATCGGTATGGAGATACTCGAGGAAATCGTGACGGTCGATGACCTGCTGATTGTGGTTGGCGCCGGGACACGAATCACAGGGCCCATGCTCGAGCGACTCCACAACTTTGCTCGTCTCAAGGGAATCCGCGAGCCCATCATCATCAAACGCGGTGCAGCCATTCTCGACAGCACCCACGCCGCCTGAGGCAGGGAAACATCATGACCAGTCCAACCAAGCCCATTGACATCAACATCATCGACGCATCACCGGGTGCATTCGGACGGTGGAGCGAGCGATGCAACAACATCGATTCCATCTGTATGCAGCTCCATCACACTGTTCCCTCGACTCTAGGGGAGAACACAGCCGGAGTCTGGGTGGCAGTCCCCGATTCATTTGAACAACCACAAGATCAAGCATCACTTCTCTCTTTCATACAGGCAGAACACAGTCAGGCTGAGATCATGTTGCTCAGGAACAGCCTCTCATCGTCCTCGTATGGGCCTGCGGCCGGTCATGCCGTCTGTGTGGACTCGAGAGAGCCCGAGCAGGCTATCGCCCGAACGCTCAAGCTCCTGGTTGAGAAGCTGGCTCAAAAAAGCGCTCTCGCTGACGCACTCCAATTTCCGGCTGACAACCCCAACCCTGTGTTCAGCATGGATGCCTCCGGCCTGATCATCTACGCAAACCCCGAGGCTGAGCGAATCTTGAACATGAGCGACAAGTATGGAGATCTCGTCCGCGATCGCGTGTCTATGTACGGAAGGACTGAGGCCAGCCTGGTTGTTGACCTCCAAGAACAGAGCTTTGTCTTCCGATTCGAGCACGACCAGGGCGCCCAACGGACACAGGCATACGGAATTGATCTCACAGACAGTCTCGCCTCTGAGCGTCATCGCCTAAAGCTCGAACAAGAGAGCCAGAACAAAGACCAGTTCTTGGCCACCATGAGCCACGAGCTTCGCACACCCCTCAACGCCATACTGTCCTGTACAGAGGCAATGAGGGAGGGTGCATATGGACCAATGGCATCTGTACAGCTGGATGCGGTGAAGACCATCAGAGAGAGCGGAAAGCACCTGCTCTGCCTGATCACCGACATCCTGGACATCTCCAAGATCGAGGCTGGCCAACTCGAGCTCAACACATCCACTTTTGGCATTCAAGCCGTCTGCGACTCTGTCCTCGAGATGGTCCGAAATGCTGCCGAAAATAAGAATATATCCATCAACCTGGAACACAGGACAGACCTCCAGACGCTGCAGGGCGACCCCTTACGGATCAAACAAATCTTGCTCAACCTGCTCAGCAACGCGATCAAATTCAGCCCTGAGTACACCGAAGCTGGTCTCCGCATACTCGCAGGGGAGCAAGACAACACGATCCGTTTCGAGGTCTGGGACTCCGGCCCCGGTGTAGATGCAGCGGTGGCGTCCGCGATCTTCCAGCCCTTTATCCAGGCTAGTGGTCGCTATAATCGAAGCGAACCTGGCACCGGGCTCGGACTCGCCATCGCGAGAGATCTGGCCAGACTACACGATGGAGACCTCATCTTAGAAGAGAGTCCGGCCGGTGCAGTTTTCACCGTCACTCTGCCTGTTGGCGAACCCGTCCAAGACAACATCTTCGACTTCCGAGCAACGGGCTCATGGATGCTCAGCGAGCCGACGGAGAGCCCAGAGGTAGGCACTGAAAGCAGCGAAATTGAGCGCGTCCTGATCGCGGAAGATACCGACTCTAACTTTCAGTATCTCAGGGACCTCTTGGTGAGCCTCGGCTACCACGTACAGCGCGCGATGAACGGTCAAGAGGCGGTCGATCTGTGTGATGAAATCAAGCCTGATCTCGTCTTGATGGACATCGACATGCCCGTGATGAATGGCCTCGACGCCATCCGAATTCTCCGCGAAGACCCAGACACAGCCGCCCTACCCATCATCGCTGTGACGGCCATGGCGAGCGTGGTCGATGAGCGCGCCTGCATTGAAGCTGGAGCCAATGGCTACCTGCCCAAGCCCTACCCGCTCCGCGATCTGATGTCGCTGATGCAGCGAGTGTCTGCTTAAAGCTCAAACAAGTCGATCGAATAATGCCTGAGAGGCATTACTGTATGTCGATGAGCGACACTGAAAATCCCGACCAGGCATCATGCGAGACCGGTCGCCAGACTGCAGTCAGCACCGGGACTATCGTCACCTTGATCGCCGCAGTCGCTGTGGCCACTGGGCTGTCATTCGGCGCCGTCACACAAGACGATGCCTTCATTTCATTCCGGTACGCAGAGAACCTCGTCGCTGGTCACGGCCTGGTCTTTAATCCCGGAGAGTGGGTCGAGGGCTACACCAACCTTCTGTGGACCCTGCTCATTGCCGGAGTATTGGCGCTCGGCGGCGAGCCCGTCATCGCCACGACAGTGATGGGACTCGCATGCCTAATTGGGGTCATATTCGCGACCTGGAGACTCGGGAAGCAAGACTGGCTCGGGCGTGGAGCCATCATCGGAGCTCCGATACTGGTCGCGGCCGATGCGCAGCTAATACTCGAGAGTGTGGAGGGCCTCGAGACAGCACTCTTCGCACTTCTCGTGACCCTCGGAACCCGCAGCGCACTTCTTGGACAAAGAAGAGGCGGAAGCCTCTGGTTTGTGCTCGCCAGTCTCACACGACCAGAAGGTGTACTGCTCTGGGGGATGCTCCAGTCAGGCCTGCTGGTGAGTGCTTGGCGATCGAGACAGCTTGGCACCCAAATCTGTCGCGCGCTCAAACAGTCCATACCCATCATTCTGTGCCTGCTCGCGCTCACCGCCTGGCGACTGCACACATACGGCGACCCACTGCCCAACACCTTCTACGCCAAGACTGGTGGTCTCGCGATACCCCGCGGTCTGACCTACATCTGGAACCACATCACCAGTCATCCGGTCTTGTGGTCACTGGCCACCGCAGGCGCTTGGCTGACGCGCGCCCAGAAGCGGACAATTCCTCTGGTCGTGACCGTGTTTCTCTACCTGAGCTACGTCGTCGTGGTCGGCGGCGACTTCAAGCCCACGGGTCGATTCATCATTCCAGTTCTGCCGCTGATCGCTGTACTTGCACAAGGCTCCATCGCAGCGATCACAGCATCCACTTATCGCTCAGCTCTCCTCACTATCCTCGCGATCTCGGTCGCCTGGACAGGGGTGAGCCGACTTGAAGACGCCCAAGCTCACGCTCAGGAGCGCCACGCTAACCTCGTCGCCCGAAAGCTAGTGGGCGACTGGATCGCGGCGAACACTCCGTCAGCTACTGTCATCGCCATCCACTCGGCGGGCGTCATTCCCTACTACAGCAACCGCAGAACCATCGACATGTGGGGACTGACAAATCGTACGATCGCGCGGACTGTGGTGGCGACCATGGGCTCCGGAATGGCAGGGCACGAGAAGACCAATCCCGAGTATGTCTTCAGCCTCGAGCCCGATCTGTATCTTCCGGAACACCGGGTGTTCACGCTGAAGGCCTGGGACCTCGAGGTTGACCCATCTTTTCCCAAAGAGTTTGTCGATAACTACCAGTCTCGCAGCATCCAGATCGATGGACGTTACCTGAACCTATGGGTACGAATCACCAAGCAGACCACACAATGATGAACTTTCTTTGTCGATGGACATCAATCAAAAATACGAAGCCAATCCACCGTATTAGGATTGACTTACTCAGCACTCGAGGAGCTCTCTAAGATGCGTGAAACACTCGGCGCCAACGCACTCTCTGATGAAGAAGAGGCATGGTTAAAGACCACGGAGATGCCACTGCCGATGCTCTCCGTCGGCGGCGACACCCCGTTCATGGAGTCTAATCTTGATCTCGAGCTCAAAGATTCGCTCGGAATCGGAGGCATGGGAGAGGTTCACGTCGCCAACCAGTCACTCCTGATGCGCGAAGTGGCTATCAAGCGCAGCCACAAGCAAGAAGGAGATGGACCATCTTTCAGCTCAGTGATTCGAGAGGGACAGCAATTTAGTCGCTTTGACCATCCCAACATTCCACCCATCCACATGCTCGGACAGGACCGACAAGGGCGTGCAGTTCTGGTCATGAAGCGCATCTCAGGTGACGACTGGCGCAGCATCCTGAACGACCCGAGCCACCGTCGCTGGATGGACGCAGGTGACGATCGCCTCGGATGGAATCTCAATGTCCTGATCCAGGTGTGTCATGCCGTCGAGCATGCACACAGTCGCGGCGTGGTCCATCGAGACATCAAGACGGACAACATCATGATCGGCGATCACGGTCAGGTCTATCTGATCGACTGGGGCGTCTCGATCGACATGCATGAGGCCAGAGAGCGCACGTCTGATAATCGATTCATTGGTACTCCAGCCTTCGCCGCACCCGAGATGGTGATCGCTGGGAAGCGGCTCGGGCCCGCCACCGATGTGTACCTGTTAGGCGGCGCCCTCTTTGAGATTCTCAATGGATACCCACCGCACATAGGTCGCTCAGTCGAGCAGGTCGTCAAGCGCATCTTAGAATTTCAGCCGCTTCGCTTCGTCGACGCCGTTCCAGAGCGCCTTCAGCGGATCTGCGCCCGCGCCTTGAGCTCCATGATTGATGAGCGCTTCCAGACCGTCGCAGAGTTCCGGACCGAAATTCAGAAGTATCTTAGCGACCGATACATCCTCACCCAGCTCGATGATGCGCAGGCGCTGCTGAATGAGATGACGAGTCTGCTTCATGAGAAGAAGCTGGACGTGAAGAGCGCGGCGAGAATGATGAACATCTCATTTCGATGTCGCTTCGCCCTCGAAGGCATCTTGGAGAATGGCGTAGAAGTCGATCTGGTCCGAGAGAAGCTCACTGACTGCATCCTTACTCAGACCCGGTACTCCATCCTCTCTGGTGAACATAGGCTCGCCAACATCCTGCTCGCATGGGCCAGAGAACACTTGGATGTCTCCGATCCGCGTATCATTGCGCTCGCCGACTCCATCAAGACAGCACTCAACAGCAAGCGGCAGGATAACGGCCCGACCGACCTCGAGGACCATGCTCGACTCATCAAGTCAATGCTGTCCTAGGCGGGACTGAGCCCATTCGCTTCAGTACGTTGGTGCACAGGTGCTGACACCAGCGCCGACAACATCCATCCCGGTGCCCCAGGCGATCACTTACCTGCCCAACAAATGCATCAGGAATTCCGGAGAGAATATATTGGTCTCCACAAACGTAAGTGTCCGGCACCGCAACACCGGCCTCATCGCGGACTCCAGCCACAGATTAAAGGCAGCTCCATGAAACTGATCACACTCTTCACCGCA